>ENA-UOTZ01000899-UOTZ01000899.1-compost-metagenome-genome-assembly--contig:-NODE-899-length-23291-cov-17.824804_pt1 | contig 23291 bp, 22 predicted proteins | sample MGYA00238144_ERZ746983 | MGnify/ENA primary metagenome ERZ746983 (study PRJEB28759, sample SAMN06268863) | compost metagenome | isolation source: single cell | place: USA: California, Emeryville, Joint... | reverse complement strand
CCAGATCCAAAATTATTATATCCTCCAACTATTGTTTCACTGCAAGTAGATGTAGGGGCAGGGGATCCCACATTAGAAGTCCAAGTACTCTGATCAAAGTTATATGGGAATAGATCTTGAATAGTCGTAACTCCACCAGCAGTGATAGTTGTTTGAGGAGCTACCATCACGAAATTAACTAAAAAACTTGAAGGAATATACCTATAATGGTGTGGAAACGAGTCCAGAATAGAAATATTAGCAATTTAAGATTGTCGATCCTCATCCTCCAGCAGAATGAACAGTTAAATATTTTAGGATTTCTTCTCTGGATGCAGCAATAATTATATTAAAATACGTTCAATATAGTTAATAATTACTCATGTTAATCCAATTATTGACTGAAATTAGCATGCCAAAAAATTTGAAAATTTCCAATTTTGAATACAATCTCTGATTAACAAGAGACATGAGATCAGGTGATTCGACATTTCTATTCGATCATTTGGTTGGGCGAAACCGCTCAATTATGAGGTAAAGTTCTTAACTCATCGCAGACAGCAAAGTCAAGGCAGGCAGAAGAGTGAAATTAAGTCATCCTTACCTGTTTTCCTCTTTTCGATATGTATTTTGAAATAAAATACTTCTGTATCAAATTTTGGACTTTGAACTTCCTCTCAATTTATTATGATTCTAACATATGAAATTTGTGAAATTGAATTCAATTTTCTGAGTCTGAAAGAATGAGACCAAATTCAAAATTAATAGCAGATGTTACCATCTATTAGAATTAAATAAACAATTCGAAATAAAGGCGGTAAATCCTCCTTGACTGCTCTTATTTGATGCGAGATTGTGGAAAAATATTCACCATGCATTGAATCCTTTCAGACTCAAAAATTATCAATTCGTTTTCAGAAAACGAAATGAGCGTCTATTTAATTGGAATGAGTCTTGTAATTTTGCTTCCATTAGGAACATAAACTTGATTTTCGGAGAATCAATTCCTGTAACTTAGTCCTAGGGAGCTAGAACTAAGGAACTCTATGGAATAAAGCTCTCTTTGAAGCAAGATTCAAATTGTAACAGTATTGATTAAAAATGAAGAAATTCTTCGTGTTCACTCACTCACCTTTATCGAGGGTAGAAATACAAAATTTTCTTGGCTTGGATATCATCGAAAAACAAGCATTCCACCGAAAAGTTGCTGAAAAAATTCATGTCTTTACATCAGAAGTCTAATTCAAGTTTCTCTCATGCTCGATCCAAAGCTGATTCGCCTATAAGATCAGCTACCACCTCAATCTCGCAATTTCTGACCTTTACTCGAAGCTTTTTGTCTTTTCAAGCGATGGAAATGGCAGATTTCTATTTTTTCCCTCGTTATTATCGTTTTTGCATTTCTTAACTCAACATCTATTGACCTAGCAATCATATTCTGACTTGTCGTGTAGGATCAAGACTCAGCAATTTGAAATCATCCTAAATTACTGAGATCACTATTTCACTTGCCGCCCGACCTGAGCTAATTGTAGCTTTTTAGATCGGAATTTACAAAATTTGGGAATTATTTGTGATCTGGTCATCCATTCTACTCCGTATACAAAAGGCTTACCAAATCTGACCGGTTCCCAAAAACGCGTTGTAAATAAATTTAGCTAATACAATCTGACAATAATCACACTCTCAAGCAAAAATTTAAAGAGGATCAAATCCAATTTCCCCGGCCTCACTTCCCAGCCAGTATTTTATCTTCTTTGATCTCATTTTAAGTAGCTACCAAAATAAACATCAAAATTATGCCGTTTGATTTGTTACCAAACCAAGCGCTGAAATGTATGCTTGAATTTCTGGATTTGAAGGACTATTTGAACCTTAAATTGGTCTGCAAGCAGTTTGTGCACGCTGTAACCTACTATGAAAGCTTCTGGGCAAGGGAATGCATGAAAAGCTTCTTCTCATTTGACCTAGAGTCGTTTTCGTAACCGATGCTTCCTGATATCAGCAATCTAATTTTGTATCAGCGGGTTCTATGAATCCAAAGAATATAAAGACCGTCTGAAGGAACTTACAGGAAATTATAGCGGCAGGAATTGGGGGAATTTGCTTAAGACATCACAATATACCAAAGGAAAGCTCACGGAATGCCTCACGGAAGTCATGACAGAAACCCAGGCTGAGTCGCTTGTGAAATTTTTATCTCAGCAGTTGAAAGGTTGAAAGCTTCTTTCAGTTTGGAATGGCTTAACGTTCATTTTGTTGCATTGTGCAGAGCCCTCATTATTAACGCCAAAGCTCAGAAGAGAAACTGTAAGGTGCCCAACAAAGTCAGCTTTTCAAGATAAACTATCCATGGTGCTCTACGAGGACCCTGATAAGGTCCCTGATCCTCTTGAAGCGGATCCCATCATTCAAGAAGCAATTCGTGAATTGAAAAATCACTCAGTGGAGCAAATTGCTAAGGTAATGAATCCATTAGCGGAGAAAATTTCTTATGGCCTATAGATTACGAGTAAAAGCGACCGTGAATATTTGATGGCAATCAGATGGTACAGCGATCTTGAGATAATGTAACGCCACCGTTTGGATCTCCTTGTTCAATTAAGGATTTTTCAGGCAGGAGAGCAAAGAAGTCGGAATCGGCCTGCATCAGTATCAAGGAGAATTGAAGTGGGATATTCCTATGGTCCGACGAAGGTCAAAAGTGCCCGACTTCTTGTCAAAAGAGAGACCGTTTTTGCTGGAGCTCTATGGTTTACTGTACGCTTTTTTCGCAAATCAATGCATCGCAACATTCGAATACCTCACCAATTTCGGAAATATTTACGATTTGGTCGCAGAGTATACCGTCCGAGTAAGGCGATTCCTCTCGCATTTTAGCTGATTGCCTGTTTAGTGGAACCTATATGTGCTCTCAATGCTCCAAATCGACGAAAACTTAAGAGTTCTGGCGCACATTTATGATACTGCGTATGAAGAATGCTTCCCTGGCTATCCAAGCTTTCCGAAGTTTTCATTCTGGAGAATGATGGTATTGATAGACTCACGCTCTTTCGAGATAAATATTGGCAACAGGTGAAAATTTGGATGAGAGAAGTATACGATAAATGCAAATTCGCAACAGCACTCAATGAATCGTTCCTTCGAATAACTAAAAATCACAGAGAAAAGCTGTTAAAATCTGCCGCAGACACTAATTTCGCAAACTTTAAAGAAAAAGCCAGCTCGATCGATTTTGACGACGAAATTCCAAAAGGACTTTATCTCTCTTTAAACACCAAAAAGTAGCAACATAAGAGTTCTTTTGTTCATATAAGCGTTGTTTTAGACAGCATAGTATCATTCAACAAGGCCTGATGACGAAAATGTTCGAGAATTCCCCTCATCCTCATTTTTCAACGAGCATTGAGAACGAAAGCAACCTACTTGAACAGTAAGCATTACTTTCTTCCAGAAATCGACCTGCAAATGACGCATTTCAGATTTTTGCAGTCAGTCATCGACCTCAGTCTCAACGAAGTCAGCATCCATTCCTTAAATTGCTCAAAAGTAAGCTCAAGAGCCGATTTCATCCTCTAATAAATCACTTAGATGCCTTTTAATTATCCTTACTCCGAGCTAGAGCAGCGGTTCTTGGAGCACAGCTAGTAATTCATATAGACCCTCACATTCGCATCACAATGATATAAATCATAGCGAGTTTTGTGACGAGCACATGAAAATATTTCAAGAATCCCCTAACTATTTCTTCCAATTCTTAAAATCAGATCTTGACTTCCTCTCTGACGTTCTGGGCTATCGAACCAGTGTCCGACTCGAACAAGTGCATGTCATAAAATCCCGGGACTTCCTGCAGGAAAGAATTGTCTCTATGCTCCAAAGCATCAACCTCGAACAACTCTTAAACGATGAAATTCCATATCATTTGAAAAATTATAACAGTAATGCCGAGTCTGTGGTTCTTTGGTAAACAAAACTAATGACTTTTTAGATGAAGACATGTATGCATTCTTGGAGAGTGTCTGCAGTGACGCCAAAGAAAAATTCCCGGCTAACTTCTGTTGCGATAAAGAAGAGTTTCATTTCTGTCAAGCAATCTGTCAGAAACTAATCGCGCTTGTTGAAAGCGGCGGTCATTCTAATTTCCGAGCAAATTTTGATTACTTAGTAGATAAAATGCCCCTGCGATCGGTTACTTATTGTTTCTTCTAGACCGCAAAGTTGCATAAGTTTGAGGGAATTAAAGCACTAGATGATTATATCATCAAGCAAAATGAGTCGAAGAATATTCCCACCGAGCTTGGAGATGTCGATTCGTTGTTTTACGACCTGGATAAAGATGTGAGTTACCAAATACTACAGCGCTTGTACGAGAACCACAAGCAATATGTTGAAACGAATAATAAAACAAATCATACAAAAGAAGAAGAGATCAAAATGGAAGAAGAACCTGAAACGAAGAACCACGACTCTGAAAAAGAAAGTACAACCCTCGTTTCTAAAGGAAAACGGTTGCAAATGGACCTTGAACTCGAATTTGATGACATAGATGGAGATGATCTTCCTTCTATGGATAACTTAGCGCTGAAAAGATAAAATTTTATGGTTCTTCATTCCAGAGCTCAAGCAATTTGTTGCTTCGCTAAGTGAATTGCCATTGCATCCGCCTAATTTAGAGTTTATATCTTTGATTACTTATTTTGTGTGACCCATTCTCATGAATCAAAGCTTTGAAAGATGCCAATGAAGTAAAAATCGATACAATAGTTTGCAATAGCAATAACAAAGCATTAAAACTCTCATTTTTTTTTTAATGACGAAGGAGAAGGGATAAATAATATATTCAAGATAATTTACTCCTTTAATCGAGTCATGCACATACGATTAAATTACCCGAAATTAAGTTTAACAATCGAGTCCGCAGGCTTATAAAATCGATTCAGAGTCTGATAATTGAAACTGTAGCGATGGAAGCTAGTGTGTTAGTTCCAACCGATAGCGAGATCCACGAGGCTAGTCCGTCATTGTTGGTAAGTAAAGGCGACAGCATCCCACTCATTATCGTGCAAAATGTGGACGCAGATCATCGTGAAACTCAATCATCTCAGAATCAAGTCGTTAGTTCAGGTAGGCGATGAAAGCTTTATGCTCTTGACATGTCTTTTCTCTAGATTTAAGGAAAGAAGTGGAGGATATGGACCAAAATAAGATGGAAACTATCATAACCCATTGGAAAAAAGTGAAAAGTACTAACGCAATAGAAAGCAATCCATCGCAACCGATGAAAAACTTTGCAAAACTTTCTCGTTCATTGGCAGATATAGTGCATCCCCAAAAGTGATCATTCTTTGAAACCTCGTCAATAATAAGAATAAACATCACTCTCAGCATAAAAACTCAAGAAAAGCCTACAGAAGAGGTCATCCCTGAAGATAACGAGTTCAAAGAAAAATCCATTGATTTTCGAAAGGATCGAGTCGCAAATCTTGGACGGTTTCAGAATCAACGTAACCTTCTATGGTGTGAAATGTATGGTTATGAAAATCCGATTAGTCAAGCCTATTTTTCCGAAGAACACAAGCAAATTGCAATCGTCATTAGTTTCCGAAACGCAGAGCGAATTCTCTCAAAGAAAAGAAGTGACTTGGAAGCTCCATGGATCGGATGAAAATAGTTTATTATCTGGATTTAATGCAACCGTTGAGGTCGTCAAAATAAATGGACAGCCGCTCAAGCCTCTTAAATCCAACCTTCTCCAAGATGGGAGGAAAGACAGTCTGTTAGCGACTCTTTGTCAGGATATGACTGAACAGAAGCCTCGAATGCACATAAGGTTTGCTATTTTTTAAAGTGTTTATATATTTATGATTTTACGCTTTCTTTGTATTAGAAGTCGGAGCGAGGCCAATATCCCACCTCTTCGTACATTAAAACACTGCAAAAGACAAAAGGGTCTAGACAGTAGTTTATTGTCAACGGAAAGGCGGTCATTGTCGATAGAACAGCAGGATTTATCAGGAAGGCACACGATGTCGACAGGAAGACTAATGTATTTAACAGAGAGGCGATCAGTTTCATCTGGAAGACAATTATCAACTGACAGAAGACCTACGGCTGGAAATCAAAGCGATATTGATCTCCTTGAAAGAAGCGAGCTTTATTTCCAAAAAAATCGCCCTTTCTTAAACGATTTTAATCAGTCGATTCAGAAACGAATTATTACACAAGCGGCTGAGTATGCAAAGAGACATAAGCAGGACTTAATGAAATATACGTAATCATTAAATTTATATAGAATAATTGTAATAGATTGTTTAGAGCCCCTAGGAGATCGCTTCCTTGGAGAGAGAAATCTGTCACTGAAGAGCTTGAAGAGTTTGAAAAGCAGAGAGAGCGACTGCGAGGCTTTATGCCTTTCTTCGGAAGGAACCGGTTTTTGTACAAGATTGATCCCGCTTACCAAATATCTAACAAAAACCTGAATTAAATCTTTTAATTTTTTGGTTTGTGCCTCTTTAGAAATCATCATTAGCACCTCATTTTTAAGATTTTTCTTACGTCTGGCTTAGGATAGCTAGTTAAATTATGTGTATTCAATAAATTCTATGTTTATTTTCTATGAAAATAAAGGTTCATTTCAACGAAATCCACAGAATTGACAGGTTTTTCCTTAAGTGACTATACGAAATGTATTTTTTATATAGTCTCCAGCAACTTTTTCATATTGTTAATTTGCGATAGAATATCTCACAATTAAGTAATTTAATTCAGTTTCAAGCCATCATCGCTTCAGGAAAATGTACCAGAACCAATTTTCGAAAGTAAGATGCTGAAAAACCAAACAACCCAACTCAATCTAATCACCCACAGGAAGAGGATCTTAATAGACTCCTCCAAAACATTCAATTCGAAGAAAATCAGAGGTTGAGATTCAATCGTATGCCTCTTTCAAAAAAGAATGCTGATACCATCAAAGTCTGGGAAAATATCTCGCAGAAAGTAATTTCGTTTCTCGGCACTGACATCATGAACTCGTTTCAATAGCTAAAAGATATCGAAACGAATCATCAAACGCGAGTTAAAAATGAAGATAGCGAAAAAATTATGAGGCACATCAACGATTTCAAAACAAAAGGCAGCGCTGAAGCTCTTGGGCTTCGACAATTGTTGAGAGAATGGAGAGGTAATGACAACACTTTGCTGTTGGATTAATCGCGAAATCTAGATATCTGCAGGCAGATTAACTACAGAGAAAATAAAGAAACAGTAATCTAGCGCTCTGATACTCGTCTAATAAGGCTAAATAGATCAATCGTCAAGAGATCGCTCTTTTTAAACAGGTTGGAGATGACAATTTCAAGAACATGTAAGCTTCAAATTTGTCTCTCTCTCTGGAATTCTGATTATTTTTCAGTCAATTAATCTCGAAAAAGGGCGAAGCAACGCCTAAAGCATTGCTTGACGCAAATCCCATTAAGCCTGACGACAGCAAAAGGAGGAAGGATACTACGGGTCCTGTTAAGGTAGCAAAAAAGAACGAATCGAGCTCCATCCCACCAGATGAGCTTCTGAGATTTATCCCATATTGCAATGATATCATCATCTCCAGTCAAAATGACCCCGTAGATTTCGACGCTGGGCAAAAGAAGAAAAAAAAGAAAGGAGGGAAATAGTAAGACCTAAAACTTCCGAGTAAGAGGCGTGGACTCACAGAAATGCTGTATCATTATTTTATTAGCTATCAGATTTGCATGGAGTTGCTTTCAACTTATTGTTTTGCTAAGGTTTTAAATGAAATTGGATTTGTGGAGTGTCGATGTTTGTCTTGTTTTCTTGTAACACATTCTTTGGTACACTGCTTAAGTGGTCAACTTGAGCCTCTAGAAAATGAGATTTTCAAACGGTTTTTTCTTAAGAAATCCTGGACTTTTGATATATAGAGATAATGCATTTTAATTTCATACTTCGCAAACAAGAACATGCAATTTAACACTCACGAGTTCTAGCCTGCCGAGATTAAGGATATTTTTTTCACGCACGAAGATAAGTAACCATGACTCTATCACAGAGAACGCACGTCCTTGAGTCTTCGAGCTAATCAGCTCGAAGCCCTTATTCAGGTATACGCCCATCACGAGGCTCATTAGAGTCTCTTTTCTTAGTCGCTTCTAACTCAGGGATACTTCTTACCTTATCAACTTCTCCCTCTGTGGCATTCTCCACGTTTTCTAAATCAATGAGCGACCCTGGTAGAGCATTGTTGCGGCTGGAGTAGCTTGTTCTTCGCTCATCGAGGAGGCCCCGCGATGTACTTGTAGGTTTACATCCTAAGTCAGATAAGCTCCCTAAACCTGAATGAGTAGGTTTAACCTCTGATTCCACTGGATTAAGCGATGGTGAAATGCCCAGTGATGGCGAAATGATCAGCATGGGTGAAATGGGATTCTTCTCACTGTCAATTTTCTCTAACGTTACCTTCTCGGGTGCCGGTTCTCGATATTGAATTTTTCTCATGATGAGGAAAGCAACAATGCCTCCCATCTGCCCGAACAGTCCAACGAAAGCGAAGACAATGGCCGCAGAAAACGACGGAACGACGAATCCTAAGCAAAAGTTGTCCTGAATATCACTCGTGACCAACTTAACAAAGCCACAATCTAACCCAGTTAAAATCCCGTCCTCAGAATTATTGAACGCGTGTATTAAGTCAGCAAGCCCTTGACTCAAGGTGGCCACTGGAGCAGCTAATATTTCAGCTTCGCTGTTGATGGGCGCCACAGCGGATGCTAGGAAGAACTCGAGTGTGTCATCCAGATTGGAAAATTTGGTTGTAACGTCGTTCATATGTAGCTTTGTAGAGTTGAAATAGGACTCTAATATCGTACTGATATCCTGGCCGTTGGTTCCAAGGCTGCATCCACCAAAGGAGTTTGTGTAGCGAGCATTAAGGTCGGTGTATTGCGAATCAGGAATTGAGAAACATTGAGGAGATGAGAACGAACTAGAGAGGCTTGTGGCAGCGGGATTCGTGCAATTTGCGTGATCAAATCGCCATTCATCGAGAGAAACATTACAGTGGCCAGTGGAGTATTGATAACTCTCATTTACGGCGTAACTCGCCCATTTATTGAAGTTTTCGATAGCTATACTTGGGTTCGTGTCATCAGATGATGAGTTGTAAACGTATTGTGTCCCGTCCACTGCTGTTTGCAAATAGGCTCGCAAATCCGCAATCGACTGTGATTTCGCATAAGTCTTATTCATGTAGCTTGAAAGATTCGTCACTCCTTGGATAATATTGACGATGTCGGGAATACTCCCGCTGATGTTGAACTGCTCATCTATGTTTGCACCCCTGGAATACAGGCAATCTTTGAACTTTGTGGCCCAAGGATATTGCTTGACGAGTGTCAGTTGATCAAACGATGACGAATTTGAAAGGATCCAATCTATGAGACCGCAAGCCTCAACGCCGAGTCCCGTGACCGTGAAGTAGATGAAGGCGTAGACGAAAACGACGGTCGAGAATATCAGGTTGATGGCCCAAACAATTTTCATCGGGATGATATACTTTTTGCGAAACCCTAATAATAATGCCACTGGAATGAAAAACGTGTTAGCGAGCATCACAGTCAATATAGCGATTCCTGAGGTCTCGAATATGTTAGAGGGAACCTAAAAACCCCTTAGAGCTGTTAAATGAAAATGTTTTTTACGTATTCGAAAGCAGAGACGAGGTTATCTTGAGTGTGCTGTACGTTCCTGGAGATATTCAGGACATTCGCTATAGCCACACTGGCGTCGTAGAGGACGACGTCTGAATAGTTTCCGAGGTTCCAAGCTGCTTCAGCGACAAGCGCGTTGGCCTTGGCAACAATGTTTACTCTTCCGACGATCTCATCGTAAATGAGTCCTGTTTGTGTCGTCGCAGCAGTTGGAGGGCCCCATGCCTAATGAGATGAGTATGATTCAACAAAGATAAACAGTATTAATCTTACGGAAAAGATGTCAGGAGTTATAGTAGTCGCCGCCCATGGAGATGGTGAGATCACTTTGGTGCCATCCCAATTTGTATACAAGCTGCTGATCTGGGTCACAAAGCTAGTGTTGTCGATGATGAGTGTGGTATTATCCCCAAAGCCGATTTCCGTATGCTGATAGGCTTCGCTAATCAACGGAAAAGCGTTTTGGAAATGATACGCCATGTAAGAGAGTCCACCCCAGGAAAAGTTCCGGTTTCCTGAGTTGATCATATTCAACGCAACCATAGCAGCGCATGTACTTCCTTGATACCCGGCCTGAACTCTGCTGATATAGACGAAGTTAGCGATGGTACAAGCTGCTAAGCCGAGCGCCAATACGATCAAGAGGGTTACTTCAAGTCTGAGGTATTTGCGAGTGTTGCTTGGGAAGCATGGCCAGCACTTCGCGCAGCGGTGGCGGTGACAACATTGGTAGCGATTGCAGGCTCGAGCAATTGTAAAGAATATGAGGAAGACAACCGAGAAAGCGAGAAATACGAGCCAAACGGCCGCGTAATTGATATATACCTGGACCCAACCTAGAAAATCTGGGTCCTCCTCTTGAGCGAGGTCAATTAAGGTCGTTGAACCTCGAACTACACTGTTATTAACCAGTTTAAAAATTCGTTGCTGCTCATCTCGATTCGCGTCTGAGAAATTGCGCCTTACGATCGTAGTTCCGCAATAGCGGACTGCTTGCTCATGAGTCAGAAGTCGATTGCGTTCAAGCTCTTTCATTAATTCCGATGTTTCGCTGTTGTGAACTCGAGTAGTAGCTGTAGCTGATGCTAAAATGAGGAAGAATCCTCCAGCTAACAGGATAAAACTCTTAATAAACCCTTTCATAGGGAAATGAAAAAGAAATCCTCAGAAAACTGAGAGAATTTTTGAATATTTAAATGCTGTAATTAAACGCAAGAATTGAATTTTATGAGCGCCGAATTATCCCGAATTAGCGTTTTTGTGAATTTTAAAAAAAAAATAACACAGACCAATGCTCCAATAACGGAGGATAATACTCTACATTCGCAATAACGGTAAGCGAAATTGACTTTCTGAAAGCTAAGTGAAATCCATTATAGGTACAAGCAGCGGGCTAGAGAGACTGAAGACAACCCATGTTTCCTAGATGTCATAATAATAAATGATTTTTTGGGCTCAATCACTTCAATTTAGAAAGAGATATATAAATAAATCCACTATCCTTTTTCCAAAATAGCTGGATTTCCTCTGCCTGAGAGCAGTTGTGCTCTGAGATAAATTTCCATGGTTCTTCTGGAGTTTAAGCGAAATCACAAAATTAATCTTGTTCAAAGAATCATGATGACCGAGCGGTAAATTCGAGTATTCTGATAAGAAGATTTGGCTACTTGCTCCTTAGAACTGGATCAAGAGGATGATATGGACAATATTTTTGAAAATGCCGTGGGAAAAGCAGGCTGAGATGCTAGACAATAACTATAATAGAAATAAGAAAATAAAAAGCTGCTCGTTTTAACGTCTGCAAATTTAATTTCCAGGGTCGTTTTTGCTGATTAAAAGCAGAGAATTAACTTTATTTAAGTCTTCTAACAGTCCATAAGCCGAGCAAGAGTAATAATATCAAAACATACCTTGTTCCTAAAAAAGTTGCTGCTAGTGCTGAGTTCAAGGTGTTAGTTTAATTGCGTGAGATAGTACTTTTTTATCCACCAACAGTGAAATAAGGTTCTCATCAAGTAAAATTGCATTTTCTCACTATTTTTCAATTTGGTTGGACGGATTGAATTAAAAACATCGGCTCGATAGCGTTCTACTCGCCTTTTCGAATGAGTTTCCCACGTCGAAAATAGTGAATGGTACGATACAGCCTTTCAAATCATCAGATAGGCAAAAACGCATTAGCTACTTTGCATTTCGACTTTCAGAGATAAATATAGGCATCAGACAGTTTTTTATTTGGAGAACATTCAAGTATCGTATCAGGTATTGAGATATCGATTTTCGTTCGCGAGTAAAAGAATCAAAGAACTAAATCGCCTTAAATTGAATAATTTGCTATTCAGAAATTCACTGTGCTCGATGGAACGACAGCGGAGATCAGCCAATTGCTTCACAGATGGCGATGATCACCTCAAAACGTTATTTTCTCATAATTAACTTCAGCTTCAAGAAATAATTTTTGTGTATGGGATACCAGTATAATTTACCAGAGAATTGATTAAAAAGACGAATTGAGTCACAAGAGAGAAAGAATAAGCGAACTTAATTTAAAGTTTTGCTTCAGCATATTGAGTCCTCTCTCTCAAATAACTGCTTCTATAGGAGTCATTGATCTATCAAATGATAAACAGAAACGTCGTTCTTATACAATATCGTCAAAAACTGTATTTTTCAATAAATATTCATCCATCAGGCTGAGGATTTGATTATTTCAATCTTACCTTGAAAAAATGCCTTTTTCATCATCCTCTTTCCCGTATGTTACCTCCCAAGTGTATTAGATGATATACTTGATACACCCAATACCATTGAGAAGATTTTCAAAATACCCAAATTATTTCCGGAATGATAAAAGTGATTTTGGCGCTATACATTACATTTAGTAGTGCCCAGATGTCGCTTCTTACATATTATATAAGAAAACCGCTTTGAATTGCTATTGAAGGTAAAGAACCTCTCATCATTCTGATGTAATTCACAATTTTGAATCGTTGAAGACTATAAGGACCCTGGATGCTAATTTATTGATGCAAATCCCTGAGAGAATGGCTCAATTGGCTTGTGTGCTCCTTATGAAATGTACTTTTTTAGTTTGAGAGAAAAGCTGCGAAGACCAAACTACCTGACAGATCAAGAAACTTAATTTACTCTCGTTTTTGCTTCCAAATCGAATAAATTTGCTTTGCTTCCCTTAGGCCCTAATAACATACGTCTCCTCGAGGCAAAATCCGCCCCTCCAACACAAAGCTTTGAATTAGTTTTTAAATAACCCTGGAGAAATGAGTTATTCAATGACAAGTGCTCTTATATCATTGAATTAAAATCAAAGAACCTCGAATAAAATATTTTGACTGAAAAATTCAAAATCGCATATCTCAGTTACTTCTTGCTTTCGCCTACTCAGCATAAAAAAACGTTTCATGACACCTTAGAACTCATTAGCACATCAGAAATTCAATCTCTAAGGCCTACACTGCCTTGAATCACATTGGCATGGCCATTTAATAAAAGATAGATGTTCAAAATTGCTGGGTTACTTGGCCATTTTGAGCCTCTGGAAATATGTGGGTTTTTGCCATTTTTTAACGTCACAACCCTTTTGAATTTGGGACGTTTCATTAGAGCTTTAGCACTTTAATAAATGCACTGATAATTTATTTTGCATGTACTTTTTAAGTTCATAACAGTATGATTAAAATTGCTTTAATAAACGCTTCAGTCGTTCTATTAATAAAAATTGATTTAGTTTTTTCAAAAAAAAACTGAATATAAAGGAAAAGGACCTCTCTATCGCTTTTCACCACAGATCCGCCCACTTATGGATCTAAAGACATCAAATTCTAACAATAACAAGAACTCCATCGACAACGAGAAGAGTGCGTTCGAGAAATTTGAATCTGAAGTCAAGAATGCCATCTTTGGAGTGCTCTTTGTACTTCTCAAAGAGGAAGAGATGAGCATCTGGGTGTCGCTTATCATCTCCATCATCGAGTTCTTCCAAATCCTCATCTTCCCATTCCACTCTCAGGTACACTACCTTCACAATTCCCAAATTATTCATATTTTTCGTCGTTGTAATTAGATTAACTCTGTCTGGAACTCTGAAACGATCGCCGAGGGCATCGAGAGATTCATTGAATTCTTCCACCTGGTCTACTACTTCAAGAACACCAACTGGAACGTGTACATAATCATGTTCTACGTTGGACTGTCTATTGTCGTATTGGTCATCTTGGATATTTTCTACGTGTCGTATTCGTTCAGTAAGAAGAAGTTCGCTTTCGTCTGGCCGCTGCATGCGCTACGTTCGCTATGCTCGCTCTTTGTGACCATTCTTTTCTTGCCGTTGCTGGATTACTTCATGTCAGTGTTGGGTTGTATCTACGACCTCAACGGCAACTATGTCCACCACATCTTCACCGAAATGGTCTGCTGGCAAGGCATTTACATTGTACATGCAGTCCTCTCGATCATTATCAGCGTCGTCTTCGTTGTGATCTCCTTAACGGTCTCGATCACTTACTTCGAGTGTAGAAGCACGTCAAGCGACCCAACAGCAAGGTAATCTCTATTAATCCACTTCAATTCTGAATTAACCGTGCTGTAGAGTGAATGCCCGAGCTAACTTCCTGTTCAACTTCTACGAGATGGTCATGATTATCAGTTTCACCTTCATGAACGGCGACCAGTATCAATACATCCTGCTGGCGTTGATTTTGGGAGGAAGCACAATTCTTTTCGTGAAATTCCACTTTAACTCGCCTTACTACAACGAAATCATCGCAAAGCTCTGGTCGGCGCTCATGTCGATTAACCTTTGGACAGCCATGATGCTCGTCTTCTCCAAGATCATGGAAAACACTCTCTTCGAGGGTAGCATCATCGCTTGGATGATCGGAATTCCATTCATCATCCTGATCGTCATCACGAACAGAGACCACAGAATTGACCTCCTTCTCATCAACGTCAACAAATTCCAGAACGGCCAAGAGATCCAAAACCAAATCCGCTACATCCTCAAGCTCATCTCCTGGCAAGGTACTCCCTTTCTACCTCCTTCATTCCATTAATCCTTTTTTCCCTTTAGCCACCAACAGAAACGCTGCTATCTTACTCGACGGTTACATCGAAATCCATAAGCAAACTTGCAACAAGGACGACTGCCCACTCAAGCAGAAGGCCGTGAAGAACAACCGACTCACAAAGGGTCTGATTGGCAACGAGGACAACCTTAGCGAGAAATACGCGCTGTTGATCCAACTCCTCTACAAGATGTACCTCTACGGCATTAAGAAATTCCCCAACAACACCTCGCTGAGAATTTCCTACTCCTTCTTCCTCCTGGAGAAGATGCACAGCAAGCAACAAGCCCTCCAAGAGCTCAGTCAAGCCGAACAGAATAAGCCTCCTTTCGATGAGCAATTCATCATCTACCGCTACAAGAAAATCATCGAAGACGAGATCGCTGAAAGCCAAAACGAAGGCACTGGCGGCTTGGACGTCGTCAGCGAAATCGCTTTCCAAAACCATCTTCGTCAATGCCAGGCCAACATTGAAAAGTCAGCTCTTCAGCACATGGAGTTCTGGTCTCAACTCAGTGAAGATAACCCAGATCTCGGAAAGCTGAACGATATTGGTTCGAATATCAATACCTCAGTTGCTCATGTCGAGGAGCACTGGAACAAGCTTCTCAAGATCAATAGGAACATGCCTCGAGCGATGAGAATGTACGGCAAGTTCTTGATCGAAATCATCAACGATAAGGAAACCGGAGAAGAGTTGCTCGATCAAGCAAGAAACATGATGAACTTGAACTCGAATAAGAAAGCCATCAATATGGTGAACATGAATAACAACGACGACTTCTCCAATGAGGCCACGCCAACCATTTTCATCTCCGGCGAGCAAGAAAAGTTCGCTTTTATCACCGGTATCAATCTGGCGGCAGCGTCGCTCTTCGGATACAACAAGACCGAGCTGATCAACAGAAAGGTTAATGTCCTCATGCCTCAAGTTTACTCGAAATACCACGACTCGTTTATCGAGAACTACATGAACAACAACGAGAGTAAGCTGGCCAACACAAACAAAGAGAAGCTGGTCTTCGGAAAGAATAAATCGAACTACATCTTCCCTGTTTATATCACCATCAAGGCAGTGCCTTCGATTCTCCAAGGCATCCAGTTCATCGCTACTTTCAGAATCGAGAAGAACTTCAAGAACGCTGCTTACGTGCTCACCCATCCTGATGGAAGCATTGATTCGATCTCTTCATCTTGTATCAACCTTTTGAAGGTCGATCTTAAGATGATCATGCAGAAGAAGAGCAATATTGCTGATTTCGTCCCCAACATTCTGAAGGAGCGCCAGGCTCTCTTTGGTAACACCACAGGCAACGCCAAGTCATTTGCGACAGTCACATTCAACTTTCCTAAGGACTCCGAATACCTGATTGACAATGAGGCCCAAGCTCAACTCAATTGCTACCTGTTCGACGTCGTTTTCCTCTCTGGACGAGAAAATGCTGGTATGCAATTCCGATTCGAGAAGGTTATTGATAAGAACACCACCATGATGACCGGAGACAGAAGAGCCAAGATCATTAACTTCCAGTTCAGATATGAGAAAAACATGCCAAAGATTATCGGAGAGTACGTTGAAGGCTCTAGCTCTGACATCAACAGCGCCAACGTGGATCATTCAGAATTCGACGGAGAGATGGCAAACTCGGCCCTCAGATCCAACCTCGGTGACGGCGAGCTCGGTGCCTCGGCATTCGCCGATGCCGAAGCCTCTGCAAGGAAGAGTCCAGTCGCCGGTCAGAAAGCATTACAGCAACCTGACCCTGAAGTCAAGAAAGTTGACTACGGCGCGGGAATCAAAACACTTCGTTTGGTGAATGGTAAAGCGACGGATATCCTGGAAATCAAAGACTCTGAAGAAGCAGAAGAAGGCGAGGAAGGCGGTGAAGGATCGAACCTTTCGAGCCGCTCTGGAGCCCAACAGATCAACAAGAACAAGCAGGAAGAAGAGGGCGGAGAGGAAATCTCACAGAAAGAGTTCAACACGACCTTCAAGTCTAGAAAAGCACTGAATCAAGTTATTAACGACAAGAGACCACCAGCGTCCATTCGTAACCTGAAATGGGTGGCAAATACACTCATTTTGGTGCTTGTTGCGCTCGCTGCTATTGACTACGGTATCACTGTCAGAGAATTCAACGATATTAGAGATAACTTGAGTTTGATCACTCTCTCCAACAAGAAAATCGCTGAGCTTCAAAACATCGTGGGCAGATGCAGAGACCTTTATCTTCTCAACCTGGGCATCTCTCCGAATGGAACGACTGAAGAGGAATTAAAGAGCTCGATAGAAGCTTCAACTAACAACGTGAAAGCGATCGTTGATACTCTGCAATTGAATACCTTGCCACTGTCTGCTGAACACAATGCCTTGCTCCAAACGAACACAATAGCGATGTCATTGCTAGTAACAGGCTCTCAGACCAGCACGACTATGTTCAACTTGGATCAAGCAACTCTGCAGGTTATTTCAAGAGCTTTGAACGTGATGAACTCCAACCTGACCTCAATCACCGAGAGTAACACTGACTTGTATTTCGTCACATACAACAACTTCAACGATTTTTACATCGGATTAAGAAGGTCATCTGAACTCTACGTCATCGAGCTGATCGATAGAACCATCACTAAGGAAGAAATCTTCATGGTGCTGCTTATTATCTCTGCCGTCGCTCTCATTGTCGCGCTGATTGTGCTCTTCCCTGTACTTCGACAAGTCAACAAAACTCGAGAAGAGGTTCTTAGTCTGTTCTTGGATATTCCTGAGAAAACCGTGAAAGGCTTGTACACTAAATGCGAGAACTTCATATCGAATCTGCAAGTTGGTGAAGACGACGATATGGTGTCTGAGTTAGAAGACGATAGCTTTGAAAAGAACAATGAAGAGGTTGAAGCTGCGGACTATCAGCCAAGAAAGAAGAGAAAGAGGTTTAAAAACAGTGGAAAGAGCCAGAGACAGTTTTTCCTGCGATTCCTCTTTACTGCTTGCTGTATCGAAGCTTACTTCATTGCCGACTACTTCCTTTCAGCCAACCTCCTCAACCAAGTCAACTCCATTGTCGATGAGTACAACTCTACCTCTGTTGCTGAGTCTTTCTATTCTTTCGTCAACAACGCCGAGAGGTAATACGATCTCTTTGAATTTCCTTTCTAATCTCCTCACTTTAGACAAATGATGATCGATAACAAGTATCCAATTCTTAAACAAGACGCTCAGGCAGTCTCTGTTGACAATATCAAGAGAATGTACTACCTTGACTCTGAGATTCATCAGGTAACTACCAGAACCAATGACTTTTGACTCATTTTTGGTAACTTTCACAGGAACACTCAGTTAACATTCAGATCCACGCGCAATCATACATTGACTATTTCAACCACATTATGATGAACAACCCTTGCGATTTGCTCACAAGTTATGTTGCTACCAACAGTTGTACGAATTTCGCTGACGGAGCTGTCTTCCAGGTAATTTTTCTACTCTTTGCCCCAGCCGCTAATTCAATCAATCTATTAGGGTATGGCCGTCGATCTCACAAGACACTTCGAAAACTTGCGATACCTGCTCATTCTTTACGTGAATAACTACAACGACCCACTCTTAGCCTTCCCTGACGCTACTGTCGATTATACAACTGTATATACTCCCGCAAACTTCGGAAATAATCAGCAGAAGAATAATTGGCTGAATATTCTGAAGACTACTCAAGCTGTTGAAGTTGGTAAGCTCTTTTTATAATCAACTGGGATCTCTAATTCTCGTTTAATAGACAACACCCAGACCATTTACATCCAGAATACGTTTAGGCTACTCATGGCACAGTTCGAGGCAGGAATGAATTCAATCTTCGACAAATATATAACCAACAGAATCATTCTCTTCGTGTTCTTCTACGTAGTGTTGCTTGGAGCTTACTTGGTGTTGTGGTTACCACTCGTCAGCAAACTCAATAAAGACGTAAATTTCCCTTTGTGATTGACGGAATAACTTATCTTTTCGCTAATTAGATTTGGAGAACCAAGTCCATGCTCACTATGATACCTCTGAACGTGGTAGCAAAGATCAAGAGCGTGAAAGCTTTCTTGAAGAAGTTCTGGAATGAGAGGAATATAGCAAATTATTAGAAGCCGGGCTATTCCAATAATCCTTTAAAAATTTTCATTAAGCCTAAAATTTTACTTTCATTGTTTCTCTCCTCTTCTTCACAAAAAAATACATAGAACTCTCTGAATATGTAGTTAAAGAGTGCTATCCCTTTATAAATAATGCAGAATTCTTGCTCTTAGAATTTCCTTTTGATCTTTTTTGCTTACTAAGTAAAAATATGTGGGTTTGCTAACTTCACAGAGAGGTTTTAAAAATCTGAATAAAAATAAAATAAAATATAGAGTTTGCGAATCCAATACCCCTCAGATGAGGAAGCGTATTGAGTACACAAAACATGTTTTAGTTATCAATGCACATAAAAAAGAAGAATACATTATTTTTTAAAAAAAAACTAACAAATGCAGGCAGCTGTTGTTGGTATGTAATTAGACAAAATTACTCTTAGTATTTTCTACGAGGACCGAAGGATTTGCATTCGATCTGGAAGAATCATGGAGGTTAGTGGAGCTATTGAAGCTCATTTCGGTCGATGTGAAGAAAAAGTTGGGGAAGTACGGCTGGATTTTAGCCGGGTCGATTGGGTCTAATTTCGGAAGTTTATGGTGTTTTCCAAACTTTGTCTTGACAAATTTGCTTTGTCTTGGTTTAGAGTCTGAGGTCGTAAGACCGATTGAGTCTCTTGTGGGAGCAGCTGTTATCTGAAGCGTCGAATCAGTGTTTCTTGAGTCAGTTTGCTTGAGACGGAATCGGAAAGAATTGTTTCCCTCGTTCAACGAAGCCATCGTGACGCGACGTTCAGTGAGGCTTTGAAATTCTTTAGGAGGAGTCGCTTGGTAACTCGATCTCCTGAGCGAATCGGTACTTGGGTTGAATCTGAGTAAAGGAGATGCTGTCTGGGTTATTGTAAGCAATAATTTCTTGGATGGTCCACCGAGCTTTGACTGAGAGCTTTTCCGGCTCAGGACACCTTGCGAAAGCGCAAAAGGGTCTTGGTCGTTAGAAATTTCACGGCTTTTCTCAATGATTTCGTTGTTGGTTGACTTATGTAAAGTAGATCCTTGAGTTATTTCATTAAGTATCAAGACAAATAATAATAAGTACTTTTAGATGGGCGGGATGTCTGTGCGGTTCTTATTCCAAGCGACGCTGCCATTGCCGAGACGTAATTATCTCTTGTATTTATATTTTGCTTAGGACTTCGGCGGAACTGGGTTCCAACTAGTTAGGAGTTGTAAACAAAAAATAGCCAATTAGTCCACTTACTTGAATTGATTCTTGAGATCACTTGGGCGTTTTTAATGAGTTTCTTCTTATAATCAGACACGTCGACCTGATATAACCGAGAGATACCAGGATGTACTTCTTTCTCATGAGAAAGTTGAGCCGATAGCTTTTCTTTGAGGTACTGCTCCTTTCTTTCTTCATAATTTTTACGAATTGCATCCCTTTCGCTCTCGAAGTAATCCTCGTTTTCGACGCCAGCAGAAAGCTCAAAGTTCTTTGTTTTCTTCCTGGGAGAATTCCGTTGATAGGGTTCCTCAAGAATTTTCAACGATTTCTGTGAGCTCGTATGATTCAAGCGTCCAAGATTGCTTTTCGTATTGTTTCCTCTGAAAAACCTCTGGCTCGTCACTCCGTTCTTCTTATGTACCATCTCTGCAGTAAGCTCATTCAATTGACTCTCGACTTCTTCCCGTGAGAGTGACGGTTTTAAATTATCTTCTTTTTGGGCAGATTTGTTTTCTTTAAGTTTCAGTTGCTTTTCTTGAGAAAGTTGGCTCAGCTTGGGGTGTAAATATCCTTTTTGTTTGCACAATTGCACAGCTCTGTTTTCCTGATACTGCTTATAGTTCTCGGAAAAAACCATTTTTGGCTTCGGACGCTCAAGGGGATTTTCATTGGCTTCAATCGCTAAGAAAGCTGAAAGCAACTCAGCATAGAAAGTGAAAATTTTCTCAGTTCGTTCGAGATAAATTCTGGAGCTCCGGTCAAACAATACGCTGATGTTATCAAGAGCCATTTCTGAAGCTTAAAAGAAATGAGTGTGGGAGTAGATACGTGTAAATACCTTTATCAACTGGATTAGTTGGATTAGAAGCCGCTTTTTGTACAAGGAGATAGTCTTTGATCTCTTCTTCTTTAAGAAAACAGCGAATTAATATGTCCTTTTGGTTGTAAAATCAGTGAATTGATTCATTATGTGCGTAGTAATACCGAATGAATGATATCTTCAAAAAATCTATAGTCTGCTTCACTATTTTTAAATAGTCCCAAGAATATTTTCTTTATTGTGTCACTGTCATTCATTTCAGCAGCAAGCAATAAGTAAGGATCTGCTCGTTGATCAGCTGGTATCGAGGACATCCTCTCCACTGGGCTAGGTAAGAGAGCGTCGATTGTATTAGTCGTGTTGATCTTAGCGATCTCCAAGTTGGCCGGTAGCATCCTGATTTGTTTCGGCGACCGTATTTCTTTAAGATAGCCTATCATTCTCTCGTCCACTTTCTCGATTTCTTTGATAGTTCTTATCGAGGTTTCTGGTAGTTGAGAGAGCGTTGCGTCGACAATTTGATGGAATCTGAAAGTAGAAAAGTCATATTTATAAGGAATTGCTGCAGATGATCGGCTTACCTAAACATCATTTCTGATAGGTCCAGATACAATCGAAACATCACTTTCTGAAAGGTATTATTCAGCTTGGTCAGCGTATCCATGGATATTGTATCTGTGCGATTTGATTTAATTTCTTCAACTTGGTTGGAACCCAATTCTTTCTTCACTTCCTGAAGTTGGATATTAGAATCATCTGGATATATTATAGCTGTTACCTCGGGACATCCTTCATTGGCAGTATTAGTCTCGTCCAGAAGACCCTTGTTATTTGATTTAATCTCATTTAACTCTTTCTCCAGCTCATCCAAACGATTCAATTTTCTATTTTTCTGCAATGCCCAAGGCAGATCAATAACCATCAAGCTATAGAAAATATTACGCTATCCGAGAGGTTTTCATAGAGAGTCCGTAGACTTTTTTCCTGAAACGTCATGCTCTTAAACTTCTCAATCAGCCTTTCAACTAACTGCGCTGGTCCTTCTTCATGATTCTCATAAAATTCATTGATAGCTCGGATAATTTGATTTTTCTCTTCTGCTGGAGGCAACTCAAAAGACTTTTTTGATATATTATCGTCTTCATCAGCAGCACTGGACTTCTTTTTCCCCACAAAAAAACTCAGCGGAGTTAATCCACTAGAAGAATAAGGCGAAACTGACTGTCTCGACCGCCCGAGCACGATTGATGGAATCTCAAGATGTAAGCGCTTAGGTTTCATTTCAACTCCAGAATTAGGTTTAATATTCAGCAATGAAGATGTTTTCGAACTCAACTCGAGCTTTTCGTCGGGCTTCTCTTCTTTCTTCTTCTCACTTGGTTCTAAAAAAGCCCTAAGATATATATCAAGAGACATAAGCCAAATCAATCATGAGATCTTTTTCTTTACCCAAGCAAACTCTCAAGTATATTGATGTAGATAATGATATACTTTGACTCAGCTTTCTTTTCAATCATAAGATTGTGCCAGTTATCTAGAGCGACCAATTTCTCATTCAATTCTTGGTTTTTGACCCGACAGTCCTTGAAAAACGATTATAACTACTGCAGTGCTTTGCAAATTAGCATACATCGAGTTTAACCAGTGCCTCAGACATTTTCGTTTTCGAGCTTTCTAATTCTGCAAAATTTTTCATCGCTTTGCTCTTGATTTCTGAAAGTAACTCCGTTGAAGCCTTCTTGCTGCTCTCAATGTGCTCAATAACTTCATTCAGTTCTCTCTCTATTAGTTTCTGTAAAGAGCAAGCAATTCATGCATAAGCATCAACTGTAAAAGTTAAGTCTCTTACATCCTGAAGTATCGCAGTATTTTTAGTAATGTCCAATCTTCCAAATCTCTTCGTTGCATGGTCAAGAAGGTCCACATCATCAGAAAATCTTTGCGATAAAACCGACTATAATGAACAAAATAATGGCAGCTGATGATGAGATCGAAAAAGAAATGCGTTACATTTGTTGCTTTCAATTCAGCTATTTTTTCCTTAAGAGAGTCAGTTTGCTCTTCTTCTATAATAATTCTCGTTTCTAGCTGCTCGCACGTATCTTCAAGCTGCTTCGCATGCTTCACAAGAGTCTCAATGTCACTGTCATTTAAATAGGGCGAAATTTGATAGTATTGAGGCTTATGCTGGTTCGTCAGCCGAGCGATGTGCGTCATTTCTTGATAGTCCAGCTCGGCACGGGCTCGAATCCGCTCAACAGCTTCTGCATCCCATGGATTGCTATCCATCTTAATAAACTCTGCCTTCTCTTGGAGTTGCTGGATCAATTCAGCTTTCTGCTTGTTCG
>ENA-UOTZ01000896-UOTZ01000896.1-compost-metagenome-genome-assembly--contig:-NODE-896-length-23306-cov-45.268027_pt1 | contig 23306 bp, 12 predicted proteins | sample MGYA00238144_ERZ746983 | MGnify/ENA primary metagenome ERZ746983 (study PRJEB28759, sample SAMN06268863) | compost metagenome | isolation source: single cell | place: USA: California, Emeryville, Joint... | reverse complement strand
GAACTGTTTTCGGTCTGCTGAGGCTTCCAATCAAAAGACACTCGAATGTAGCCTTTTTGCGTATATTTCACGGCATTACTTACTAGATTCATCACCACTTGTGTTATTCTTTCTGGATCAAGGATCAACCAACGAGGGAATCCTGGAGAAACTTCCAGGATAGGTATAATCTTTTTGGACTTGATAATCTCTCGGCAAAAAATCCAAGTTTCCCTCACAAATGCTGCCATATCGATTGTCTGAGGCTGAAGCTTAATATCTACTGCAGATTTTCCTGTTCTTCTCGAGTCGAGGATCGTCAGCAGGATATTGTTCAATATTTTCGCACAAATATTCGCTTTTTGCAGCAGATGCCTTGCTTTCAAAGGATTCAGGTCGATCTCAGAGAGAAGATGTAAATTTCCCATGATTCCATTCAAGGGATTACGAGTTTCATGAGAAAAACTTAGAATAAAGCTCTCTCTACTCTCCAATACCTTCGTAAGCTCCTCATTTGCTTTCTCGAGTTCTTTGTTCTTCGCTGCTATGGTCGCCTTTAATGACTCGAGGCTCCTATAGACGTTATCTTGACGGTAGCGATTCAGGATCAGATGGCAAAATGAAACTGACAGCATTTGCAACATTGTCGTAAAGGATTTTCTGAATGCAACCACGATTACTTCTCTCGGAGCCGTTAGGAGATATTCGTTGAATTTCTCCTTGATAATGAAAAACGAAACTGAAAACACGAAAATGTATCCAATGATAAGGAACTTCTTAGCCGGGAAGAAGGTAGCTGCGTGAATCAAGAAGAAGAAAGGGAAGAACAACACCATTCCTTTATCTGCAGACATCCAGGTGTAGATTATAGCATAGTAAATCGTAAACACAACGACGGCAGTTAGACATCCATACCATCGTTTGTATAAGAATAAGACCCAAAGTAGATAAATGGGGGCCATGATGAGAGCTCTAACGGGCTCATAATTGATATCAATGAACATCGCGATGAATGCTGGGATGTAAGTGGAAACGATTTGGCATAATATCGCGATATTGATGTATTTCCTTTCGTAGTAGGTATAATCCCCCTTCATATGTGCAGGAGGCTTGCATAATAACCGCACGATAGTCTTAAGCAGTCCCATTGTTGACGTTTTCAACGATTTTCTGCTCGAAGTGAAGTAATAAATTTGGGAATATAAAGTTAAGCTATTCGTGCTTGTACTGATGTACTGATGATGATTTATTTTATTCGTCAAAACTAATTTGGGTGTCTACCTTTTTATTAATTCTAACAAACTAAATCATTAGCAATGCGGAATAAAATCGAGTCTTAATTTAAATTTATTCTAAGAACCCTGTTTTCAAAAGAACTTGGTTGAGGTGAATGCTCCCACGGATTCTATCACAGTCCGCGTTGCTGTTGTCTACTATGACTCTCGATTAGAAAAAATCAGCCATCAACGAAACCGGAGAATAACTTAATCCTTAGAAAATCAAGAATAGTGTTAAAAAAACCCAACTTCAACTAAGGTCTAGCAATAACCAAAGAAGGAGCAAAAAAAACTCTGCCTTTGCTTAGTTAGAGTTTGCATTAGATGAATTTGAGATTTTTTGTGAACAACTCCTTCAAAGATAAAACGGTGTCTTTTTCATGTATCATATTTTTTCCAACAGATTTCGCATTAGTAGCAATAAAACTCGTGAAAACCCCACCGGACTTGTACCTCGCCTTCTGGTACATCAAGGAACAATCTCTCGAATATTAAGAATACATTTGCGATATTTAAAAAGGAATTCATCGCCTCTTTTTGTTACCTTTTCCCAAGTCCTAGGGAGAAATGTGACAGAAAACAATAGAGCAGACTGTCCAAACACTTTTCAGCTTACTATCGTCCTCCAAGGACAAAACCTTTTTTTGCATTGTCTAATTTAAATGGCTTTTCGCATAAATGGTGAGCATTTCAGAAGTTTTCTTATGAAACTTTGGTTCTTTCGACTCTCTTAGTCGAAGTTGAGAATAGTTCATGAAATTCTTCTCTAAAACAAACCAAGTTATCGAATTAAATTATTGATAGAGAGTCTACTGCTCAAATGTTTCCTAATTAATTTATTTCTGTGCTTGTTGCTTCCAGGCTCGCTCATTCTCATTGTCTCTGTCAGAGCCTCACTACTCCATGACTTAGATAATAACGAATTAGTTGGATATTCCGTTTTCCCTCAAGACTCGCATATCTCTTTATCGTTCTCATTCCCACTGATATCTATGATCTCTCGCAGGGACAATGTGATCCTCGATTTCCCTTTTTTCAATTTGGTTATGACTTCTTCACTACCATGTAGAGCATTGACAAGGCCATAACTAGCTCGGTTTCCTTTTTTAATACCTTCACGCCTTTTGACCATTACATGATATTACAGTCTGAGCGAACTAATATTTCTTAAGCATTTTGTCATTGTATCCAGTCTCTAAGAGTTTTAGCATCGATTTTCTTGACAGGTGGATTGAGCAATCCAAGGTATGTTCTGTAGCCTTAGAAGTTTCGATCCTGCTGAACGAGCTGCAGAAAATCATACACCGAACCTTTCTTGGTTGTTTATAACGATGCCATTCTGATGTTCATTGATTAACAATATCAGATTTCAGTTGTTTTTTTGGTTTTTTTTTTACATCAACTTCTACAGTGGTGAACGTTTCTTGCAAGAAGGACAGAAATGAAAAATATCGGTCAGAAATAGCCTCCTTTCAGAGTTATCCGAGAAGAAGTTGCAGCTAGTCAAATCTACCTTAATTCAATCGGGTCAGCAGCTCCCGACAGCGATTATTTGAGTTCTTCATATCTAGAAGCCGATTGTCGAAGACATATTTAATTTGTAAATGCTAAAAGTTCAAATCGTATTGAAGGTAGCATATCCACAATGGGAAGAAAAGCTATTGTCTTCATAAAGCTAAATTATCAAAGTTTTGCAAAATTACAATCATTTCCAGGAGCTTAGCAAATCTAAATTTAAGAATTAAAAGTGAGTGAGATTGTATGCCATTCTCTTCAGGAAGATTGCTTATGCTTGGATGGCAGTTGCGAGTTTTTTTTCCCAACAATTTTATCTTTTTTCCAAAAAAAGCTTATCTGTTGTCCATATCACAACAAAAATGTTCATGTATCTAGCTGAAAGTGTGTCAGGTCTAGTTTTTCTGAAGAAGAAAGCAACAGCAAATGCACTAGCGAAGGTGTCAACAACCTCCTTCCAATTTTCTTCATAGAAACCGAATTGATTCTCTACTTTTCTTAAAATGATATTTTGGTAATGGGCGGCCAAATTGGAGGCGCTGAGAATTATAATTTTTTTATTTATTCCGTTGAATTGGGAGTAAGAAAAGAGATAATATATAAAGCTTTGAGTAGCTATCTATAAAACAGAGAGGAAATCTCAATAATTTTCTCGTAGTTAAAAGAATAGACACGAAAACTAGCTGTCTCGTAAAAGAGCACCTCCTAATTCAAATATTTTCTAGCCGACATTGAACGATTGTTCTTGAAAAACAGCATTACTAATCATTAGGTCCGTTTTGAGAAAACCTGCTCCTAGCTGGTCACTAATGTCGGTTCGGCAACCCTTCAAAGTCCGGCTCATACATACCTTCTTCACCTAGTCACACTCAGTTCTGGGCCTTATCAGGCCTAGGACCACCAACAACCAGAGGAAAGCTTTTGAGTACTCTGTCTGCTCAGACGAATTGAATAAATAATTATAATTTTCTCTGCTGGTTCAGAGTAGCATGGATTTAACTTCAGCTCTGAGGAGACACTGTGTATCTCCCCTCCGAAGAATCCTCCACCCGTAACTTTATACTTGATTATCCCTACGGTCTTAATACCTACAATAAGCCAATTCGTGGAATCTGATAGGAAACTAAAGGAACTAGTATCGGAGTGCTTTTTTTCTTTATGTTTGCTACTAATATTCAAAAAGAAGAAAGAGCTGAAAGGTGATCAAAGATTTAGTAAAACATACATTTCTATGAGGATAGATACTAAGAACCACAATAAAAGACTCTCTAACAGTTTTTGATGGTGTTGAACGGTGCCTGTACGAAAAGAAAGAGACGAGGAAAGCCTAGTTCTGAGCAATGCCAAAATAAACTTTTAATTTTTGAAGAATGCTTCGATTAAGCTCTCTTATAGAGTTTACTAAGATTTGCGGCTGAGATAAGTCTGAAATTGAGTATCGTTAAGAAGCACCTGAATAAAACTCATCTATTAAGAAATTAGTAAATTTTTCTCAACCAAAAGGCTCAATAAATCTGAATTAAGCAATTTTTGCTAAGCCAGCAGAATCCGTCACGAAACTAACAAGATTTTAGGAAAAAATGGAGCTGGCTAGGATTTATGAAACGAGTTTTAAAGTACGACCACCGAGGACGGTGGATCATCTCGGCACTAGCGGCATAATTTATGAACCTCCCTTTGAATGGTACTGTTCAAAATTTAAAACCTACGTGACTAACTCTTAAATGGAATTGAATGATTGTTTAAGCTGTTACTCGAGAGAGATATACCCTTTAGATGCTAAGTGATCTCACTCATAATATGAATATAGGATGGGATCAGAAGAGATTTCAATCGTTGGATATAATTTAACAACAGCGAATTATATAAAAAGTTTGAAGGAAGTAAATAATTTTTTGATTATACATTTCCGAAATCGCTTGAAGATCAATCACTTAAAACCCGATAAAAATATTTTTTGAATTCGGGAATGAAAGTATTTTCGGAGTTTTAAATCATTATTTATTAGAAATTAAATAAAAACGCTTCTGGCACTTTGCATATGAACCAGCCATCTCAAAACAAAGAAAGCTTCAAATCTATCTCCTTCGTACAACCCCAAGAAACCCGGAACCAATCATCTAACAACCGAAAGAAAACCGTCTCTCCTCAGAAAGGAAACTTCTCAGGAGTAGAATTATACTATCTGCAATCAGACACCATAGCCCGCACCAAATCGCGATCTAAATCCAATGGCAGACCCTTTCAGAAAGTAAGTACCGATGCTTGTGACCTAATTTCTGATGAACTTCAATAGTCAAAAGTTTTGGTACTTGATCTGGATCATACCCTCATATACCCTGACAAAGACGGACATGGAAAGCTGATGGTAAAGGTAAAAGATAACTACCATGAGGTGAAAGTAACGCTCCGGGTTTCTCTTTAATTAGGTCCCAGGAAAGGACATTCATACCTTCTACAATATCATTCTGAGACCAAATCTACAGGAATTTATCGACCAAATGTCTAAATTGTACAAACTGTGCATTTATTCGTCAAACGATGCGGATGTAAAATTGCCATGACTTTCAGATGATTGAATTGTTTGATTAGTATACAGATAGAGTCTTGAAGGCGATTTTCAAAAGAAAACATTTCGATCAGATCCTTTCCAAAGAAAATATGGACAAGAATGGGGCTAAGATTCTTACAGGGTTTGGAGTTGAAATGAACGACATTTTGCTTATCGATGTAAGAAATGCATTATTTCAATCACTCATGGAATTATCTGTAGGATGAGAAAATTCAAAAGAAATACATGCCTCAGAACGTGCTGACGATTAAGCCGTACAAAGGGGCCCAAGATGATACGGAATTGACAAACTTAATCCCATTTTTAACGAGGTTGGCAACTGAAGATGACGTAAGGCCAGTAGGAGCTTTATACAACGATTATGTAGCGAATGGAGTTTTACCAAGCCAGCGCAACAGCTCTCTGCTGCCTATAGGGAAATCAACATCTGAAAAGCAAGTCACCAGCAAATCGACAGGAGACACAAGAACTGAGGTGGAGAAAGCACCTAAAAAAACAACGAAAGAACTCACTGATATTGTCGGCGATGAAGCGGATGAAAAACCACTTATTAAGCTCAGCTACTTAATAAGGAAGGAGATCACGATGTTCAATGTGATAAAAGATAAGATGGGGTTAAGAGAAAATTGGCAGGAAGAGAGTAGTAGTGAAAAGCAATACAACAAGTCGAGAACCTTCCCGACGAAAAATTTTGCGGATATGCTGCTTCTTGACAAGCAAATGTCAAATACGAGCACGAAATTTTCTGATATACAAACAAGAGCATCATTGCATTCCAGAGGGATCACAATGCAGTTCACTAGGAACTACTCAGAGAAATTATAAAAGACGAGCGATATTTGTCAGTATCGAAAATTTTTAGTTGTGTTTCAAAGGCCAAAGTCTGGCGATTTAAAAAAAGTCTGTATGGTATCCATGTGACTTTTGGATAAATTTTCTTATTCAAAGCTAAAATACATACATTGTTTACAAATATAATATCTTATACGTAAAAACTTGTTCCAATCGACAGAAGTTGAATGGGATTTTAAAATTGTGTTATTATATCTCTTAGAATGTTTGAAAATTATATTATAGATGCACTAGTAGTTAAAACCTATTGTGGGATGGTCCCACTGTGAAAAGGGATTTAGCATCCAAACCCCTGTCCTGATAGATAAAAAGTAAATATCAGGATGGTTGCGTTATAAGTTCATTGGACTCACTGGTAATAACATCTTTTTGACTTCTATAGCGAGAACGCTCTACAAATGATTCATATTTCTCTTGCCTTAAATTGTTGAAAAGAAATAGAGTCTAGAAAAGTTGGGATTTTATTTCTTGAATAGAGCTGAAACTCGGTAGAGAGAGCTCAATGGACCGTTTGTTATGTTGGATGCAATGCGATTAACAATTGAAAATTAATCAAATTAAGGTTTCAATTAATGATTTGACACCACTGTGATCAAATTTAAATCGCTTGTAACTTCAATTGTTGAAAGCATTCTTAAGTTATTCACCAACTTTCTCATCCTCCGCTGATTCCTAAGGAGGGACAGCTGTGACCTCGGTTTATATATATCATATATATATATCATTTCAACTAAAGGCTTCAACTTCGCAATACCAAATTGCAGTTTTTCTCTCTAGAGAAGAAGTTATTTCTTTTTTTCAGACATCCCTCAAGTGTTATTCGCAGAAGTGATATTTGGTCATATAACAATACATAACATTCGCAATAGCAGAACTAATCAATTCTATTAAAACTACAACCCATTTTTTTCATATATAAAACCAAAGAAAGCTATTTGCAATAGAAAACCGTTTTGCTTGACACTACCTTAAAGAGAGTCAAAAATTGTTCACGCTGCTTGTAACTTATCACAGTTTATCCTAATAAAAAAGTTTTAGAACCCAATGAGATTAGTAGTTATACGTTCGTTGGGTTTTGTTTAAATTGACCCATCATTGGGTTTTGGGGCATGTAGAATGGGTAGTATAATCCAGACTCTTGTAAATTGCTTTGAGTGTTCTTTTGCTATTGTTAATTGTTAGTTCTTTTCCATTACTAATCAATCAAAATACATTTTCAACTGATTTATCCGAAGCGTTTTGTGGAGCGCTCTTTGATTTACTGATATTATCGTCCGTAGGCTGAGATCGGAAATAGCTGCTCACATCAAAGTTCGGAGTGTTAGACTTGTTTGTGAACTGGCCTTGAGGAAGAGGGTTTGGAATGACAGTCGGCATCATTCCTTGGTTTGGCATCATTTGAGGAATACCACTCTATAATCAAACAGTTAGACCGTGAAGAACAAAGAAGCATTACTCCGAAGAAGAGCGGCTGAATGATCGCAGTGCCATTGCTCTGAGGGAAGACGATGTATGGCATTTGGAAGATAGATGGAATTTCCTTTTGTTCGCCTTGAGTCTGGTTGCCGACAATAGGGAAGGTGCCAAAGTTCGGAATAAATGTTTGAGGGATCTGCTGCTGTTGTGGCGCAGTGAAATATCCTGGCAATTGTCCCGAGGTGCTTCCTTGGGTTGTGCTAGGCCCTTGGAGATTTCCAGGTGGATAGGAATTGAGTTGACCGAAGTTTTGGCCGCCGTAAACATTGCTTTGCTGAGGCTGACCCAGATTCTTGATGTTCTTTGGAATCTCTTCACTAGATGGAAAACAATTTGTTTAAATCAAGAAGAAAAAACTAGCGGGATTACAAGTTCTGGCCTTGGGTGGTAGTTGTCGTGGTTGGGGTATACGAGGTTTGCGAAGCATGCTGAACTCCGATATTTTTTCCAGATTGCTGCTGCTGCTTTTGGAGGTTCTGGCCGATGTATTCTTTATTTTGGGTCTCTACAGGCTTTTCTTGAGTTCTCTCTTTTTCGAGGTTAGTGCCTTGAGGTTGATGAGGACTCTCTTGTTGTTTTGTAGTCGCTTTTTGCTCTTTTTGAACATATTCTACTTTGGTTGGCGAGGCTCGCTGCTCTTGTGGCTTTCTTGTATCGGCATGTGTGTCTACTTGAGTTCTTGCCGTTTCTCTAGTCTCTGGCTTTGAAGCTGGCTGTGAGGCAGGTTCCTCAGTGGTGTCTTTCTTCACAGCATAGACGATAACTTCATTTTTGCCTTTTTTTGGAGAGCGGGATTTTTTATGAACTCTTTCATCAGAATCCTCAGCAGCCGTTTGCTGTGTCTGCTTCTCAAATCTCGATTCTTGAGCCTCCTGCTTTGGCTTTTCGGTTTGAGGAGTTTCATGAGTCTCAGGCTTTTGAGTTTTCGATTGTTCTGGTTTCTCTTCAGGCTTATTTTCTTGTTCAGGCTTTGTCTCTTCTCCCGTGGTATCGTCCTTTTTGGCGTAGTAGACAACGTCACCGCCTTTTCGGGACTCGTAGCCTTTGTTATAATTTCTTTCTCTCTGCTTATAACCTCCTCGTTGATAGCCTCCCTCTCTTCGTTGATCGGTCTCGTTGTCTTGAGCTTCGTCATTTTTGTAGGACTTGTATTGGTATCTTTCTCTCTTTTTGTATCCGCCAGTCTCTTGATCGTTCTCGTCGCGCTTCTTTGGGTACTTTTGCTCATAATGCTCGTCTTCGGTTTGCTTCTTTGGGTAATTTCCCCTTTGGCCTTCGTTTCCTGAGCAAGCAGCATGAAAGAACTGAAGTTTAGAGGTGGGTTACTATTCTTATAAGGCTTATTTTCCCTTTTTGAGTATTCAGATTTCTCAGGATGCACGGCACTGATCTGCTTTGTATTGGCGGCGACGGTCACCCAACCCGCGTCGTCTTCAGCGGCTTCTCTAGCTTTTGTGATCAATACTTTGACGTGGTCATCGAGAATTTTTTCATTAAATTCCAATTTCTTGCAGAGAAGATAAACATCCTCCTCCTAAATGATATGTTAAGAGAATTTCAAAGAGAAAAAGACTGACCTTCTTGAAACCAAGGGAAGTGAGCTGTTGATAGTACTTGGAGATCAAGCGTTTCTGATCTTCTGAAAGTGCATTTTGAATCTCATCGTAGGTGTGCGATTTTGCATCTGCGTGAGTGTCCTGCTGCTTCTTTTTCATTGCCAGCTGGCTGACTTTTTGTTGAATGTTCATTGATACCGGTGCGTTTGTACCGAAAGGATGATTTTTTTTGTCTTTTGCGAAAGAATTAATTATTTGAAAACTCCTCGAAATTCAAATTTTAGAATCAGAGAATCTAGTCTTCAAATAGTAGAAACTACGCAGCAAAAGCTGCGAAGGTGAATGATTTCTACAAAATTGTTACAGAGAAAGTTTATATCCATTATGACGTTATATCAATTTAATGAACATTGAATAAGCCGCGGAATTGATGAAATAGAAAATAACTGAGCCATAAGTACAGCAATTCTGACTTATTTCAGGAAATAAGGTTATGGATGAGAGCAGCATTGAAGAAGATGAAACAAAAACCAATGTGAATACAGATATCAGAATTGATTTGTCTGAGGTTTATTAGTGTTCTGAAATTGAGTTACTTCGCGGTTTTTTAAGAAATCTAAGATTAAATTAAATCGAAATTCTTAGAAAACTTCACTCTTATCGATTTCCATCACGAGTGAATATACCTCAGAAAAATAATTTTAGATAGGAGCGAGGAAATCTTCTTGTATATGATGATTTTCGCATATGAGAGCAAGTTAGTATCCAAGTGCATCTAAAGTTAGTAGCTTTTTTTCTCAATAACACTGATTTGTTTAATTTGCAAACATCATGATGAATTGAAAAAAATGTCTTTATTCATGGAGCATGAAAAATTTATCACTTTTTCTGCTCTCTTTTAGGAAAACAATCCAAAAAATACCAAGTGTATAAACAAATGGAATGTAACTGGCGAGCTGGAACAGTTTCGCGCGATGTGCATACTTCATTGCCTGGTCGACCTCTCAGTGGTTTGATGAAAACTGCCCTCTAGAATGCAGAAACGATTATTATTCTTGTAAGACACAGCCAAATGCTCGTTATAATGAGATTCCTTCCAGAAGTTCTTCGTTGTTTTAATGAATATCGTATGCATTAAAGGCTCTATTATGTTTACGACATTGGCTTTTCTTCAATTTAAATTCAGAGATTCAGAGTCGTTAAAGTGTTGTTTTCCATCGTCTGGTTGTCTGACTGTGATTCTCTTTGGAATTCAATTGATGTCCAACTGTCATCTGACCTTATCCTGCTCGGTAGGTAAATCACCTTCTTTTTTTGATTCTACGATGCGAGATCAATCCCTCAATGATATTCTGACCGTTATTTTTACATATCTCCAAATATCAATTTCTTCGACCACGACCTGCGCTATTCTTTCACCTTTATCCAGTAATTCAAGCCGCCCTTCTCTGGTCTGGCAACAACTTTAGTCGTCTTCTGAAACAAAGCTGTCTTATGTCTCCTCTAAAATCGCTAGTTAGTTAAACCAAACTCACTCTTATTACACCAGGGGTATTTGCAGAGTATGGTTATTATTACCGAATCAATTCTCCGGGAAATTCAAATTTAAGACTTCAAAAAGTTCATGTTCTGCTATTGATAATCCTGAGCTTAAAATCTCACTAATAAAACCCCTTTAGTGCATAAAAATGAGTCATTTCTGCCCTTTCCCTATATGAATGTTATGTTATCCTCCTCAAAGTAACATAATTCAACCATTCAACCAAGCCTTTTTTCTCATGTTAGCCTGATATTTCGTACAAAGCGAGGATACCATAGGATAAGCGTGACAAATCAACCAGTGGAATCATACTGGGGAGTCTTATCTCAAAGTCTCTAAATTTTTGAACATATTTCTCATTCAAATTTGACGAGTTTTGGCGTCAATATATAAAAGAACATTAATTCCTATGCAAGAGGAAAAATTCAGTTTTCCCTTCAACAGCCAGCAATATTTTCTCCCCAGTGTCGCCGACTCTTCCGCACTCCTTGACAAGACTAAAGTTCTCAATGACTACCTCTCCGATTTAGCAGACACTTCATCTTGTGACCCCGAAACACTCAGATTAATATTCACGCAAGCAACTGACAAGGATCTCCTCAGTAAAACCGCCGAATACTACGACTTCCGGCTTCTCTTGACCTGCTCTATCGTAGAAATAATTCGGTTGCTGGGCAAAAAAGATCCTGTCTATCGTAAAAAAATACCAACCATTTTCAGATTGATGATCGAGACGCTCAACTCCAGTGACAAATTGCCTGAGAAAGACCATTTAATACAATACTATTACCTCCTGGACCTTATCGAAAGCAGCGATTGCCTTGCTCTGTTGCAGGAAGAAAAATCTCTGCAGCTTTCGATCGAATTGATCCAAGCACTTTTTTCCGTCTCTCAACTCGCAGACAAAGAGCCAGAAATTTCTTCCAAAATCCAGCGATTGATTAAATTCATCACGACACAAGCCTTTGCCAAGGCAGATGAAGACGATCTTCAAGAGTATTTCGATCTTCTCATGGTGAACTTGAAGCGGGAATATCGAGATAAAGAGCGAAGGAACTTGTCGAAGGACCTAATAAAAGCATTGAATTGGAACGAAAAAAAGCTTTTCGGAAAATATTGCATCGATATTTTCAAAAAACGCAAACGACTGCCATCAGCACTCTCTCAAGAAGAGTTCCTTTATGTCCTTAAGCATATTTTCAAGGTAGAGTCGGAAATGCTGAGCGACCTCATCCCAGCCCTTGAAAACGAGCTGCTGCTTACCACGAGGAAAGAATATAAAAAAGCACTGCTTCAGCTCATAGGGAAAGTGTGCTCTTTTGAAGGATCAGAGATTTCGCTTAAATACAAGCATTTGTTTGAGACGTTCTGCGAGGCTCTGACCTCGAAGAAGAATAACCAGTTTAGAATCGAGCTACTGCAGGTGGCGTTTAAATATCTCAGGAGTTTTTCACAATATGTGAATAACCGTTTGCTAGGACAAGAGGAAGAAGGGCAGCAGCTGCCGAGCAGTACTTCAAGTCGGACGCAAGGATATCAGAGGAATTATGAGCTATTAATTTCGAAATTGAGAGAAATTCTCTTCACTGCGGATCCTGCTGCGCAGATCTATGTGCTTAGGATGGTCCAGGAGCATTCGATTAGAAACGCGAGCACTTTTGATGATGAATTTTTGAAGGAAATCGCAAACTTGTTCCTCGTGAAAGAGCAGCTGGTGAGAACTGAAAGCATCAAAGCCCTTGCGACTATCTATAAGCATTACTGTACCAGTCTCTTCGTAGATGAGATTTACGAGCTGGACAGCAAAAATGAAGAGAGATCAAACGAAAAAGAGAGGAGAGCGTCGTTTACTTCGAAGAGAGAAATCGCGAAGAGGTTCATTTGGATCGCGGATGTTATCATCGCGCTGATATATTCGTATCCGCAGAACAATCTCATTGATATAATACACGGTTTGGAAATCTTATTGGATTTCCGAGAGACTGAGCCGAGGGAGTTTGCCAAAGCTTTCTTTGGGATGTTTTATAATATCTACAGCGCTTCTTTTAAAGAAGACCCGGCTTCAGAGGTGAAAGGGATACTGTATTCCAATTTTATAGAGAAAATGCTGCGACATCGCTGGGTCGCTGATAAAAAGCTCAGCGCTCTTCCATGGAGATACAAGATCGAGGCGCTTCGTATCATTATAAAGCGATCAGCGAAATTCTCGCGAGAAGTGCTGAAATTTCTCAAAGGAGACTATGAATTTGACCAGGCGGCTAAGAATGTCGCTGTGAGGCGCGTAGAAAAGTTCTGCGATCGAGGTGGTACCTACGATTGTAGGAAAGTCCTCGAAGAGCTTGCATTTAAACTCGAAGATTTGCAATTTCAGAGCAAAGCACTTAAGGTCATTGAGAATATATTCGGCAATGAAGAACTGATACCTAACACAATTAAAGAAACACTTGATCAGATGGGAGGAGCTCAGGCTGAACTATTCGAATCTGTAAGATTCAATTTATGCAGTCCTGGGTCCGCGGAGGTGATGATGAAGGTACTTAACCCGCTTGTCTTCAAGCAGACTCGCGGAAATAGCCATTTGCAGCAAGCTGCGCTGAGACTTATTATTTTGCTCTCTGATCAGAAATACGGTGAGTATTATTCGAAACATACTAGCCAGCTGAAGCCGGCCATCGAGATCGATGCCGCTGATCTTTTTGGGAAGGTAGCCGCTGCGCGACAGACACCGAATGTGCATATTTTGAATAAAAATTTCGAGTTTATGCTGAAAATTTATAGCAAAAGCAAGCCTCTACCAGAAAAAACATCGAGTCTGAGCGCCCTCAAATTTTCTCGATTTTTGCTGAAGCAAATCTTAGAAAACGAACTTACACAGAAGCAAACCAAGCATGCTGCGAAGATTATTGTGGATTATAACGATAGCGAGAGTATGAGAGTTCTTGAAGAGTTCAGTCTCTCGAATCTCGACACCAGGAACAGTCAGCTACATTCCGCGCTCATCGTCCTCAATGAAATCACGAAGTTAAACCGCGAGTTCTACCTTGAAAACTACCAGACTCTCATTGGATTTTTCGAAAAGCTGCTGGAGACTCCCGTCACTCTTCCCAAAAGCAATATGGTATCTGACCTTTCAATCTGCAAAAAACAGCTGTTGAAACTCCACCATAAGAACCTCTTTCCTGAAGGGCCATTTTTCTCGCTGAAACCCGAAGCCCGAGAGCGAAGGAAGACCCTCTTCGACCTTTCGATGCAGATACTTCTCAATTTTGCAGATATGTGCGCCGGTTTTATGAAATCAGACCATGATTATGTTAGATTATACGCGTTGAAGTACATTTTCAGATTATCCGAAGAATCGTATTTGCAAGCAGAGGAGGACTTCTTTGACGAGAGCTTCTACGCTAAACTCAGTCTGATTGTGTTAGACGAGAACGAGCACGTCCGCAAAGTGCTTTTTAGCTACATCATCGACACGATTTCGAAGGTTGGAAGGAGAATCAACGATAAAGTGCTCGTGTATTTCTTCTACAACATCTTCGAGCCTAACAAGGATCTGCAGGATCTCCAAGAAAAATGCTTGAAGACTTGTCTCAAGAGCGTAAAGGCAAGAACGAGAAGGTCGTTCGGAGGAGACGCATTGGACGTCTCTTTGAATGAGGTCAGAGGGTTCCCCGAGCTCTGTATCATTCATTTGATATACTTGCTATTCAATAATCCGCTATTCTACAATGAAGACGAAGTGATTAGTCCAGCAGGCTTCAAAGTCATCGAATATTACCTCGCCTTAGTGAGCAAAACTGAGGACTCAGCCCGTATCGGACCAGGGATAATTCAGATACTCGATCTGCTCAGGGCCTTTTCTCCCGAAGCAGTGAAAGAATGTTTCGATTCGTCAGTAAGTATGTTAGGAGTTAAAGCCCGAGGCCAAGGGAAGAAAAAAAGCACGAAGGAGAATGCGAAACCAACAATGGAACAGATGGTGAAGTTAACAAATACGATCAAGAGGATGACTATGGGTGCGTTCAAATTGACCGAGGCTAACTTGAGATACGCATCAAACATAAGTTTTGACATCCCAATAAACATGTTTACTCCTTTTTCTGGAGAAACAGAGTCTCAGCGCTTCAGAATAGAAGGCGCTCAAAGCAGAGCAACCACAAGCGCAAAAAGACAGCGCGAGTCCAGCGGAAACTATCGGAAAGCGACTCCTGAAAAAGCGGAGAGGACTTCCCTGCCGAAAAGGTCGAAAACGCAAACACCAGAGAAACGCGATACGAAGAGGAGCTCACAAAAAGAAGATGAGATTAAAGAAGAGGAAGAAAAAGTAAATAAGAAAGAGTCGAATCGCAAAAAAGTGGCCCGAAAGCCGAAACCAGCAGCAAAGCAGGCTGAGGAAAAGGATGAAAAGAGAGTTAAGTTACCTGTGCTTCCTATCAAGAGAGAAACGCGATCGACGTCGAGGTTGAAAGAAACAAAAGAGAAGTCTCGCAGTGCAAGTAAAAGCACAAAAGGAAGGAAGACAAGAAGAGATGAAGCTGATAATAGACAACATCCGAATCAGAAGAAGCTGAGAGTGAATGCTGGTAAATCCAAGAAAAGGTAACAGGTTTTGTATATAGCATATTGCTAGAAATAAGTACATCAGCACTGAGTGAATAATTAAATTGCGAAGGAAACTAGCTCAATTTAATTGGAGTTATGGTTTTTATTCGTGAGTTGCGTGTTAAATTATTGGATTGAGATCTATGGGAAAATATGTGTTATCAACAAGATTATCATTCAATTGAATTTTCGTGTGAATACCAATACTACCGCGAATATCAGATAGGTTCTTTCAAAATTAGCCTAAGGCGTGATTAATCTCTTAACCTTTATCATTTTGAACAAAATATTCAGGCATGATAACAGACTACCTTTTAATATCATTTCTCAGTATACTGATTTCGCTATTGAGTAATGATCCTCTTGAGAAAAAAGTTTAAAGCCTTGATTATATGTTTTATGGATAGATATTCTGTTATTCAGGCACTACATGTTTAGTGCTTGTTTCGATAGATATAATAAATGAATAGAGGATTGTTGTATATTTCAACATATAATATAGTCACATCTAAATTTGGTCCATCATATAATAAACTCAAATCAAAGTTCCTAACTATTTATTTCAAGGAAATTGCGAGATGGCTACGAGTTGCAAACACAATTCGCGATTACTCTTGCCCATGCTCTTGACTATCGTCTTGATTTTGATGAATATTTGATCCATAGAACGGCGTAAACGGGTTCCCAGGCAAATACACCTCTTTGATTGTTTGAGGATCAACGCAAAAATAATTGTAACTAGGATTAGATTGGCCATACCCGAAATCCTCAGAATGATGGCTATCTTCTAACGATAATCGATTGAACGAATGTAAAGAAGGGATGGTGGAATTCTTCTCAAAGTAGACAGAGTTGCTGACGTTTTGAGGGCCATGGAAAACTCTCTTTCGGTTTTGGAAGTCTCCAAAACCAGGGGTTTCAAATGCCTCAAAGTCCGCAGAAGCGATCCCCTCCTGATAATTGCCAATGAATTGTATGTCAATTTCAGGATCGAGATTTCTTTTGCTATAGTGGATCCCCTCCATATAGGGTTCTTGGGCTTCGTAGCTGTCACTTAATGCGATCTCTTGTTCTTCAATATTGATTCGAGAGATTCTTTTAGAGGGCATCGGCTCTGAGTTCCTGCCAAGTTTGTTAGAATTGGCGACTTTAGCAGGCGACTGAACATTCGAATATGATTTCTTCTTAGGGGAGCTTTTCTTAGAGACCACTTCTTCATTGCCTGAGGACAAATCGTCATCTCCTCCGCTTGCTGATTTATTTTGCAAGCCGGCTTTCAGCACTGGAGTCTCTGAGTCGATATCCTCAACTGCCAAGAGCCGTCTAAACGCGGCATAAAAACGGTTCTTGATAGAATTTTCAGTCCTGCCGGGCAGATACTTTTGCATCTGCGTCCATTTGGTCCCGTATACTTGAAATAAACGGTAGATCTTCTCGTCCTCTTCAACTGTCCAGTCGCCTTTCTTGATATTTCCTTTCATCTGGTTAAGCCAATGCTCTCGGCACTGCTTGCCGTTTCTTCCTGGGATCAATTGGGCGCATTTCGCCCATGAGCAAGGTCCGTTTTTCTCGACCCAAGCTTGAAGGGTGGCTTTTTCCTCAGCTGTCCAGGGCCCTTTGACTATCCCAGGTCTCAAGGTCTTATTCCAGCGATGAAGGCATTGCACTGCGTTTCTTCCAGGTACTCGGCTCGAGATATCTTTCCAACGCTTTTCTCCGTAATATTCGACTGCCTTTTTGAGAAGTTCATCCTCTTCTGCAGTCCACTTGCCTTTTTTCGTCGTTTTTTGCTGGTCCAAATTATTCGAAAGGCCACTCAAATCCGAGTCAAGACCTGTACTGTGGCTAGTTTCTTCATGAAGCTTGCTTGTTTGAGAATCAGTGTCCATTTGGCCGTAACGAGAAACGATGTCTTAACAGTAGATTTTATTAATTTCAGAATTTGGAGTCAGTTGATTATATTTAGTAGATCGAGGCAAATTAAGCGCTCGAGATATTAATAGGTCGCGCGTTTTAAATAAATTTTGATCGCAACCACAAAATTTGGCATTTTGAACATACTAATTAAGAAAATAATTTTCCTTTTAACGGGAATAAAGTTGTTTTAGTCGTTGATTGAGTCTTGAATTTCACTGGATAATAAATATTATTTGTTCGCAGAAGCTCGAAAAGCTTTGTACAAAAAAGAAATTCGGGATAGTGATTCACTCTAGAATTCCGAAAGATCAGCTATTGAGCAGTAAACAACACGAATATGTAGTTATGGGGAGGATAGAGTTGCAGATAAGCGAATAATACTCATTATTTCCGTTGAGGAGACTGACTTTGAACGAAACGCTGAATAGCAGGCCAGGAGCTTGTCAGAGTTGAAAGGGAACAAATCAAAGGAAAACTGTTTGGATTGTGAATAATTGAAAGCAATTTGCTCTGGAAAGCAGTGGCATCGAAGATCTACCCCAAATATATTCCTAGTAAAATCTGAAAGTTAAAACTCAAACTCGTGACTGCTATCTATGAAAGCTGCAAAAGCTGAGATTCAAACCTGAGGAATAAAGATAGAGAATGGCTGCTTTTTTGAGGCCTTTCTATCAGAATGAGATCTAACTTCTTGTTAACTATTATTATTTGAAAAGTTGACTCTATGAGGATAGAATAGCATATCAAACCAAACCAAATTAATCCAGTTATCCTGATTAAAGGAGCGAGTTGGTCACGTTGTTAATTTTTTCGGTGACTTGCTCGAAATAAGTATTTGTACTCCGACCAAAGTCGGAATAACCGTAACCCTCTTCTTTTTCTTTGGAGTTGGATATTTAATTTTAAAAACTACCAATCTGCTTATGCTTCAGCAAAAAACAACGAGGAAAACAAACCAACTGTGATAATGTGAAAAGGCGGATAATATAATGTTATCAAAACTTGCTAATCAGTACCTTAGCTGCGTTTTATTAAGGCTATAAACAGCAGTATTAGAAATCATATATACGAAACTTAGTCTCAAGGTCTTTAGGATTCCTTAGAAGTTTATTTTTCTCTAAGACGTGTCTTCTATGTTCCCTCGACAAAAAAATCTCAATAGGGTCAGTGTTGACATCAGAACTTTCGATTTGAAGCTGTCTCTTTTGTTCCTCTACCATTTGAGCAAATCTTTCATTATTTCCCGCCCTCGGTGAATACAATCCCTTTAACTCAGGCTTGGTTTGATCGGTCTTTTTCAAAAACTGCTCTTGATGCTGATTCGAGGCATTATTAACAACAAAGCGATGTCTAGGAGACACCTTCACATCGCCAATTGACCCTAGCGATGGTAAATTCTGGTCCATTGTATGATCTATTCTCCCATTCGAATTTTTCGTTAGAGGCGCTTTTGGACTTGCGAATATCTGGGAACTGGATGAAGGAGTAAGATTTCCAGAAGGCATAAGCCCGTACGAATTAGACGGAGCATGTCCTTTTTTCCGGGAGAGATTGGTTTGGATCTCCTGCTTCGAATGAAACGGCGAAGACAATTCTTTCGTTTTGAACGTTTGAAGTTTCTCGCCGAAATTGTAATCCTTCGTTGGCCTCGCTTGTGGCGTGAAATGGTGAGGCTGAATACTATTCATCGGGCTATTCCTATTCCAATTGAGAGTTTCAGCTCCCATTTGATTAAAAAACGTGCTGTCTCTAACCCTCGGCGTGGTACTCTCCTTCAATTGAGACAGTGGCATATAGTATCCAGATTCGGGAGATTTAGAAAGCGAGAGCGACTCAACGCGCGTTTTTTTGCGAACGCCTTGATTGAATGGCGACTCCGTTGCTTTCGATTGCAGCGGATGACCAATATGCTTTCTTGGGGTTAAGTTTATCTCTTTGAGGAGAGTATTTAGTGGTGTTTTCTCAGATTTACTGTAGTTCATATTGACAGAAAGGAGTTCTGTAATTTAACTTGGAATAGTCATTTAAAATTAACTCGTAGACGGAACGATCTATTTGATTTTTAAATGCGATATTTTCTAAGAAATTCAGCGTTTTGGAAAGACCTTTGTATTTTTTCCTCAAATCTACCTCTAGAACTCAATTAACAAGCCCCAAGCGACCGTCTAAACAAGAGAATGCTTGATCGGAGTGGACAAATTTAAGTTGTAAAATGAGATTATCTCTCTCTGATAATTTTTAGGCAAAAAAGAGGAATTATAGTAAACGAAGCTATGGATTTGATAGCCCATTTAAACAATACTGGTTTCACGTTAATATATAGTTATTAATTTATTCAGTGAAGTAGGAGAACGCAATCATCTAGCTTATTTCTCGATGAATTAATTATAAGCTAGATTCTTAATTGCCTATATGGAAGAATTTGAAAATATCTTGAACAATTTTTTCGTCGAGACGGAACAAAGTTTGTCCAGGGTGACACTTTTCCGTTTGGTATATCAGACGCCTTGTATCAAATTGCAGCTCATCAGCTCTGTCAATCAGAGACTTGATGATGTCTGAGCTCAGCGTCGACTTCCTTGACAGCAACCAAAGCGATTTTCTATCCGCAGATCCAATAAGCACCCACTCATAATCCTTCTCCATTTCCAGAATCTGGTAGTCCTGGCATTTACGTTTGTTCGTCAAACAAAAATCAAATTTCGTGTGTTTCTCATCGCGAGGGTTAGCAAACGCCTTTACCTCAGATAAAACAGTTTGATTCTCATGCGAAACACACCTGATCGTCACGAAGCCGCCATAGTGCGTGAATTTATAGTCAATATTGATACATCCATCCTCGCAATTTTCGTAGGCCTTTGGAAGCCGGAAAATCTCGTACCAGGTGCCTTGGTATTTCGACAGTTTGACCTCATTGACAGTTGGTAAAGGGTCGTGACCAAAGAGTAGCCATTGACTGAAGCGCTTAATGTATCTGATGACGGTGTCTTGCGAGGTGGCTGCAGCAACGAGACAGATAACCAATAAAACTGAGAGGATTTTCATGTTGTGATGTCAGAAAAATGCAAAATATATTTTATACCCGAGTCATATTTGTAGAATTATGAATTTGATTATTACTGACTGCTTGCTTCCGATAGAAAAGCTTCTAATTAGAACAAGTAATTTCAAGTTAACTCCAAATTATATGTTCAAATTTAAAAAAAAAAATCAAAACCGCTGTGAGTTAATGTGTTTTTTAGCTACTTCTTTAGCCAAAAACAGAACTAAACTCTCAAAATGCGAAGGCAGCTTCGAAAAAAAAGACAATACCATTGTGCCATAGAAAGAGTTCTCGTAAAATCTGTTGGATTGCAAGAACAGTTCGTGTGATTTGAAATTTGAAATTTTAAGAAGATTCGTGTATTAAGCAGAAAATATTTTTTGAGATTTAGAAAGGATTCTTTTTTCAGGTAGATTTGGGTAGTTACGTTAAGTTGGCCAAATCAAATTTCAAGTTTTTTTTGTTGTTGCACTGGTCAAGAGCGGTTTTTCAAACCATTTTTTTGTGGGTAGAACCTCTGTTTTATTTGCTTTCATTGGTTTCAGAGAGAACGACCTGGATACTATCTACAGCTAGGCCCTTATAATGTCTTCCGCATCACAACTCCACAAACTAGGGCTTTGCCGTGGCTGCTAGTTTGTCTATTCAGGAAATTATTGAGGATCGGTAGACTGTGATGTGCATCTGGACATCAAAAACAAGAAGAAATTGTGTTTTCATGAAAGAAGAGGAAAAGAGGAAGATTTGCATTTAGATTACTTTATTATATTTGATATAATGGTGTAAAATGTACGACACTAATGAAAATTGTTAGAGTAGTTAGCGATTCATTTTGAAAATTTTGTTTCAAACTTAAAACTTCTGATATACATCTAATAAAAGAGTCAGACTAAATGATATCGGCTCAATTTTTGCCCGGTTCAAACAGTTTGAGAACAATTGTCACTGGATTTCGTTTTTTTGGCTACCTAATCAGCTAATTCCATGTTTTGCGTCAATGAGCAAACCTAAATGAAGTAGTAAAAAAGAGCGGAATCAAAGTTGTTTGCTCGTTATGATGGTATCGATGAGAATCTTCATCATCTTTCTGAATAATAATTTGAATTCGAACTTTCTCTTTCATCATAATTAACAATTAGAGAAATTTAACTCGAACATCGAGAACTTGAAGCTTATAATTTATGCTTATTAATGGTTTGTATGCTTCAGCAAAGAATTCTGACCAAAAAGGCAATCTCTTATAGATAGCATTTCTTGGCCTTTCCCGTGTTATCATAAGGCAAACAGATTCCAGAGTCGTATAAGAGAAAATAAAAGCTGTCCATGTACACAAATATCTTAGTCCAAGCACTAATAATTCTAAGTAATTCGTATTGTGAAATTACTGTTGTCGTAACTGTTCAAGATTTACGCGGATAAAATCTCAAATAATTATTTTTAACTTCCGTAGCGCGATAATGTTTCGATTTGAGCCTAATCTCGACAGAAGAAATCTGCTCCCGAAAAACTTATCCTGGATCTCCTTAGAAAATCACAAGTTCACTGATGTCAAGAAACAAGAAATCGCAGCTCTCGAGCGCGAGGTCGCTCAACTGGAAGCAAGATGCCGACAAATCAAACGAATTAAACGTGAAATGGAATCACATACCACAAAACAAGGAGCCACAAGCACATTTTTCAAAGAAAAGGATGAGCTGAAGGATAAAACAAGTTTAGAGATGCTTGATTTGCTTCGCAGAGGGTACGATGATATTTTAGTGCCGCCCAGCAAGGTGCAAGTTACCAAGAAAGACTCTTTTAAAAATGAGGATAGAGAAAAAGAGTCTCACAAGAAAACGCACAGAAAGTCGACAGAAAAAATGGATGTGGAAGAGGAGCAGGGTGAAAGAGATTCCGAATTGCCGCTATTTTTACGAAAAGCTACTACAGAAGTGAAGGCGACAAAGGAAACAGCTAATGCTGATAAGATCGAGATCGAGAAAGAGAAAAAGGATGGCGCTGAGCAGAAAGATGAGGAGAAAAAAGTCAAAAAACAAAGGAAGAAAAGAAAAGCTGATACCGGCGAAGAGCCTAAAGAGAAAAAAGACGACGGTGAGAAAGCTGAGAAGGGCACGAAGAAGAAAAAAGAAAAGACCAGAGATAAATCGCAGGATGAGGAAGAAGGTGAGGAGAAAGCTGATAAGAAGAAAGCAGAAGGAAAAGAAGGAAAAAAGAAAAAGAAAGACTCTGATGATAATAAGAAATCTGAAGAGAAGGAGTCGAAAAGAGGAAGGAAAAAACTGGATAAAACGAAACCCACGAAGAAAGGTAGCAAAGATGAGAGCGATGATGATGAAGAGAAGGAGAAAGAAGCAAAGAAGGATAAGAAAGAGAAAAAAGAGAAAAAATCGAAAGAGGGCAAAGATAAAGAGGACAAGGATAAAGAGGACAAGGAGGAAGAAAGCAAAGCAGAAGGGAAAGAAAGCGTGAAGAAGAAAGGAAAGAAAGAGGAGAAAGGGAAAGCCTCTAAAGCTGACAAGGAGACCAAGAAAAGCAAGAAAGGAGCGAAAAGCGAAGATGAAGAGAAGGTAAAGGGTGATAACAAAGAAACGGAAGATAAGAAAGAAAATGAAACGGAAGAGAAGAACGAAAAAGAAAAAGAGGATAAGAAAGAAGAGAGCGAAGAGGGAAAAGGAGAAGGAGAGGAGAAAGACCAGCCCAACAAAGAAGTTGTGAAAAAGAAAAGAGGGCGAAAGAAAAAGATCGTAGTAGAAGAGGAAGAAAAGGAGGATGCACCAGCATCGAAAGAGAAAAAAGATACAAAAACGAAAAAGAAAGGAAAAAAAGAAGAGATGGAGGAAGAATCCGACAAAAATACTGAGGAGGAAGAAGAGGAGGAAGAAGAAGATGAGGAGAAAGACACGAAGAAGTCTTCAGGCAAAAAGAAACATATAATCAAACTGAAGAAATGTAAATGCTGTGGCTTAGAAGTCAAGAG
>ENA-UOTZ01000895-UOTZ01000895.1-compost-metagenome-genome-assembly--contig:-NODE-895-length-23319-cov-14.185870_pt1 | contig 23319 bp, 13 predicted proteins | sample MGYA00238144_ERZ746983 | MGnify/ENA primary metagenome ERZ746983 (study PRJEB28759, sample SAMN06268863) | compost metagenome | isolation source: single cell | place: USA: California, Emeryville, Joint... | reverse complement strand
CTAATAGTATTAGTGTTCATTGAAATTAATTAACCTGTGTCCTATTGTCGAAATAACTTTCCTTACAACCTTTATTCCATTTCTCAAAATTGTTGTCTATTGACACTTCTCCCTTTCCTCAGCTCTCTATAATTCGCCGCCTTATCCCTCATAAGATCATAATTGTGCTTTTCATAAGAGCGCCTCACAAGGTTATATTCTCCAGGGCCAGGAATTCCTGCCTTAGAACTCAGCCCAGTGTCCCTTTCAGCACGGCTTATCGTTCCATATGTCATTGTATTCGGTAAGTATGTATCATCCTTTGTGTCATAGACTCCCGGTCCAGGGGTTTTCATTTTCGGGAGATAGGAGTAGTCGCGAACTGACCTCAACACCCCGAGACCATCATTGATGAAACTCTTTTTCAAGTAAGTTGGCTTAGGATCATACTTTGTGACAGACGGATACTCCATTACTATTTAAATTATCACCCAATTAAAATTAAAGCGCATGAGGCATTTAAGTTTACTATTAGGAAGATAAGAATATCCAGCTTTTTGCTTATGGATAGTGTATTTGGGTCCATCATTCCCAATCTCCACGAGCTTAGGTTGATATACACCAGGGCCAGGCGTGATTGACTGCATTGGATATGGCTGTCTAACCTCAGGGACGACTATTTTGACTTCTCTTGAAGCTGATGGGAAGGAATACTGCCCTTTCTTCGGTTTGAGAGCCTCCATGCTTTCCCTAATTAAAAGCGCTTTGGTTTACGGGATATATCATAAGGGGTTCATTTACAATGTATCGTATTTAATCAATGATGGAGAGTCGTGTCCGTAGTCTGTAAGGATGATGTTGCGAGGACTCTTGGTTAAGACACCGTATTTTCTGTCCAGTGATGTTTCCGGGTCTATGAAATCGAATTTCTTGGAAGGAGGCAAGTACATTCGCTTCGATGTCCCAAATGTCGTGTCTTTGTAGGGGGAAACAATTGAAATATGACTACCATGACTTGCAACAGAATGCAAATTCCCATAGCTTTGGGTGATTTCCGTGGAAATAGAGCTATCATTCCTTTTGGCGATTGCGCTGTGGTCGAGTTTACTCAATGAACATGGGTGTCTCATCGCTTTTCTGCGGAACACAAATTGCGAATTTCTGAGTTAATGCAATAAAATTTATTTCGAAATATCTCACAGAAATCATGAGAAAATTCTACGAGCGAATTGAAACCGCTACCAAGACTAAATACAAATTCTTAATAGTAAGACCTATTGAACTTTCTGCCAGAGGAGTTCAGCGAGGTCGGAGAACGCTGAAAATAGGAAGGACCATCGCGTTCGGGACGCGAGAATCTTTCAGGTTTCATTCCGCTTGACTAAAAAAATAAGTTCATTACAGCAATCAGCATCATCAATTTACCATGGTCTGAAGATAGCTTAGCTGATTTTTCTTATCATCTGCAGATGTGAGTCTCAGGATTTCCACGCGGCTTTCTTCGAGCAAATTCTTCACTAGAGGATAAAAATAATTAGGTGATTGCAAATGATATGTGCAATACGATATTTGTTATGCTCGCGTAATTCCTGTATCTCGTTGGACTGTCCTGCCATCATATTTTCATTTTTTCTAAAACAAATCAAAGGTATGAGGCCTCTTTGACCAGAGTATAGTAGGAATACCGCTGTGTTGTAGATATCTTTTGCTCGAGTTGGTACATCTGATCATCTTTGTTCTGCATTTCGCGGTTCATTTTCTCATGGGCGTTTTTTATTTCATTTGCGGCTCTACCAAAGCTTTGAAGGCTCGTAAGCGATAGGAAATTACTCATTAACTTTTTTCTCACAGGTCTCTTTCAATTTTCTCATTTCCCGTTCATGTTCAAAGTTCAGCGTTTGCACTTTATTTTGATACTCATGCCTCTCGCGCTCTCTATCAATTTCAATTTTTTGTATCTGGACTTTCAATTCATTAACAGCATTCTTATGAGCAGTCTATAGTCATAGGTCAGAGGAAATAAGATTTTGATGCTGATATTTGTTTTGCCTCCAGAGAGATTTTTTCACTTTCTGCTTTCTCAGCTCTTTCGTTTGCTGCTTCGAGTTCATGCTCAAGTTGGGTTATCTGCGGATGTAGATAAGCATAATGAAGAGAGAGTTGTAGGAGATTCCACTTACTCGGTCCTGAAATTTTTGGCATTGATGCTCGTAATTCTTAATGTTCTTCTCATTTTCAAAAGTGATTTCTCTTTTGGTCTTTTCGAGCTCAATTCCATGCTTTTCTTTCTCTTTTTCGATTTGTCTGTGTAACGATGCGACCTGCATGGAGTAGAATATGCTGGTATTATTTGGCTGTTTATGATGTGTTAGATATTATTACATTTTCTGCCATTTGATGCTTAAAATCCTGATATTCTCGGAAGAGCATATCATACTTACTCTCAAGCTCGTTCATATCGCTTTGATTACGTTGCTTTCGTTTAATTTAAATGAGATTCCTTACAATCAAATATTCCAATACTCTCATTTTATCCACATATTCCTGAGAATAACTCGCTTCATCATTCATCGCTGCAGTCTCATTTCGAGAGCCCATACTGCCATAACCACTTGGAGCCCTGTTTCTCGAAGATTCCTGCTTTCTTGTAAGAGATTCAATAAAACTAGAGCAATACTATTTGTCTCGTATTATTTTGCGGAGAGCGTAGTTTCTCATAGCGAAGTTCAGATCTTGTTTCTTTATTTGATTTATAAATGCAACAAATGGTCTATGCATACTGAAATCCCGATTCTCGCTTCCAAATTTGTTGGAAACATGCGAACCCAAGAAACTGGCATTTGATTGCAACTGTCCGCTAAAGCCATATCCTCTGAAGACATCAATTCTGAATAGATGAAGCAGAAATATATTCTAACCTTGGAGAAACGTTCAAGCTTCGAAGATAATTGTCGGTTTTAATTTCCGGGCTTTGATACCGACTGAACTTTTCATTGGTTCCGATGCTCTCTAATTCTTTTCTTGAGAGGAAGGATGATATGAACGATTACTTGAGTAACTGAACGGAGATACAAACAGGCTTGATTTATGATCAGAGAAGCCAGGTTCTGGCTTGGTTCTGCTGTAAGAATGAGATAATTGACTCTGCAACATTAAATTTAAAGATATGTGATTTGAATTTTAACAGTGTAGACTAACTCGTGCATGTAGAATATTATGTTGTGTGACACTGGCGAATACCGGTATATTCGGTCCTAGCTATAGAATAATGAGTATTTATTGGGATAAGTTAGCAATTGTTGATTCGCGTTGGCTGACTTGAAGAGTTTCTCAGGCAATAGGACACAGGTTAATTAATTTCAATGAACACTAATACTATTAGTGTTTGGAGTAGTAATTAATCGGTAATAGTTCTCAACTCATACGAACATTCAATGTGCTGAATGCTTAGATTGATAGAATCAGTTTCAAAGTGAACTGCGAATACTTGATGATAGTAATTAGATCAATCAAACGAAGTTAGTATAACTAAAGAGAAGTCGATTATTGGGTTCAAGAGATCTCATTTAAGTAATTTTATAAAAAATAAATCTTTCATTAGAAAACTTGAAGCTTTAGAATTTTTCACAGATAGCTCCACCCCGGTAGAGGGAGCTAGAGTTTACTGGAGTCCAAATGGCCCTACTAGACCATTTTGTGAAAAATACAAGGCTGGAGTTGGATATAATGAGAGATCCACAGAAATTCAAACACGTATTGGTATTTGTAGATACCACATTAATGAAAATAATGAGAGTTTGTTGCAAATCATAATTAAAAGATCTCACGACACTTTACAAAATTTAACAAAGTTAATATGTCTTTAATTTAATTTGAACATCTTAATGTAACGAATGAGGCTCTAGCATGAGAAATTTCATTAAAATTACTAAGAAATTCTTCAATCGTTAAAAAGTCAAACCAATTTTCTTTAAAGAATTCACTAAACTCCAGCAACAAGTAACAATTGATTTGCCAAAGATTTCATAAATTTCTTTGCTAAAGTTAAACAATATCTTGAGAGATGATAAAAAACTTTGCAACACAATACAAGAGAATGCAAAAACACATTTAAATTTGCTGACCAATATAAATTATTAGTAAAGGGGAAAAAAACCAGATGTGATTTTTATGAAGTTTTATCGTGACTCTCTGCGCCGTTTCGTTAAGCACCTTTATCACAAGAATATAATTTTCTCCGAAACCCTTAATCAAACGTTTTATATCTCCAACCGCGAGGCACAACATGCTTTTTATTTTTTGCTTTTGGAGGGCTGCTTGCCGTTTTTCTACAGAAGATGATGAGAAATAAAATATATCAATTTTCGAATCGATTACCAAGAGATTTATTCGCGAAGAAAGCGCATCATGTCCTTTCCATTCATTGATTGCTGAATCGCTTAAATCCTCTTCTAATCATTTCGAATTCGAATTAAATCTATCCAATGCATCAGCAATAGAGCTTACCTGGTCCATCATCCTTTACCTTCGCTTCAGATTTACATTTCACTTGTTTCAACGATATAAACCTCCCGAACAAACTCTGACGAGAGAAAGGCTGAGACAAATTCTTCGCCGACGCAACCTTCTTGTAAGTTCTGTCCGAATACCGTTTCTCAAAGCTCGGCTCAGGGGAATTCTCCCTGAACTTCGACGACTGCAAATTATAAAACACTGTCGACTCCTCACTCTTACACGAGTTGACATGGTGCAATTCCACTGGTCCATCTGGCATCTGCTCATCTTCATCGGATTTAATCAACTTCAACCCACTCCAATGCATTATTTTACTCGTATTATTCATCGATGATGCCTCCAGTCTTTTTGGACTATTAATACTATGCACCTTAGGACTCCAACTGATTTCCTTCTGCGTTCGCGTTCGCATATTTCGAGAATTTGTCGGCTCATTTGGTATTTCCTCGCTTCCTGACCACTTATCCTCTTCAGAGTCCAAGTTCTTCTTCGAAGGAGGACTGTTACAATCAAACAGTTTTGGACGTCCGAAAGGCATGCTCTTCCTTGCTTGCATTCTGCTTTTAAACTCAACCACTGCTCCATTCTTGTTATGAGGGAGGATTGTGGGATGCGCAATATTGAGCACATTCCAATCATAGCTGTAGTCAAAATCATAGCCGCTCTCTACAAACAGTTTCCGAAAAAGCTTTTTGAGGTACTTATAATTCGGAGTCTCATCAAACATTAAACCCTTGACATAAGTCAAAAATGTTAAAAATTCCTTGGGTAAGTCCTCACACAGCACCTCCAATGGAGTATTCATCTTCATATCAGAGATCATTGCGTATTTTTCTTTCTTATTTGTCACTGGGAGATTTTGCCAGGGCAGCTTCCCTTTTAAGAAATAAATTAGCACATATCCAATAGCTTCGAGATCGTCTCGACGACTCTGCTCGACACCAAGATGCGCATTTATACTAGCATAACGCGCGGTTCCAATTAGCCCTTTATTTTCGCTGAGGCGGATATGTACTCCTTCAGCGTTTCTATACTGCCGCGATAGTCCAAAGTCGATTAAGAAGAGATTTTTGCTTGAGGAACTCAATCCCATTACGAAATTCTCGGGTTTGATATCACGATGCAAGTAATTCGCTCCATGCAAAGTTTCTATCCTGGTTAACAGCTGATCTGCGAGCATAAGCACTGTTTTTAGTGAAAATATTCCCCCGCAAAGCCTGAATAACTTTTCTAAATTCAAACCAAGCAAGCTGGTGACCATAAAATTGTATTCATCCTCTTTCCCAAAAGCGTAGAGGGTCGGAAAGCCGGGTTTCCCGTCTACATCAGTTAGCACTTTTGCCTCGCGAGTTAACGTGGCGTAGCCTGCCTGGTTATTACGCTTTTCAACCTTGACGGCGACCATAGCTTCGGATCCTTTGACGGATGCGCGAAAGATTTTGCCAAAGGAACCTTGGCCGAGAATTTCCTTGAGGTGGTACTTGCCACCAACGACGATGTTGGCACGCTTGAGTTCAGATGCCGTCAAATCCATACATGCGAAATCCTGGGCGATTGGTAAAAAATTAATTGATTAGTGCCTTTGAGGGTACTGATCTATTTTTGTTTGATTTTAAAGTGCCTTTTTATTTGCTTGGAGCAAATTTCTTCGTTGTTTTCTGCCTGGGGACGGTTAATGATTCCCGCAGAGCTTCTTTCTTAGTTAGGAATTAGCCTCTTTTACATATGCAGTTTTTTGGTTTATTGTTCACCAAATTACATGCTTTGATATTCTCACCTGTCTAGGTTATTTCAAATTCCATAGCAAGCCCAATGTTATTGAAATGGATTAATGGGAAAGAGGCAACTACAAAGAGAAAATTAGCAAACACATTCTTTCTCTTTGTTAGAGATTTTGCCATTGAAATGGCGAATTTAGTGTCATGCGATAGCACAATTAAATTAAAATCTTGAGAAATTAATTGAAAATAAGACTTTATTTTATCGAAATAGAGTAAGAAATTCCTTGAGGTTTAAGCCATTTCAAAGAAAGATTAACTACAGAAATTTATTTGATGAATAATTAATCTCCACGCGCAGTATACCAATCCCCCATTTTATTCCATGCTTTTATTGATAGTTTTCAGATAAATTTGCATGAATCGACAGGAATACTTTGAAAAAATGCTATCATTCACATTCATTTGAAACTCCTAATCTTCGGCAACGATCTTCATCCAACATTTGAACAATGTTGTGATAAAAAATAAGAAATAGTGTCTCACAGGAGTAAACATTCAATTTTTATTGAAAGAAAGATAGCTTTTATTATGTTATCAAGTATCTAATTCGACATACAATTGAAAGACGCACTTTCATACATATTTTGGTACCGTGAAAAAAAGAAAAAAAAAAAAGAATCGATAATAATGCAGAATATTGTCTTATGACTGACCTTGTTTCATACATTATAGTCTTTTTACAAAATTTCTTAAAAAAATGAGCTCAAAACCGCTTTATGAGCAACTCTGCCAAAAATTCGTTGAATCTTGGCTCATCTCCCTAAATAGGGAAACAATCCCAAGGCCCAAGTTGTTAAGTAGTTGTATCGATAGATTTAACAACAGTTGATCTGATTTAAAATCTCTTTGCTTTAATATTGCGATAGATTGAGTTTTTTGTATTCTGTGCATTTCTGCTCGAACCCACTAAGCGCAAAACTCTGGGTATTTGAACGTTTTCCATCGAACTATAAGCACAGGTAATTGCTATTACATATGTGAGAGAGAGAGTAAAATTTACCTTAGGAGTAAAAACAGCCGTTTCGCGCTGCAGCTCCTCTTTGATCTCATCATCGAAATATCCATTCTCTACGTCATCAGGTTTCTCAGTAAGAAAAGACATCGAGTTGTTATTGGAGTTAGTTAAAGGGTACGGATTCGTTTTATTATTTGCTTTCTGCGATTTCTTTTGGATCCAAGGCTCATTGAAAGAATTCGAGCGATTTCTTGTATCTAAATTTTTCAGTCCAAGCACCTGTTTCAGTTTCTCTGAATGAGGAATTTTCTTTATAGGAACCTCGTTATCATCAGCAACTAGATGCTGGGTTGGACTATCTGCTTTAGGGAGAGGAGTACTTGTCTCATCTCCAAGTTCAGGCCGATGTTTGATTTCAGATGTGTTTAATTCGTCCAATTTCTGCAACAGTAATGTCTGCGGGGAATTGAGATTTAATGAATGAGAATTGCCGATATTGCTCTGGGCATGAGTCTGTGTTTCAGTGCTTTGAGAAATATTATGCAGATCCTCCACATCCAGGTTCTGTGAGTCGTTTATCCGTGTAATTTTATCGATATTCATTGAGTTAGAATGCAAGCACACATCTGCACTTTTATTTGAGAAAGTAGAAAGCGGTGCTTTTAAATATGAATTTCGAGGGAAAGTGGGTTGCTTTGAAAGCATTCCAAGCAGTGAGCGACGTGATTTTGATTGCTTTTTCTTGGAAGGCTGGATAGGGATTTCGGAAATTGAGTTTTCGGTGAGATGTTGTATCGTTGGTGAGTCTTCCAGAACGCGATCGGGTGTTGTTCTAGCTTCGGAAATGAATGTTGTATTGCATTCAGGTTCATAAAACGACATTTTAGAAGGGTTGTCGTGATCAGGTTGAAGGACGAGTCTCGAGCTGCGAATTTCTTTGTGGTAGTACTCTTCAATCTGGCTTAGCATTCTTGCCGTAACTTTGAAATCAAGAGCAAGGTTGATCAATTCATCCTGAGAAAACAGATTTAGTTTTGAGGAGATGTAATGAAAGTTCACCTCAGCAGTCAATTTTTTGAGATGGTGGCTGAAAAACGCTCCCAAATCATCGACATTTTTGCGCATTAACGCATCTATGCATCTTTTATGAGTTTATTGATAAGGAAATTCACTACCTTTATAGTAGAGGAAAATTGCCAATGCCACTTGAATGAAAATCCGTTCTCCAAGCAAGAAATAAAGATTCCAAATTTTCAAAACCTGCGATGGTTAGAGGTTAATATTCAAGGGTTTCAACGAATTGTTGCTTACAAGGCTGGTTTTCAGATAATGAGAGTATAGAGTCAGGAACCAGGATGTTGAAAAATAGCCTATCGTCATTTCTTTGTACGTCTGTTAAAAGCGATAATGTTAGTATCTGAACCATTATGTAAGCACTTACCAGATGATCATATATGTCTGGAAGAATGTTTTGCATGATGATTTCAAGTTGGTAGTTCCAAATATCAGTTTTCACAAAAGGTGGAGTGAACACTCTGGACAACTCCCTCTTTCTCAGCAGATAAACAGCCATCCAATACGCGTCTTCTTCTTTCAGATGCAGCAATAGCGTTCCTATAACCGAGTTCATTCCCTGAATGTATCCCACCTCAGTCTCGGTATTTGAGATAGCAATTAAAACTCTGTACAACGTCAGTCTCCTGTTATGAAACGCAAAAATTTTATTGAATCATCGGTTTGGGTTATATTACCCCTTCTCTTGCATGAAGAATGGATTATCACGAAGTGTTCTATCGACGTCTTTCGATATATCCCGATGAAACTTGCTCTCTCGTAACGCCATATTGATAAAAACACAGGGATTCATTTCCTTCACCCAGCCGAAGGGCACATAAAATTTCCAAAAATCCATTTGGTCGCTTGCTTTTAATCCCTTTAATTTGTTCATGTAAATTCCAAGAAAACTCGAGTCTGAATACCTTCGATATCCTCGCTCTTAAGATTTTCTTCGCCTTTCTTTGAATAGACTTATTTGATTTTACTTCTGCTGAAATTCTGCACATGTGCAAGATCTCTCCTGAACCGAAAAAAGAAAATAGATGTTCAAGAATCGAGTCTCTTGTTAAGCAATCCATTAAATTCGCGCTTTTTGAAGGATCAATACCAATCACACACAAGAAATTAGTACTTTTTCACATGAAGGACTGGAGTATTTTTCTTCGTAGAGGTTATTGTCGTACGAGTTGACCCATCTATCGTGGCGCTTTTGTGGTAGGACTTAGTAACTGCGAGTTTAAGCAAGGTCGGAGAGAATGATTGCCGATTCTTTGATTCTTCAGACGTTTTCGGTGTTAAAATCAAACCAACTGAACCTTTTTGCCTGGAAAAAGGGTTGCTTTGAATGCTTGAACTGTAAGGCACCGGCATCGTGGAATTTAGAATATGTCGGGGAGTTTCAGATTTCACTGTCGATGGAAGAGTGAATGAATCTTCCCTTGAGAAACTCAGATGCTCTGAAAGATCGTCAATTTCGTCATCCAAACTCGTTGTTGCTTCTATTTTCACTCCTGGGAACTTGTTATTGATACTATGTGATCCATGGAGTACCTTTTATTGATTTTGAGAGTGTTTGATCTCTGAGAGATTTAGGAACATAGTGGGGTTGATATGGCTTGGAGTATGCGCTATGAGAATTTATCGAATTTGATGAGATTTAATGAACTTTACGAGACGTCGACAACGGTGCTGTATTTATGAGTGGTTTTTGGATTTTGCGTTTGAGGTGCTTTCATTATCACTTTAAGCGAGCAAATTATTTATTCGCAATTTAGCAGGGTATTTAATTCACGCAAAGGTAAATTGATATTGCTGTGGTTGTTTTAAAGAAAAAACCGCTACTTTAGCATGAAAGATTAAAAATAAGTTGCAGCTTCTATTATCATTTCCTTTTGATCTGGGCTACTGCTAATTGATTGAGCAAGCTGAACATAAGCGATGTATAGGATGAAGCAAATATTTTAAGGATTTATCAAGGATTTTAAATTTATTGCGTGAATTAGTCAAAGCACGAATTTTTTTTTAAAAAAAAGCCAGCATTTGGCTTAATCTCAATTCAGATAAGCCGATATCTTATCGATATCTTATCGGAATCTTCATAAACTATTTCCCTGCTGAGGCTCAATCTTTGAAAGGAAGTCCTTTTTACTCATTGTTAATAATATATTGTGAAATAGCGTTTATATTGAAGAAATAATGTCCTCATGAGCATTAAAATCTCATTAAATCGTAAGATTCTCATCAGAATCGCTCGACTTATGCATATCTAACTTCTGTTATCTGCACCTTGCTATAATCAGCAACTCTAAAGTCTTAATTATTCTAATAATTCTCAAAAACATCACCCAAAGTAACAAGACACTAGTCAGTCATATCAATTTTCTATTATTTAACACTGTTGTCTAATTGTTTCAAAAGTTTTTACTCTCCAAGAGGAATGATAGGGGACTGTTCCTGTTGGATCCGAATTCAAGTTCCTTCTTATTATGTTTCCTTTGTCTTCTTTGACTGCTATGGTTTGAAAAACACTCTCTGAAGGAGACGCTATTTAGAGAAGATAAAAGTCCTCAGTCGCTGGGATTATGCTTAGAGTTCTCAGAACTGTGGGACACGAACGAAAAAGCTGGACCAGCTTTTGTTTTAAATTTCATATCAAGAAATAAATTTTATTTTTGCTGAATAAACCAGAATAAAAATTACTGGTTCTGGCCTCAACGGCAATCTTACTCATAGCAAAGTAATACTGAATATACCCATAAATTTGGAAATAACTCACAGTTTCGAGCTGAAATACGGCTATCTGTTCACAATATCTTTGAAAACTGCTTTCACTGATAATATTTCACAATTTCTTGCTAATTGAAAGCATTATTGTATGGCGTTTATGAAAAAATTTGGTCAACCGCTAACTATTCAAAGCCTCACAGGTATATAGGTTCGCCTAAGTTGGAATGAAAGCAAAATACTTAAAAATTAACTGTTATTTCATAAAAGTAGTGTCTTCTAAGGTTGACTTTATCTTCAATCTTTGCTCACTCTTTCACTTCTAATCTGCATCATGATAAAAAATTCAGAGCCGATATAATATATCGCCTCGGACTTATGAGTCTAGCCTCAATTATAGGTCTGCTCAGAAAATTGTTGGGAAACCTCATGTCCAGGTTTAGAAAAAACTCTTTATTGATAAGACAATTACATTCATTTCAATCGTAACTCTGTAAAACTTTGTATCCATTATTTAGGTGACGACAGGCGTCTAATAGTTCAGGTTACAACAGAAACTCACTTGTTTCGAGTATGCATGAATACCTAATGGAGGATTCTGTGTAGGATATAGAATTAATGTTAAAGTGTACTCTAATGCTAATATTTATATTTTGCGCAGAATAAGGAGTAGAGATGACTATTAATAGAAGCCATCAGCGCAGAACACTGTGTGGGCACATCATTTCCTATCAATGGATTCAAGATTATCACAGCAATATGTGCGCACCTCCTTTCCTCCTAACGACCATGAGGTAGAGACCGTGGCAGGATTTTCCTTAGAAAGACTTTCAAGATTATCACAACAATATGTTCGCACTTCCTTTCCACCCAATGACCATGAGGTAGAAACGCCTGCAGTCTCTTCTTTAGGATTGTGTTCAAGATTATCGCAGCAATATGTGCGCACCTCCTTTCCTCCTAAAGACCATGAGGTCGAGACAACGGAGGTACACTCCTTGGAGGAGTTTTCTAGATTATCACAGCAATACGTGCGCACCTCTTTACCGCCCAGTGACCATGAGGTAGAGACCGTGGCAGGATTTTCTTTAGAAAGACTTTCGAGATTATCACAACAATAAGTTCGCACTAACTTTCCACCTAATGACCATGAGGTAGAAACACCCCCAGTCTCCTCTTTCGGATTGTGTTCAAGGTGTTCAAGATTATCGCAGCAATATATGCGTACTTCCTTTCCTCCTAAAGACCATGAGGTCGAGACAACGGAGGTACTTTCCTTGGAGACGTTCTCAAGATTATCGCAGCAATATGTGTGCACCTCTTTACCGCCCAATGACCATGAGGTAGAAACACTTGCAGTCTCTTCTTTAGAGTTGTGTTCAAGATTATCGCAGCAATATGTGTGCACTTCCTTTCCGCCCATTGACCATGAGGTAGAAACTCCTGTATTATTTCCTTCATTAGTCTCTCCTCCGTTCATGAGTTCTACAACGCTTTCCTCTTTATCGTCATAATTCGTTTCCAATAACTCCACAACTTTCATGGTTAGCAGCAATTCACTGAGCCAGCTTCTGGATTTGATAGCAGGAACCAATAATCTTTGAAGCCCATATTTAGTTGTAACTTCTAGAAAGTCCCTGAAGAAGTCTGGCTTATTCGCTAGAAGCTTAGAGTCCCTTATAGTCTCTTCATCTGCTGAATACTCAAAGGGTTCATACCCATATGGTCCCAGAAGCCAGCTGTGAGGAGCAATTTCAAAGTCAATTTCCTCTCTCTTTACTGCTTTTGTAACCATCGCAAGCTTTTCATTGCGTGTCTCATATCTTTCTAACATTACTTCTGAACCTTTAGGGCTATAATGATGATGGCCTAGCCTGACAGAGGTAAAATCAGCCACTCCATGCTTTTCCGAAACACCTGCTAACTCTCTAATGCATTCGGTAAATGCTCCAGACTCTTGGACCTGGCTATCAGCTTCTTCAGAGGAAGGCAAAGAATTATAATTCAAAGGATTGTAGGCTTGGATCATCTTATTATTTTTTATGAATTCTCTTTGGTGGTGGGAGTATTTATAGACTCTTGCCGAGCAGGCAATTCAAGGAGAAACATTTCAAGACAAATAATACGAATAGCCAATAAATTCAATAAGATTCTCGAACATATCACTGGCGAATTCTATTCCTCTTGAATTTATTACTTTGGTAGATTCACTTAAACCTGATCAATTTAGCCTTCAATTCTGGCCGATTGAGGAGAACAGGCAAGCCCCTATCGGAGCATTCCGTACGTTACTTGCCGTTCTTTCGGCGCATACCAAAAGATTAAGAGAAGTATCTATTAGGTTCGAAAGCATGAAATTAACCCAGACTGCGTTAATGAACTTTATTATTTTAGGTCCGATTGCCATCTTTAGGTTGCATCTAATGCATAGTTCTTAACATTGAGCTGTGATCTCGTAGTAGCAGCCTGCGCTCTTTAAATTTTCATTCAATTCAGTATTTCATATTTACTCAGTCGCCTCTAATTATTAATTGTTCAGCGCTAAAAGAAAAAAAAAATAGAAGTCGCGAATAATATCGTTTTGATCTGTTGAATCAAGAGATAATTTAGAGATATAAAATTATAAAGATTGGAATAAATTACAGAAAACAATTTAAGACAACGTTGAGCAGAACTCCTTAATTTATCCGGTTAGTTGAGCCACTTAAGTCACAACTCTGTAAGCGTTTCTAGTATTTTCTTAAGCAATTCAACTTTGTATTCGTTATTCAAGTGATAGCTCGCGTCGATTTCAGGGCTACAACAGAAGCTCACTCGTCCGAAATCCGCATGTATATCTATGAAACATTGATTATTTTAAATTTCATTTTGAATAAAGATCTTTTACCATTCATTCTCCCAAGGAAGACCCAGGTCCTCTCATAGATATACGACTGCCAAATTGCCCTACATGAAGATAGTTTAATGTAGCCCTCTTTTTCCTCGTTGGCTGAAAACAGCTTAATTAAATCCTGAATCATCCGGATGTCCCTGGAAGGGACTTTGTGGAGTTCATTTATTAGCTCACGAAACTTCTCAAAGGGTGTTTCTTCTCCCTCCTTCGACTTGACTGTATACTGATCCCTTTTCTTCCTAATCTCTTCAAGTAGCAATGTATTGCTCGGAGAAAGCATTACGGCGGCATTATAATAAAGAGTATCGTAGTATGATTGTATAATTTGGATTATGTAACCCGCAAACAACCTCAATTTCAACACATGATCAACTCCTTCGAAAAAGCTCTTTCCAAAGTCACTCAGTGACGGTTTTCCTAACCTCAACCAAACATAATTGTAAAATTCCGAAAGAATTGTATCCGATTTCTTCTTTTCCTCAATGAGCGCTTGCTGCAAAAATTTCGCGATATCAACACACTCTAACTCATATTCTTCTACTACCCCAACCAAGTCGATTTCGGATTGAAAGAAGCGTACAAATCGACTGGTTAAATCTTCACAGATTTTATCCACAGCACGTAGGCTATTCTTAAGGAGCTCTTTTAAATAGATATAGTTGTATAAGAACATTTTAAGAAGTTATTTCTTTTACCTAGATAGTGTTTCTGGGAGTTTCCTTCCTTAAATCGCAGTTCATTAGTATTGGTATCCCATTGCCGCAGCCAAGGGTCGTAGAGATCGATAGAGTTGTGATTTAGTACAGTGAACCTAATAAATCACAAAAATTAGAGTCTGCTGCATCAGAAGCTGATACCAATAGACATCAAGGACCTTCCGGGGCTTGTCTATGTCGGAAAAATCTATTCTGTTCACCAAACAGCCGAAACTTAGAACTGGCCTCAGATAAGAGTAATTGAAAGCACAATTGTTTGGAGACATGAATATTTCGTCATGGACATACACTTCGAAATCTTGAGGCTCGAATTTCATTCCATCTTTATATATTCATTAAGAAATTAGCTTGGTCTGAGGGTTCTTGTCTTACCCGGTTCGTTTAGGCATTCGGCTATACTGCAATTAAATTCACTCGACGGGTAGAAGCTCGCCCGAAAGGACCTCTTGTCATCTTGGATGACCTTTAAATCTTTGAAAACTAAAGGGTGTGGTACGAAATTCATTCGATGATCTAAGGGTCAATAGTGAATTTTGTAAAGAATGAATTTTGTACAAAGAGCATCCGAATTGAAGTAAACACGCGCATCATACGTGATTGCATATACGTTGCCATTCTGGAGCTCTAAGTCGCTTAGTTTTGCCTTTTTAATATCATTGAGCATCCACAAAGGAAGATATTGCTCTGATTCATCTTTCCAGAAGTCGTTATTTTGAATTATCATGCAAGGTAAGATAAGATCGTATTGCTCTGAACCATAGTAACCTAAATAGGGCAGTGCTGCTAGATTAAGAGCTTCACATTCTTCAGTATTTGTAGAGGAAAGCATTATGCTAGGTGCGCGAAACTACAATAAAATGATTTAATTTGGCTGTCAGAAGCAGCAGAATTCTTTAGAACAATAAGAGAGCAGAATTCTTTAGAACAATAAGAGAGCAGAGGGTCTAGAAACAATGGTAAACTTCTCCATAATTCGAAGAACGAGAACGCTGTGGTGAGGTTCTGGTTCTCATTCGTAAACGCGAGTTTGTCAGAATCTTTTGGCAATCTTCAAATGAAAAAGGATAGAGAAAACTTCAAGATAAAAGATCCGCGACAATAGATACATTTTTCAAACTCATTCCACGAAAGAAGATAAGATTTAAAAGCAAATAGATGACGGTTTTTTTTGCACTGAATGCTTGCTAAATTATATTTAAGTTCTCATCAGTAGGATTTGTATCGCTCTCAATTAAGGGGTTTTCAACAAAATTGATACTCTAGTCTTGAAAATAGCACAGAATACCCTTTGAATGTCACTTTCAACCTCGCGATGACGAAAATAATCAGAGAACAGACCTCAAAATTGCTAATTTTTTGTTTGTATATGATGCAAATTCTGGCAAATCAGAAAAGTTACGGTCACTTTCTCACTTGCTGATTAGCAATTTTCACATTGATTAGAGAAATTTGCCTAGAATTTGAGAGTGAAAATTGTATCTTTAACCACAATTGAATCTGTTTAATCAGAAAATAAAAATGGAGTATTCTCAATTAATGAGATCTAAACCCTTTCTGTGGCTTTATGAGCTATCAGAACAAGAATACAAGAATAAGGACCTTTTTCACTTTATGAAAACCATAAACAACGATAATAAGAGCCAAATCAAACTCAATATTCTTCCAATATCCAAGCAGCTTTCTTATCTCCAACATTGCTATATCTTTCAGCCCGACCGAAATACTTTTACTGATGATCGATTCTGGATTGAACAATTTCATAAGCTTTCAGTGGTATATGGCGGAGATAGGATATACTATACGGATGAATATAGGAGATCAGAACATGGTACATTTTTATGGAACTTTGAAATAAAAAGGAATGATGAATACAAAATTTACAAGAGTCCTGCCGGGAAGGTTGTTCTATCAGACGATCAAAAAATCCTGAGCTTCCTTTATTACATTCTTTGCGTTGAGGAGCCTTTCAATGTCGAGTTGCTTGTGGATTTACTTGAAAAGCTACAACAAATGAGGGATCTCAAGCTAAAAGAATTCAGAATCAAAGAGTTTTTTGACGTTCTAAGCTATGCTCAGAAGAACCACCCTCTACCAGAAGATGTGAAGTACCTTGCATGGGTTCTGGCCTTAGGAGTTTTGCCAAGATCCTTCAATATACCTCGTTACATAGGCATTGCAATAAAAGAAATGAAGCTTGATCTCCTAAAACCAGAAAATGAGGACAAGATTCTGAATCTTCAGTTCGATGAAAATTTAAAGAAATATTTCATGAGAGGATTATCTGTCCTGGTTGGTCTAAAGCATCAGCTCGAAGAAGGAGAAGAATCCATTAACTTTCTCGCTAAACTGAACCAGTACCCCGATTACCAAGAGCAGATACTCAAAGATCTAAAGCTGATTAATTTCAAATTCCCTCGAATGACAATGAACTTCCTAATTGCAAATCGATTTTTCGCCGATAACAGCTCAGAAAAAATTAATCTGCTCACCTTTTTCCTTGGGTCTTTCTCAGACCCTCTGGAAGTAATGGCCCTTATAGGACACTTCATGGATATGTTCAATCGCAGGGCAAATGAGGGGCTTATCAACTCAGAAGATCAAGAAAAAAGCCCAGAAAAAATCGACGAGATCCCAAATGAAAAAGCCGAAATCAACGAGAAACAAGAGCCGTTCGAAGAGAAAATACCAGGATTTGAAGATGAAGAAGAAGTACTTGGGCAAAAGCCTGCTGAGGAGAAAATGGTTGTTGAGTCTGCACCAGAAGGGGAGAAAGGCTTGTCAAGAGAAGATGAAGAAGCCCTCGCCAGATACTTAAAAGATAGGATTCTTTATAGCAAGCTTCCAAAGCACAAAATTGCTGAAGCTATTACAATTTATACCGCACTATTGCAGAAAGTGCCTGAAAGCATCCAGCCAGCTTTCTTTAATTGGATCATTAACTCAAATCCGGACATAGAACAAATCCTACAGCTGTACTCTGCTTCTCAAAGTCTCTTCGAAAATCACCCGGAGTTAGTCTCTACCTGTTCTTTCACCATAAAGGATGTGCTTTTTAATAGCAGTTACACCTTAAAGGATGTCTGCAGAACGTTACCCCAGCTATTAAATCTGTCGAGAGACCTATACAGAGATATATTCGACCATAAATTTGAACTGAGCTTGAAAGGTAGATTGAAACAAAGATTAGCGACCTCAAGCGTTAAAGATTACGGAGATGAATTTAAAACATTGATGCTTTCTGAAGTAATTTTCCCCATCGGATGCATTGATTTTGTCCAAGAGCTCATGAGAGTGTCCGCTGCGAATAAATATGATAAAGAGTTTCTTATTCTCGAGGTGTTTATTCCTCATGAAAAAAAGGTTTCTCAAGAGGATTTTACGAAAGAATTGAGATCGGTTATTAAATTTTTTGTGGAAGATAGCGTCGATATTGCTCGGCAAAGCAAATTCATTGGACAGATTATCGAAAAACTAAACCCTAAATCCAGTCTGCCACTCGTCGCTGTGAGGGAGTTTTTGACCAGTTATCATGCGAAAAATTCCGTGAAGGAGGTTCTGAAATTGTGTAACTATCCTTATCTGTTTGATCACGGAGTTTTCCTTACAGAATACGTCGCTTATGTCAATGACAAAATATTCTCTGAGTTCAAAGCAAAGGATCAGAAAATTAACTACCAGAAAGACCAAATTATCAAGTACAAAAAGAACGCAGACAAAAAAGGAAAAGGAGAAACGAAAAATAAGGATGGCGGAATAAAACAATATATCGAAATACTCAAGCCAACGAAAACAGATGCTCAAAACGTTTATGACCTCAAAACAAAACTCCTAAACACCCTTTTGAATATGGTCGATTCTGACCAAGTCAACATAACTCTCCAATCAATTCTCTATGAAGAACCCAGAACTGACCACATCTGGTACATCATGCTCGAGATAGCGGATATCCCAGGTTTTAACTACAAAGAAATCAGGGCTCTCGAAACGATTGTGACATCTCTCGATAAAGTATTACAGAGTCTTAACGAAAAGAGTCTTGATATGCAGACTGTGGCAAAGCTCTACAGGGTTGCTGAACACCCAGAGAAAAAGCGAATTTTTGTCTGGTACTTACACCAAGCACAAACAGTAAAGAGAAATCCAGCAATCATTGATGTACGAAAAGCCCTTGAAAGTATCGTTGCAGCTCACCAAGCTTGCTTGAAAAGGTACCAAACCTTTGATCCTTACCTCAAAGCCGTTGCTAATTACGCTCATGATGGAGTAAATTTAGTCGTAGCATATAATCTCCTCAAAGACGGGCTTGATAAAATGAAGGTGAAAGACTTTGACTTTTCAGAAGAATTAAAGAAGCATGAGGTCATCTTTACAACTTTTGCAGAATATTCAGAGTCCTTATGCTATAAGAACTACTATTCTGGCATCATCAGCCAATTGAACAAAAAGCCAGAAGAGATTTCGATCGAAGAATATAACATTGCGATCATGGAAGCATTAGATAAATGCTTGGAATTAAAAGATAATTTGCCGAAATTCGCGCAATGGACACTGGGAGAAATCCAAAGTGTTTTTAAAGGAATCGATGATCCAACTAAAGAAATTGAAACGCTCAAACACCTCAAGCTAATTCTAGATGAAAATGTCGCTAAAGGCCTCCAAGAACTGCTCGAGAAATTTTACGAGAGGGAGAAAAAGAGAGAGCTATGCGAGTGTTTGCGTGAGTTGTTCAAAATCTTTGAAGTGCAGAAAGGAGAATTGTCATCTCATATTGATGATTTCCTCAATATGCTTGCAGAGCGGGATAATGTGATTGCCGAAAATTTCAGTGCTTTGTCGAATAAAATGAGAGTGATTAATGATTGTCTGAAGAACCAAGTTCTCTGCACAATGATAGAAGAAATCGCAGGCGCCGAAGAATTGATTCAGTTCGTAAAATCTACCCATGAGGAGGATATCAAGACAATGCTTGATGGTCTTGACGAGCACGGTGAATCGCTGCTTCGGGCTCAGAGTATTGTTGAACTCAACATTGTAAAGCAGTATATGTCTAAAATCGACAAGAGCTCAGAGGTCAAGCTGCTGGAATCCATGATGGACTTGATAACCAAACAGAGCAAGATTTTCAACGGCATTGAAAAGTTCATTGCTTCTTGTAAAAACGAGATCCGTGCTATTAAAAATCTATACGGACAGCTCACATCAAGAGAGGAGGCTAATAAAACGAAGATTATGGAAATCGTCAAAAAATCGTTAATTTCGATTCGGCCGCTCTCGGACCAATCATCAGATGAATACAATATTACGTTCCATTACAAAGACAATAAGATATTGACATTGACTGAAGCTGCTGATTTACGTGACAGAGCACTGCTTATTGTGAATAAAGAGAAGAGTGTAGAAGCATTAATGGAGAATTATAGTCAAGAAGGAGTGTTCATGATGAAAGAAGAAGAAAAGAAGGAGGAAGAACAAAACGCAGAAAAACCTCCAGCGAGTGAAGATTACTTTAAAGTATTCATCGAGATGACCGACATGACAGTCTCTATTCAATTGAATCTGATAAAACTACACGAAACAGGCTATCCGGAGTCCTTTGAAAGAGAGATACACTTTCAAGATGGAAGGAAAAAGGAACTACAAGAGTTCGAATCAAGCATCAAACTTAAGTTGGATGTATGGGAAGAGAATATAAAGCAATGTGTGAGGAATTCTTCTATCCTATCGAACTTCTACGGTCAGCAATATTGGATTTTAGAGAAGATATTTCTGCCTGATTGCAGCGAGAAAGACCAACTGCGAGGCTTGAATATTCTACGTTATATAAACCCCAAAATCTCAATAAAGGATGTTCAAGATTTCGTCGATAACAACAAAGAAGTGCTGGAATTAACTCCAAAAGAGCGGCTCGAGAAGCTCGGATCGAAGCTATCGAAGCTGTTTGACAAGATTGGAGAGGCTCCAAAGCAGGAAATTACGATAAAGTACGAAAATCGGTATAGTTTTGGCCAAGGGAGGATACTTCTCACTAAATGTACAGATAAATTTGCAATTGTTGAGAGAATATTGTCGATTTATGCTAAACCGATTGATGGCTCACAATATCCGACATCGAATCAAATACTCTTCTGCTCCAATCACACAACATGGGAAAACTTGAGAAGTTTCCTCTTCTTGATCTTCTCAGATACCACAGGTTCGATCTACACTCTAGCCAATGCAGACAAATTGCCATTTTCATTGAAATCTCAGCTGACCCAAGCATTCAAGGAGCTATATGATGAGCAAGAAAAGCCGAGATTTAGACTGGCGATTATCTGTACTGACCCCGATTCCCAGCTCTATGCCCACTTTATGCAATATTCTGTCACTTTCAGCATTAAGGATAACGTGAATCTCAGTTTGGATGAGATTAAGGAATTATTGAGCAAATGGGACGTCACCGCACCAGCAATCACCTCACATCGGAATGGACTTGGAAAAACCCACTTAATCAAAAAGCTGGCTAAAGAGACTGGACAGCAGTTGGTCTCGTTTATCATCACAGGAAATGTAAATCTAGCTAGCTACGCACAACGGCTCTGCAGTAATCCGGTTTTGAGTAACGAAAACACGAAAATTGCACTTCATTTGGATATTGGCACTGTGGATGACTATGCAGCTGTTAATGAGTTCTTGTTCATGATCATCTGTCTAAGAGCCTTCAAAGTCCAAAACGACGCTTTCATTTGCAATAAAAATATCAGCATCTATGTCGAAATCGCCAATACCTGGTCTGACAAGCTGAAAATCTCACTGCCCTTCTGCCACTATCTAAAGCAAAAGTTCATTGACAAACTTGATCTGGACAACATAGACCCTGGAAATTCCTTAGATAATCCAATTCAGCAGGCTTGTAATTACTTGCACTTGTTAAACGAGAAACGCATTGATACCACTGAGATCAGATTTGCAGAAAACAAAGGGGTCACAGTGTTGACACCAAAGCAATGCGCTGAGCTGCTTAAGAAATATTTCGTGGAAAAGCAAGACGCTGAACACCAGCTGGGCCTCACTTACTCTCAGATAATGAGTTTTTGTAAAATGCTAGCGAGTCAAGCGAAGAATTTGTCTGAGTATTATTTGAGTGTTGAAGGGCTCAGCTTTATCTTTATGGACTTACAAAATCAGGTTGTAAAGGATCTTTCAGTCAAAATAAGATCTTCTTTCTTGGAGGTGCTCGTTGGTGCTGCTGAAGAATTCACTGTAAGATCGGTATTCTCGTCTAAATCGTCTCAGTATCAGACGATTCATGAACTCAACGAGCCTGAGAAAGAAATAGAAATTAATGCACAGATTCAGGCGGCAATCGCTAACTCGATTGTGAGTTGGGAACAAAGCAATCACTTAACACTTCTGTTTGACGATGGGGGGAAGTTTATTCCTGTTTACAGAGATTTTAAGCAAGTTTCTGACAACCTGAGAACGATTATCCTCTCTCAGAATATAAGTTTAGTTCCAGATGATGACACTCTCGCCAAAATTATTGCAAACAAAAATGACAATATGATAGGTGGCAAACAAATTCTTACGGACTACTCCAAGTCAACTCATAGAGACTTGCTGGCTATCCTAAAAGATATAGCAAATATGCATTTCAAAGCAGATGAAGAGGCTATTGCCAACGATGATAAGCTCACAGACTATGTGTTGACTCCAGATAACTTCCTGAAGATGGCGCTCATCATGAACAGAGTTAAGGCTAATATTCCAGTGGTTATTATGGGAGAAACTGGTTGTGGTAAGACCTCATTGGTCAAGTACTTGGCAACAAAAGTACTCAAACAAGAGTTTGAGAGCTTCAATCTTCATGCTGGAATTACCGAAGCGACTTTCCTTAAGCGCATGTTCCGATACTTTGAAAGAGCGGAAGCCCTTGCCCTAGATAAATGCAATCTCTGGCTGTTTTTGGATGAATTTAATACTTGCGATTCAATTGGCCTCATTAGCGAGATGATTTGCAACGGTACACTCTTAGGTAGACCACTTCCTAGAAATCTAAGGCTGATTGCTGCTTGCAACCCATATAAAATAAAATCAGTCAGCATTGACGTTGGGTTGGTGCAGAAGAAAACATCCGCAAGACTATTGCATAAAGTGCATCCACTGCCGCATTCTTTGATGGACTTTGTTTGGGATTATGGCTTTTTGAACCAGAAAGAAGAGAAAAAGTATATCGTAAATATGATCGGCAATCTACGCTTGGATGACGCGATAGGCAAACTGCTCACGGAGGTGATCAGCGAAGTCCAGGAGTTTATCAGAAGGAAGGAAGATTCAAGCTCGGTGAGTCTAAGAGATGTAAATAGATTCAAACAAGTGTTTTCTTGGTTCACGAAGAGTCTATCAGAGCGACCCGCACCCTTGGGAAGAAAGAAGTTCTCGTATTGGAAAAAAGACATTAGCAAATTGAAAGACCCAAAAAAGAGAACGATTCGAGCAATAGTCCTTGCCCTCACACATTGTTACATCTACAGATTCTCTTCGAAAGCAACTCGTAAGGAGTTGATTGACAAGTGCGTTGAGGTGATGAAAGAAAACGGCTTGAAGCTCAGCGACAAAAAGTTCAAGAAATATTGCAATGACGAGCAAGAAGATTATTTATACAGAATGAATCTGCCGAAAGGAATCGCGCTTAACTCAGCTCTCAAAGAAAACGTATTC
>ENA-UOTZ01000894-UOTZ01000894.1-compost-metagenome-genome-assembly--contig:-NODE-894-length-23376-cov-28.156573_pt1 | contig 23376 bp, 19 predicted proteins | sample MGYA00238144_ERZ746983 | MGnify/ENA primary metagenome ERZ746983 (study PRJEB28759, sample SAMN06268863) | compost metagenome | isolation source: single cell | place: USA: California, Emeryville, Joint... | reverse complement strand
AGGTTTACCATCTTCAGGTTTACCATCTTCAGGTTTACCATCTTCAGGTTTACCATCTTCAGGTTTACCATCTTCAGGTTTACCATCTTCTATTTTGATCCTGACAATCCCATGGACACATGACGGAAAAACTTCAGTCTGATCAACCCTTACTCTTGTATCATTCTCAATCTTTTTGAGAGCATCAGGTGAACTCAGCTCAGCCTGGAACGTGAAAGAATCTGGAAAAGTTAATTTTTTATTCACTATTTCAGGGATGAAGGCCGGCTTGAAAGAAGGTGTGCAAAACTGTGATAACGACACGCTCTTTGACAGCTTGGACGTGCCTGGCTGGGGGTCTTTTCTTTGAAGATCATGGACTTCATTAATTGGAATCTTTATCATCAGTAGTCGACGTGGAATTTTATTTTATTTTAAAAAGTTTAAAATAGACGGGAAAAAATGCTAGAGTTTGAGAAAGGAAATACGAAAAAAGAGGGCCATTCTGAAGCAAATGATCTAAAAGTCATGAAATCGAACCAAGACGCAAAAGCCATGAAAGGAGATGAGGAATACAAAGTGCAGGACGATCAATCTACATTGATCACAGACAATGAGGAGGAAATTGATGAAAAGTATATTCACGGACTGCGAGAGGAGTTAGATGAAGAAAAAATCTTTTCTCATGTCTTGAAAATTTCAGAAGATGAATCACCTACTATCGGTGATGTAATTAATCAAGATCGTAAAATATTCATGTTCAGTTTACAAGTGGACACCAAAAAGCAAGTCAAAACCAACACTCGATGTCCTGTAGACTTAGTTTGTGTTGTGGACGTCAGCGGCTCAATGAAAGGCCTGAAATTCGAACAGTTGAAAAAAGCCGTGCATTCTCTTACTAATTTGTTAGAAGATGCAGATAGAATGTCCATAGTCACGTTTTCGGAGAGTGCCACGAGAAAATTCTCCTTGAAGAGAATGAATGAGAAGAATAAAGCTTTGCTCCAAGCAGTCATGTCCGGATTAAAAACCGAAACCAGAACGAATATTTACAGTGGGATAGAAGAAGCCTTGAATATCCTCAATGAAAGGAAATGGAAAAATCCGGTGCCTCGAATATTCCTTTTATCTGATGGAGAGGATAATTGCAACGAGCACTTGATGGAAGATTTAGAGAAGCTTACAAGAAAGCAAGACATGGATTTTATGATAGATACTTTTGCCTTTGGAACAGACCATCACTCATCGGTCATGGAAAAGATTGCTGATCTCAAAGGAGGAAGTTACTATCATGTTGGAGATCTAGAAGCGCTTTCGAAGTGGTATGCATGCGCCTTTGGCAAGATCGAGAAGGTCCTAGGATTCCAGGTTGAGATTAGAATTGAAATCGTCGAAACAGAAATTTTTCCTCGTGTGAGAATTGTGAATGATTTAGCAAGCTCTTATCCCGAGAACAAAAGTTCGAAGAGCGCTGGAGGCTCTGAGGCTTCGAAGCTCACAAAATACACCTTTGAGGAAAATCAAATTTTCGACAAGGCGAGATGCATTCTTGAATTAACAGGTTTCGACTCTGAAAGATGGCCGGAAAACCCTGAAGAGGTTGAAATTGTTAAGGTTGTAGCGAAATTGTTCCTTCCAGTCCTAAATAAGTATTGGAAGAAAGAGTACCGACTTAAAGTTGGCGTCCAAGGTAAAAAACTGAGTGCTCAATATGATAACGAAGTCATGAGTAATTACTATCGAATGATTTTCGCTGGAAAGCTGGGAGAAATAATTAGGAAATTCATCGGCGATACTGAGAAGTGGAAAGAATTTGTCTTATGGAAGCAAAAGTATGACGGTAAAAAGAAACCTGATGGGAAAGATGAAGATAAATGGGTAGAGGAGCCTATTGAAAGGGAAAAGCAGCTTAATGAATGGAAAGATAAGTTTAAAGGAGCAGCATCGATGTTCCTAAGCTTCAAAAAGATTCTAGAGTCTTCAAGAGTCAAAAATGAAGATATGATAAGGGGAATAATCAAAGATATTGACATTCTACTTCCAATTTTGACTGTGGATAACTTTGAGCCAATTAAAATCATTTCTTTGTATAAATCTCATAAAAAAGAGGAACCAAGTTCAATGACGGATTGCAGCGAGACGTATTATGCAAATGACTGGCAGAAAAAACTCATGGATGATGAACAAGCGAAATTGGATTTGGTCAAAATAAAGAAAATTCTGGAAGCACTATTGCAAAAACCCTCTGAAGTCACATATATCAAACTTGATGAACAGTGTGGTGACACAGGGGCCAAAGAACTGAGTAAAATTGACTTTAGCAATTTGAGAACACTCGAATTGAACAACCAGAGAATAAGTTCTATAGGAGCTAAAGCCCTCGGCAGCAGCTCGGGATGGCAAAATCTGAGGATATTAAATTTGAACGATAATTTCCTAGGGAACCCAGGAGCTAGAGTCTTGGGTCAAAATAACAGCTGGAAAAACCTAGAAAAGCTCAAATTAGCCATCAATTCGATTACTGATGAAGGGCTTTTTGATTTGACTGAGAATATAACCTGGCACAAGCTGAAAGTGATCCATCTAGAGAATAATCCAGTCACTGATAAGGGTGTTGATAGGTTAAAGAAGCGTTGGCCAGCTCTTCAGGTGCATCGAATGCCAGTTGGCGCCTAACTGAGGATACTGGAAAATTATGCTCACTTAAACTGGGGCTGAAAATAATGAGATTTAAAAGCTTTGTAGAATTTATCTTGAATGAAATTTCAGAGTTGATCCAGCTTTAAGAATTGTCGTATTCCTTAAGGCAACTCCATAACAAACATTAATACAAAAAAATTCTTCAGTGGTGAAACATCAAAATGATCTAGCAAACTTTAGATATCAATGGTACTCTTCAATCTAATGATTCATTGTCTTTATTTCAAAAGACAATGCTAGAGACCTCCAGGGATACCGTTAGATGAACTCGCTATTTCCCAAAGAACATACAAAACTTCTGGTTGCTTAAAACGGCTCGAAATCCTTGAAAATTTTGGCTCAAGCTGACTGATCAATTAATTCAAATAAACTCCTAAATAAATTTGCTTAGTAGTTCAGGGATTCACAATCCAATCTTTCGAGCTCACTTCTGCACATATGATGAACGACTCACAAGTTTTGGCAGCTCCACCACCTATTGCTAAAATATTAATCATTGGAGATCCCCGAGTCGGGAAAAGTTGTATTCTAGCTCAATTTGCCGAGAATTTTTACACACCAGACACTTTGATGACCATAGGAATCGATTGCAAAACGAAAAAGATAAAAATAGATGATACATTGATGAAACTACAAATATGGGATACTGCTGGTCAAGAAAAATACAAATCAATTACTCAAAATTTCTATAAAAACGCAATGGGAGTGATCATGGTCTTTGACCTGACTGACACTAAAAGTTTTGACAACATTCAAAAATGGTTGGGGCAAGTCAGAGCGAATTCAAGCGAGACTGTCTGCTTGTTGTTGGTTGGAAATAAATGTGATGATAAAGAATATCGCGCGGTTTCTCAAGAGAAAATAAATGCTTTTACGGCTGACACTGGGATACCGTATATTGAGACAAGTGCTAAGGAGAACATAAACATCCAAGAGGCGTTCGAGAAAATAGCAAGAGATATAAAGAATCGTTATTTCGCTGAAACTCATTCAAATAGGGCCAGTAAAGATGTTTCTATGAGAAGAGTGTTAACGTCGTCTTTTGCGCAGCAGAAAAAGGACAATGACTATTCAAAATGCTGTTAGAGACCAAACGAAGCTACTTGCTGGACATGCACTTTCTTCTATTAAATCTGTCAAAATTTCAAGATCTTTTGACTGTATTTATGACAGCTAATCTATCGCATTTTATTTGGAAAGGAAGCATTGAGGTTTTTTTCCTTCCAAGGTGAATCTTCGACTTTTGAATTCGTAAAAGCATTTGGGAACTCGCAATATTATTAAATTGCCTATTTGGATGAAAGGTTCAATAAACTGTTACCAAGGATGCTTTGAATAAAGATCTTTATGTCAACTCTTGCACTTTTAACAAATATAAATTCGTTTTGGATATAAGACCCGATGAGAACATTGTTTTGTTTATGAATATTCATTATAAATTATCAACACAAAATCATATACAAAATAAACGCATTCATTTCAGGTATCTTACTGAAAACTGCATGTTAAAATTTCATCTCGAAAGAAATAAAATGCTTTTTGTTCAGATATAAAATCGTATGATGCAGAGCAAGGCTCATCCCACCTCCAAGTATCGTTCCAGCAATTAAAGGTCTCACTCCTAACGTGGATTTGTAAAGACCTCCAGTAATCATTCCACAAATTATATTTTTTTGCATCTGATTCAATTCAGCCAATTCGTCTTCGACTAAGAAATTGAGCCCGCTTCCAATCAAGCAGTACATAAGACCTTATTAACAAAGTGGGAGCTTAACTACGTGTAATTCATTGATAGTTACTAGCTGCTGCTGATGCATTAGCAAAACGCGTTGAATTGCGTCCAACAGCGTTGAAAAAATTATTCAATATCAATTTTTTAGGAAGGTTCCAGCGCTTTGGGAAACCTTCAACTAATCCTTTTAGAGCTCCAATACCGAAACCTATTGCAAAAGAATGTTAGGATTATCCAACAGCATGAGTTTGTACCTGTAAAATACGTAATTCCGACTGTAAAAGACAGTTTATCTCCCCAATCGTAGCCAGTATAGCCATCTAGGAATAGATTATCGCGTGAGCGAGATTTTCGAGATGAATCTCCAATATAAAAAGTGTCTTCCTCTTTGATTTTCTTATGGTCTTGAGAGCCTACTGCCAGTTGAGCCATTTGCTATTAGATGAAATGATGCTTTTTCTGAAGGATTTGCTAAGTAGCCGAAACAATTAAATTTAATTGAGGTCAGATTCAGAGCTTTAAATTTCGCTGTAAATTTAAACACGCTATCTAATACTTTACCGACTAAATGTACCTTTGCACTGCTACTTTGTTGTAGATCAGTTCTTCTTCGAAAGAGAGTACATCGCGCACTTCAAAATCAATCTTGTGACGTTTTCCGGGTTTTTTCAAGGCCTTCTCTAAACAACAAGAAAAAACAGTTAAAAAGTCCATAACTAACATAACGTATCAAATTGTGTCTCAGTACACTCTCTAATTGAGAGCCTGATTTAATATATAGCTGAAGTATTTCTATGGTGGTTATCAAAGCACTATTTATTGCGGTAATTGCTCTCCATTAGAAATACAGCACATTTAGTGGACCAGTATCAAAATCAATTGATAATTCAGCAAGTACCAATTCACTTGAATAACTTATACTTAAACATTCTTTGCAGATAGTAACACATGAATCATATATCTTTACTTACTTAACACTCTTTCTTTTTTTTCTCTCTCTGAGACTTATGAGAAAAAAAAGTTCTTAGTAATTAATAAAAAACCTTCATTTCCAAAAAAAATCGAATTGCTTCGAAATCTTTGATCATCCAATGATTCTATTCATATTATTTGTCATATTGCCATTCTTTTTCATCGCTTGCCCTTTGATTGTATCAACTTTCGTGTATATTCTTTCAAATTAATGGCAACCACGCCAACATTATCTTTCGAATTGGCAAATCTCTTTTCAAAATCACTTCCTTTGTCTTTTGCAAGTATGCCCTTCTTATCCTTCCTGAGTTGTGTCGTACTCTTCGAATTATCATGAGCATATTTGTTATATCTGCTATCATGCTCCCCTCCCTCAAGTAATGAACTCTGACTATGCACCAGACCTTTGCCAGTAGAAATTCTTGCGCCCGAGCAAAATGAAGCTACTTCTAATATCGTGCGGTTGCTCTGAAGTCTTGCGCGTGAGTGAAAATGCTGCTTGACTCCTAACATAAAAGCATTTTCAATTCATGATCTACATCTAAACCCTTTACGATTGCTCAATTTGTTATTATTCGGGGTCATCTCGAACCCAGTAGTTGTCGGTGGTTTTTCCGAAGGAATGACGTTGCATGAAGGTGTCACGCTGTTGTTGAAGTTAAGGGATGGGATGGTTGAAGCGAACCTAGATGATCCAGTTGAAGGAGTTTCTACACATATCTATCAGAAACAAGCAAGCGAACTTAATAACTACCAGCTCCGTTCATTATGCTATCGCAGAGGTTTTTCACAGGCGTTTCAAATGCCTCGCAAAATTGTAGTGGGGCTACCGTCGTAGATTTGAATGCTTCTTTCTCATAATCCATTTTTGTCTCTAAAGTCTCCATCACAGCGTTGAGACGTTTCGCGGAGCTCGAGTTGAATCCAGCTGGTTGAAGGAACCTATCAGAAAATTTTTGCAAAGATTGTGGAAATACTCGCGAGGTCAATTGATTTCATTTTAGAATGCATGGGGGTGAGGAGACGTTGGTGTTTTGGGGATACGACTTCAGGGTTAAAAATCTTCATGTTCTCGACAAAGGTATAGTACTTCGACGACCTAGACCCTACGACATCTTGGACCTAGTTATTGCTAGAGCCAAACTTGTCAACAATTCCAAAAATTTACGTATCTAATGGTCCTTTTATGCTTTAGCTCCCCCGCAATTGTACCGTTGAGTGGATTGTATTTCGCCGGAGATAAGAGGCAGTTTGTGCTGTAATCCCTAGTCTATTGTAACGCATATTATCCCCAAAGAATCTCTGTTTTGAGTCACGTATTGATTTTTAAATCTATCCGCCGTCTTCGCTCGGGGCTTTTGAGTACCACCAGTCTTCCCTTTAACTTCTATTTTCTTTCCATGGTAATCAACCTGAGTACACCAATCAGATTTTGGAAGAAACTAGTATGTACAGTCGGAACCTGGAAGCTTGCGTGGAAGATCTCATGTGGATTTTTGAAACCTATCAATTACATTATGCGTTACGGATGGCTGTAGATGGGTACCTAAATTAGTGGCTCTCATTATATACAAACAATTTGCAAAAAGTTTTGTACTTTTTATTAGATCGTTAGGAATTAAATCCTGCGCTCTCAGTAAAATTCCACTCAGAGATCAAGTAAATCTCACTCTTCAGTATTAGTACTGAGTGTAGAGAAAAATATTCAATTTCTTTGTCGGGATTTAGTGGATAAAACAAGCTAGCGTGGTTCATGGTAAAGCTCCTAAAATACGCATTGTTCTAACAAAAAACACACAATATGGTGCAAATTAACAATGGAACACCTAATCGCTCTTTAGACCTAGAGATTTACATTGTTTTCATATATCTCTCTTAAGCAAGCATGTAAGGGTTCTTTGCCTTGATTTTTTCAAAGAGTTGGTTATATTTCTCCTTGGATTCTTTATCATCAGGCTTGAGGATCAAAACAACACTGGTTGGACGTTTCGTGAGAGCAGCTGTGCCCAACTCCATGCGGCTTCTAACATACATGTATGGGATTCCCTTGGTCTCGCATTGGATTGGGATATGAGAAATAACATCGACAGGGCTGACATCTCCAGCCAAAATGCAAATGCTATCGTTAACGTGGTCAGCATAAAAAGCACACAATAAAGAAGTGTTACCCCTTGAGACCTTTTCTGATTGCTTTTACAACTTCTTTAACGCCTCTTTTTATATGTTTTGAGCCGATTGCTATAGGTGATGTAGAATGTCAAAATTAAGATTTCAAGATGTTGAATTTTCATACCTTTTCTGGTGAGCTTCAGGAGTTTTTTTCTCATGTTGTCAGAAGCCATAGGGGTGGCAATTGGTGAGACATAAAATTGTTCTTCTTCGACGTTTTCCATTGTGAAAGGATCTTGAAGAGGATTTCTGGATTTTTTCAATAAAAGTTTGTTAAAACACAGCTTTATATTTTGGCATTTGCGAATGATGAAAACTCTGCTACTCAATGTTTGAAAGAAAATAAAGATCTTTTTGCAGTCTAAACCAAAGAGTTAATGAGAAAATGAACTCGAGAAATTGCTTGCGAATAGAGGAAGCCTTGATGAATGATTTTTGTATCGACAAGCAAATATGGTAGAAACTGTAAAAAGTGGGGTCTACAGCCCGAGTTCTGTTTCTTTATCGAAGTTAGATGAGTTCTTGACAATTAGGTGTATGATTGAAAATTTGTATATTTCATCTATATCAGATTTGACTTCTAAACCAACGTTAAGGTCGTTTTGGAGAACTGATATTTATCGGCTGCTGGGAAATTTTCTGAAAGTTGGTCCATTGAAAGCTGAAAAAATCAAATTTCCTATGACCAATCTAAAATTCATTTGTGCTTATTAAGACTTGTGCAATTTTAATAATTAACTACAGTAGAGAAATATTCAAGTCTTCTCAATGCATCCGACTATTGGTAATTAATCCAAAGAGTTAACAAATTCACACATCCTTTAACAAACTTCAAAATTGAAGTATCTTTTTCAGGGTTTTCCCCTTTCGAAAAGAGATAATACCTTTGGAGCCTTCGTATTCGATAGAATGAAGAAAGTAGCAACAATATGTTGCTAAAACTCTAGACAAGGTTGATAAATTACTTGTCTTTATATTCGATTTTACGCAAATAGCAAGTCGTTCTCCTGAAACTACTTAAGAACACAGGAGAAATGAGCTGATGCATAGTTAGTTGGACCTTCCAAGTCGGGTCGTTTTATTTTGATAAAAAAAGCTTTCATTCAAATAGAATGGACGTAATTCAATTTTCTCTGCAGTCGTGAATTGCGATTCATCTATTTGAAATCCAAAATTGCAACACCCAGCATGAGTCTGAAATGGACTATATTTGCAAATTATTCCTTTTTAACTTATAATCAATTTTTTTCTGATGAACCATCTGAGATAAATTACTAGTGCAAGTATTGCCTTAGAAAAGAAAGGAAGAAGTAAGCGAAGTGGAGAAATCACTGTTGCTCGCTAATCACCTCTAACTCTAGCCTATGAGCTGATAATTCAAGAGTCAAGAGAATGATTTGGTAACTTCGACCTACTTCCTCCATTCTTCAAAAGGGCGCCGGAGTTGGACTATAAAGAAGCTGATAATGAGAATGCTGACTGGCTGGCCAAGCCAGAGCGTAGGAATTTCTTAATCAACTGAAACGAAAACAAAATTAACGCTCGTCATTGGCTTGACATATTGCCCACGCTTTTTCTTAATCAAAAAAACAAACAAACAAATCAATTTGGTTTTCTGTGACGGTATTGCCTTCTTAGTGGTTTAGAGTTAGGGAAAACAGTTTTTTGGCTTGCAAAATCAACTCCAACTTTAGTTTTCATTGATGAATGCTATTATCGGAACCTGCAAATAAAACGCTCTTTAGTCGTTCGTTTAAAAGTTATAGTGATATTTTCTTACTCATTAGCTGAGCGCCTGATAAGATGCAGGCAAAGAAGGTGTTGAAACCATTAATGTGATTTTCGATAGCAGTGTTCCGAAAGGACTCTCCGCTTTAATCAAGAATCACTTTTGTTACAACACCAAAAACAAAAACAAAAAGAAATAATAATCAAAATTGATTATATTAGGATGCAGTTGTACGAATAAGTTCCCCAGGAAACTGATGGATGTAATCCAGATTCGTTGTCAACTTTCTAATTACAGACGAGATGATGAATTGAAACGTCCTAATCCATTGGGCTCTAGCAGAGTGAAATAAGCCATCGATCTACTCCCACGGAAAGATGAATCGATTCCTCATATATGAGTAAAAACGCTTTGAGATTATTTGAATGAGACCACTTTTCCTGAAAACAAAGGCATTGAAAAAAAAACTCAAATTTTACAATAGCAACAAGTTAGCGCAAATGAAAAATTATTGAAAGAGAAACCCCTACACTTCCTTTTTCTCAAGCCATTACTTCATTTTGGAAGTCACCATAGGATTACTTGATTCGAAAAGGGATTTGTACACATACGCTTCAGCGATTATCATTTGAAGATCCTCTGCGCCCCATTCTTTTGTTGGTAAATTTTGTAAAAACAGCATGATTTCATGAAATTGCATTTTCTTGATTTTTTGCGCCCATTTCAACAGTATCGCTGTGCAAACGTATATATGTAGCGTCGTAAAACCTTCATCATCGCTGATATACGTATCGAATAACCTCAGTCCAAGTTTCAAAGGGAATTCTCGAATCAACAAACAAAAAACCCAGCGGATGACAATCTGCATTAAATTAATCTCTTCTTTCTCAAAATGCTCCAACAGGTCATTGTCCATTCGCTTTAACACCTCACGAATCTTGCTGACCGACCTCTGCGTTCCTGGCTGCGCGTTTGTATAGTTATCCTGGATACCATCGAGCACTTTGCAGAGACAGTAGTACATGTCAGCTTCCACTTCCTCGAGTTTTTCTGGAGTTATTATTTTGTCAAAGTCCTCAGGGACGTTGAATGTATCATAGTCGATTGCGATATAGTCAGACAGGAACACCGCTAGGAAAGGGCAAGTCAAGTCGTTCATACCTTGAACATACCCGCTTGCTGGGTGCCGTATATGCCAAATTGTTAATAATCTGATCAGCATCTTCTGAATGCAATCAACATGGTAAAGAGGACAGTCTGGTTGTGTTCGAAGCACGTCGGATTCAATGATTTTGAGAGTTTTCTTTTCGTTCTCATTGCGATAATCGTCTTTGCCCTCTCCAAAATGAAATCTTTGAATGCTTATATATTCTTGTCGCTTCTTTAAAAGCACGGCGTCTCGTTTGTCTTTGCTGAGGGGAAGATATTCCAGAAGGATTTTCCAAACTACTCCTCGAAGCTCTTTTTGAGCAAAACAACAGTCATTACCGATAGTAATAAAATCGTTACCTGCAGGCACACCCGACCAAGCCAATTTTTTGAGTTTCTGGAGGTCACAGATCGGAGCATCTTCAATCAGCTCTTTAAACTGCTTGATTTGTTTGTCATTCTTCTTTGGATCCTCCTTAAAGCCGCTGTAGCCAGAAATTGGCTTGTAGTCCTCACTCTTATTGTACACACTCGTAACATTCACTTTGCTCTGGGCCATTTCTTTATCCTTCAGACTTGCCTCTTTGCCTTTGCTAGTTTTCATGCCATTTTGCCTGTTTTAAAGCGAATTCACAAGACGCCCAACTAAATGATTGTCTACTTATTCTCTTCTTTGCTATCAGCGCCTGTTTCGGAGTCCTGGCCAGAGCCTGAGAGTCTTTTGGTTAACTTGAGTATGAAAGACATTAATTTTAAATCAAATACGGTAATATTTCCTGTACTCAGTGGCCTAATTTGTAATCACTCGAGGAAACGAGAGTTTTTACAGACTCTCTAATGGACACTTAGAACACGTTTTCTGATGCTTACTGAATGCATTCGTATGATGGCTCTGGTTGACGAGATTTTCCAGGGGAATTTTCTAGAAACCATGAAAAATTCTCAAAATTAAGAACTTGCCACGTTGAGGAAAAAATATATCTTTCCAAATTCCTAACCTGACAAATTCGTTTTAAACAATTATCTATTTTTTGCGATTTTTTCTTACAAATGAGCAAACATTCCAAAGGAGTAAGTCCAGAGCAAATGGCCAAGTATACTGGCTCCGACTCGCCTCTACTCAAGGAAGAAGCTAAGAAAAGAGAACTGGAAGAGCAAGCACGCTTGCAAGCAGAGAGAGAAGCGAAAGAGAGAGAACTTCAGCGTGAGCTCACTCCAGAAGAGCAGCAAATGGAGAAAGAAGTAAAGGATTTTGTGAAGTTTCTAGCAAAATCGGATTTTAAAACAAAAGAAGCTGCTTGTGAGGGAAAGAGACTTACTTACTTCAGAGGTGAATCCTTTAAACCTTCGCAATTGTCTTAATCTTGTGTAGGGGACGATTTCATGAACTTTGTTAAAGAAAAAGCTGATGAAGTTCACAAACTTATGCCGACATTCTTAGGAAACCTCAAATTGAACGAGGAAAAAGGACCAGAAAAACTACTTCAAGCGTAAACTTGAAACAAAGGATAATTCGCTAAGGAGTTTTCAGGCTTATCGATCTGGAGGCTATGTTGTCATTGGAAAGATCAGGGCAGGAAGAGAAAAAATATAAATATCCGAAATATCTCGAGTGGTCTAGAGTAATCAACTCATTGAAATATCGTCGATTCTAATAGGCAATGAATTAGTCCCGCGCTGCTAGTGAGAAAGGATTTTATTACTGTGCGGTTAACATCGAGAGCAAAACAAGAGGAATTATGATGTATCTGATCCTTGCAGGAGTTGTCGCAATTTGTCTGTTCCAAGTCTGGCCGCTATGGCTCAAAATTGCAGTGTTCTATATCTCTGTCGTAATGCTCTATGCTATAATTGGCTTGATTCTTGTGCGGTACGCTTTCTATTTCACCATCAGAATACTTGGAATAGACTTTTGGATTTTCCCCAACCTTTTTGAAGACGTAATCACCTCACAATTTTGCATTTGAACCTCAAATTTCATTTAGGTTTCAGTTATTGACTCATTCAAGCCAATTCTTTCTGTCTCAAGAGCAAAGGATAGTGGGCTGATGTATTTGATTAGAGTAGTGGGTGCAGTGGTCCTGGCGTATTTGGTCTACACTGTGTACCATCAACCTGAAATCCTCCAAGGTTTTGAATACCTACCAAGCTAGTTCTGAGCGTTAACTTCCTGCATAGGTTATAAAGATGCTGGTGTAGAAAGTTTCGAGGATATTATCGAATGGGGCAAAGAGAAATTGGACCCTAATCAGGTAAAACAAAGCGATTTGGGCTTCAACTGAGATGTTTTGTTGTTCTTTAGACCTTGGTAATGCTCAAAGGCGGAGCCAGAATCAAGAATCTTGAGACGATTTTGAATGAAACTGAAGACCACGCCGATGATGATGAAGAATATGACACCACTCATCATAAAAAATCTAAATCACATGAAGATCCTGACCTGAAGAAAAAAGAAAAAGAAAAGGCTGATCTCGATGAAGCCGACGATTATGGAGATGTTGAACTGAATAGAGATAGTGCATAGTTTTTTCCTCTATAATTCCATCGTAGTCTGCTTTTTTTTTTTATTGTATATACTCGATATGAGCATCGGATTCAAAAAAAAACACGGTATTATTGAAAAACCAAAAGTATCTCATGTTTTTTTTTTCTTCGAGAAAGTGAATAAAATTTAACATTTGGTTTGCTTCTCAAGGATTCTCTGAATTTTTAAAAAAATGAGTATTGAGCTAACAGATCGCAGCTTTTCAAAGGAAGATTTGGGTTTAGCGCACACAAAATCGCCTCTTCAGGTTGCCGAGGCGCTTTCAGTGGATATAGAAAAGGGTCTAACGTCATATGATGCAGGCAACAGACTTCATGAGTTTGGCAAAAACAAACTCGCGGAGCCTGAATCCGAAACAATCTGGCAAAAGATAAAAGAGCAATTTGAAGATTTGCTGGTCAGACTCTTGCTTGTAGCGGCTGTTGTCTCGTTTATTATTTCTTGCTTTGGTATGCAATATCACTCTAAAGCTATCTGATTCAATTTTGGATAACAGAGGACAATAAAGACGAGTATTCACTCCCAGCATGGGTGGAGCCGTTGGTTATATTCGTTATACTAGTGTTGAATGCTGCGGTAGGGATTTACCAAGACTATGATGCGGAAAAAGCACTAAATGCACTCAAAGAAATGCAGTCTACGTATACTTTGGTGCTGCGAGACCGCGCTTGGTATGAAATTCCGTCTGATGAACTCGTGCCAGGTGATATTGTGCAGGTAATGTCCGTTTTCTTTTGAGAAAATTTAAAATAACACTCGTTGTAGGTCTCCCAAGGAGACAAAGTCCCTGCGGATTTGCGGATTGCAAAGATTCTGAGCATTGGGTTCGAGGTAGATCAAGCCTGTTTGACTGGAGAGAGTATGACAGTGTCAAAGAGCATCGAAGCTATCGAGGATCTCGACGCTGTGATATCCTCAAAAACTAATATGCTTTTCTCTGGCACGTTTGTAAGTAGTGGAACAGCCATAGGGATCGTAGTTCAGACAGGTATTTTGCCAGGATTACAGATCGACTGACTTTTATGTAGGGATGAATACGGAGTTGGGAATTATACAAAAAGAGATTGTAGGTGCAAAAGCAGAAGAACAAGAGACGCCGTTGCGGCAAAAACTGGACCAGTTTGGTGAGCTCCTTGCCAAAGTGATTGGAATAATTTGCGTTGTTATATGGCTCGTGAATATCCGCAAATTCAATGACCCGGCGCATGGAGGATTCATTGCAGGGTCGCTATACTATTTCAAAGTGGCAGTAGCTCTTGCAGTTGCGGCTATCCCAGAAGGTCTTCCCGCAGTAATCACGACGTGTTTAGCGCTTGGAACGCGAAAAATGGCAAAAGAAAGAGCAATCATCAGAAAACTCCCATCAGTAGAGACACTGGGATGTACTACAGTCATCTGCTCCGATAAGACTGGGACTCTCACAACGAACGAGATGGTTGTAAGAGAGTTTTTCTTGTTTGATACGAGTCCAACAGAGCTGTTTCAGTCGGAAGTTTCAGGTGTGTCCTATGATCCTACTGGGGCTATCTCTGATCTCGAGAAAGGAGATGTAAACAAATTCCCGAATTTTAAGCTTTTCTGCCAGAGTATGTCGCTTAACAACCAAGCAAAAGTGACGCTAAAAGGAGGCAAGTTCGTGAGCTCGGGTCTACCAACCGAGGCGGCTTTGAAAGTCCTCGTTGAAAAGATCGGTCAGTATGATCAAACTTACCAGAGAAGCCAGCAAGTCGAACTCGGCTATAACCAATACATTACGAAGGAATATCAAACCTTGGCTATGCTTGAATTTACGAGAACTCGCCAGGCAATGAGTGTGCTTTGCAAGAACAAATCAACGCAAAATAATGTGATGTTTATCAAAGGAGCGCCAGAAATCTTAATCTCTAGAGCAAAGGAGTGTTTACTCTCGAGCGGAGAACGTGTACCGATATCAGAGGGCCAAAAATCGACTATTCTTGAAAAAGTTAATTTCTTCGCACAGAAAGGATACAGAGTGCTAGCGATAGCCGTGAAATATGACTGCGGGCCTCTAGCAGAGTGCGACCGTCCTGAAAACGTTCCAAAGGAATTACTGCGAGATCCTTATAATTATGCAAACTTTGAAGATGAACCAGTGATTATAGGAGTCGTAGCACTACAAGACCCTCCCAGACCTGATGTATTTTGTTCTAATTATTTTTGTATCTCTAAACTCTTCTCTCTATATTTTAGGTTGCAAGTGCGATTGAGAAATGTAGAAAGGCTGGGATCAATGTATTCATGATCACCGGAGATATTAAAGATACCGCGAATTCGATCGCGAAGCAGATCCGTATTATAAGGGAAGACGATTCTAATGCAAATTGCTTGAATGCTGGTGACTTCGAGAAGCTCTCCGAAAGCGAGCAGAATTCGATTTTGTCGGCAGCCATGAAAAACAAGAGTGGATTAGTTTTTGCGAGATCCGAGCCAAAGCATAAGAGGTTCTTAATAAAACTGCTCTCAAATCTCGTATGAATTGTGTCATAATACTGGGTTTTTTACTCAAGTTAATAATATAGGATCACATTGTCGCGATGACCGGCGACGGCGTGAACGATGCTCCTGCTCTTACCCAAGCACATATTGGAGTTGCGATGGGAATGACTGGAACTGAAGTTGCCAAAGAAGCTTCGGACATGATACTTGCAGATGATAACTTCGCCACCATTGTAAAGGCAATTGAAGAAGGCCGATCAATTTTCGAAAATATGAAAGTAAATCGGACCCAAACTCCTTGAGTGTTAACCTCTGATCAATTTTCAAAGGCTTTCATCAGATACATGATATCTTCTAACATCGGAGAAGTTGTCAGCATCTTTTTGGGTTCCATTATTGGAGTTCCCGACGTTTTCAACTCAATTCAACTGTTGTGGGTAAATCTCGTAACAGACGGTCTTCCTGCAACTGCACTGAGCTTTAACCCTCCTGATCCATACATTATGCAAAAACCGCCCAGAAATCAGTAAACGTTCTTTTAATCTCCCAATTTTAATATCTCATACTATTCCAATAGCAACGAACCACTTGTCACCAGATGGGTGTTTACTCGCTACATGGCTATAGGATCCTACGTTGGTGTCGCTACTATTGGAATATTTATATATTGGTATACTTCCTATAGCTGGGCTGGAGACAACCACACTCTAGTCACATTGGAACAGCTTATGAACTGGTCTAAATGCCAGCACTGGAACGACTTTACAGTAAATAACTTTGGTGGCTTTGATTTCAAAAAAGACCCTTGCGGCTATTTCACCTATGCGAAATCGAAAGCGACGACATTGTCGCTGACTGTCTTAGTCGTAATTGAGATGTTCAATGCTTTGAACGCGTTAAGCGAAGACGCTTCATTACTAGTTGTGGGTCCATTCGCGAATCGCTGGCTTCTGGTTGCGATCGCATGTTCTCTCGTTTTACATGCAGTGATACTTTATATTCCTTTATTCCAAACGATCTTCGGCACGACGGGGCTCACGCTAAATGATTGGATCCTAGCCGTCGCTTTTTCATTCCCTGTGATCCTGCTTGATGAGTTCCTGAAGAAAATATCAAGGAGAAGAAACCAAAAATTATATAGCCAGCGAGACTCTTCGAACTCACGTGACATCTAAGATTCAGGATCGCCTGGTTTGTGTGAATATAGTTTGAGATATTATTGATAAACGTCTTCGTATCTGAAGAAAATTATGAATGAATTATTATATTTTTTTAGTTATATATGATGTAGCAATAAAGTACGAATTTGCTAGGCAGCCAAATCTCTAAAACACTCGCAATTCTAGAGGAAAATTCTTTCTGAGTTTATAAAAACTCCATTATTGAATGCCCTATTATAATTCTCAGAAAGTTCCCTCAACTTTCGAGCTGGAAGAGAAAGTTTCAGAGGTTTTGAAAACCATGATCGAGATAAATATATTTTTAGCGAAATCCCTCTCGAATAAGATAAAAATTAAGATACAATGAAATTCCGAAACTTTGCTACTCTTCTCATATTGCTCGCCATTACCTTCGGCGCTTTGGGTTTAGCAATTCTATTGCTCGTAAGCTGGTTCATTTGGGTGCCAGTATTGCTCTTGCTGTCTCCAGTTCTCGCTGTTGTCTTTCTTCTCTTCAAATACACCAAGGTAAAAACAGCATATTTGGATGTTTTCAACTAATTTTCCTTTTACTCACATAGGTTGGCACCTTGGCCTACAACGCTTACGCTTCTGGTTATGATTGGCTATTCTATAAGAGTGAAGGCGTGAGAAATTTCCTCTGGCAAGAATTCTATGATCTCATCTGCTGGCTCTACCCACAAGTCAGATGGAGAGTCATGAACTACGGTTACGCTGTTCTCAATGAAGACGGAATGTTGGTCAAGGATTTCCCAAAGGAATACGAGGAGGAAAAGTTCCCAATTCAACTTTATCATTATGTTGCTACAGGTGAATAGATTGAGTTAATCTCAAGTATTCATTTATTTCATTTGCAATAGGATTGGGAAAATTCAAGAATTTGAACAACCAGAGCGTCCTTGAAGTTGGCTCTGGCAGAGGAGGTGGATTGTCATACATTTCAACTCAACTAGGACCAAAATTATGCGTCGGCGTTGATTTTAGCGCAAACCAAGTAAATCATTTCTCGCAAATCAATGGATTTATAATGCCGTGCCTGAACATAGATTGAATTCTGCAAAGGTGCTTATGCTAAATACGACAACCTCGATTTCTACCAAGGAAGTGCCGAGGCTTTGAGCGACGTTAGAGGCTTGAAAGAGGCGAAATTCGACACAGTCGTAAATGTTGAAAGCTCCCACTGCTATGGCAATTTCAGAGTATGAATATACCCTATGGAGCCTCTGGTTAACATAATACACTTAAAACAGAGATTCATCAAGGAAGTTGAAGGAGTCTTAAAGCCAAACGGATACTTCTGCTTTACAGATTTTAGACAAAAAGAAGAAATCGAGCAACTCGAGGCCGATTTACAATCCTCAGGACTTGTAATTCAGGATCATTCTGGCTTTTTTGCAATGACTTACTTGTTCTAAAGGTCATCGAGAAAAAAGAGAACATCACAACTAATGTACTCCACGGTTTGAAGCTCGATGAGGTACGTAGACAAAATTTGATTGAAGGATTTGTTCACAGCTGTAAGCAGAATCATCTTATTTGAATGATATGTTAATCTTTGATTTGTAGGGTTGAGACCTATCTTCAGGAAATTTAGTGGACTCCAAGGAAGCAGAATCAACGATGCTATGAAGGCTGGTGAGACTGTTTACATGGCTTACCTTTTGAAAAAGAGTGCGTAATTAAATTTGCAATAATCATGAGGGTTCGCCCCCTTGTGTGTTTGCGATTTATATCGTGAGGATATTCAATAACATTCGAAAAATTGTTTTGAATCAAATGATGATAAAGTTATAAAGCGTTCTCAGCTATAGAAAAAGTGCTCAATTTCGATAGGCTAGTCAATCATTTTTGTGATTTAGTTTAACAAGCCCAATTGAAGCTTTTTTAAACAAATATGTAAAGCATAAACAAAGTGAAAACTCACCTATGCTTATTGATTAGTGTCTTATATCAACAGATATTCAAAGATATTCAAAGACCTTAGGCTAATATATATTGCCATAATACGAGCTTTTTGAAATGAAAAAAAAAGGAGGAAAGTTTCGAGTTGTTAAGTATTAGATGTTCAAGCTCTTTCTTTCTGACCATCGGAAGTTAGGAACAAATCTAAGAGGGTCGATGAAATGGCAAAGCGCAGAATTTTATTAGGAAAATATTGCGACTGGAGCTTGTCAGAAAGATGTGCTGTGCTTATAACAGGCTACATCAACAATGTATCTAAACTAGACTAAATGAGCGACTTTGAGCATCTTCTTGCTGCAAGCTCAGATAATATCTCAACCTTACCCACCAAAACTAAAAAGTTCTACTCTCATATCAGTCGTTTTCGAATCTATTCAAAGATTTTGTAGGAATGAGGTAATGCAGCACAATAATTATGTAGCAAACGTATTTTGAGCTTTCCCACGAAGAATTATCGAGTTCAAAAATACTTGCTAAGCTGATTGTATGAGACACGGAGCTACAATTGCAAAATTGAGATCGCTCGCACACTTCCTGTCGTCTGATACTTTTTACTTTCCTCTAAGCTTCTCGATTTTCTTGGAGAGGTTGGCGCTCTTCTTCCAGTTAGGGTCGAATTTCAAGGCTCTTCTTCTGTTTCTTAAAAATTTGGCATTCATCTAAGCAGAAAGTAAACCGATAAGGCTAACGAACAAAGGGTTTGTAGAGCACCTGGGCGAGACCGGCGTATCTTTGTCTCTTTGGTTTGTGAATACCGTTTCTGTGAGCCTTCTGGTTCTGGTTATGTGCTGTGTGGTTCTTTGACTTGGCCATTTTATCACGCTAATAAAGGATTTTAAAGCTTTATAGATCTTCAATTCAATTGAGCAAATAACTCCTGCCCTTTTAGTGTATTGTTATACTCTCATAACTCTCGAATTAGAAAATTTCTCAGAGATCTCTAGATCCCAAATTCAAAGAATTCGGGCTCGGAAGAACCGAAAACCAACGGCAGTCTACTGGTGCAGAGGTAATGATTTTCACGAGATACTATACTCATAAAACTGTCGTTCTCTCATGTTAATAATCTCTCAGCATGAAAATTTACTAAAAATCTTCATTCTGATAAAAAATTCAAAACAATGTGAAAACATATTTGTCTAAGAGAGAGAGGAGATGTTTGAAAAGTTTCAAATATTTGGTGTATAACTAAATCAAAATTACGAATATAATTGCAAGAGCTTTAAATTTTCAAGATATGGACGACATCTCTCTGCAGATCCGCCATTGCAAACGCAGCGGAGATTCCAAGTTGAACTTATCTAAAAAGAACATTAAAATGTTACCTGTTGATCTTTACCAACTTGCAAAAGTCGAAGTGCTCGATTTATCGAATAACGGAATATTGAGCATCGACTCAAAGATTGCCTCAATGACGAATCTCAAATTATTGGATGTCTCGAACAACCAACTCATGACACTTCCCAAGGAACTTCTCAAGCTAACTAATTTGCAGGTTCTTAACGTATCGGGAAATCCATTGAGCACGCAATTCGCTCCTCTACTCAAAAAAGACAACCAGTCAGCGCCAAAACTGCAGGATGCACTTAAGGCCTGCTTCAATGAAGGAGGTAGTTTGCAATTCTCTAAAGAGGAGCCCTTAAGCGATACAAGTCCGACGATGGGATTTAATTATGAGTTCAAAGCCACCAAATCGCAGCCGAAAAGTGGCGGACTTAAGCCGAGCTGGTTAGGCGAAGATGAAACACAAACAACCTCAATGACCACCTCGATGGGCAAAACTACTTCTACTGGTTTTTACAACAATTCAAGCAATTTGCTCCAGGATAGCTCTGATGAGACTGAAAAATTGAAACAGCAAGTCCAAGAGCTCGAGGAATTATTAGATAAAGAGCATAAGAAGCAGTTTGACCTTCAAAAAGAGGTTCAGGTCTTGACTGAAAAACTCCAAAAAGCCAGCAAAGGGTCTATGGGGACAATGATCATAAACCAAAGTCCACTTGACGTTGATCCAGCTCTGTCAAAGCTACTTGAAATAAATATCAACGAGCTTGACATTGGAGAAGGAATCTCCCAGGGTAAAAAATAAATATTGTGAACTAGGCGTCTCATCTCATATATTATAGGTGGTTTCAGTATCGTCCATAAGGGCTACTACAGAGGGACCAAAGTCGCAATAAAAAAAGTTTTTAATCCTAACATCACTCCTGAATTGATTGCTGATTTCAGCAATGAAATCAAAATGCTTGCGAATCTCCGTCACCCTAATATAGTACAGCTGATGGGAATTTGCACGAAACCCCCAAATCTCTGTATTGTCACCGACCTTCTAGCAAATGGTTCTCTTTTCAATCTCTTGCATCTCACGAAGTAAGCTAATATCTGGAAGTTCCTTCTTAAGAAAACATTATTCACCAATAGGAATGAGATCAAGCCTCAAATGAAGCTCGATATCATGAAACAGGTGGCTTTGGTGTTAAATTTCATGCATTTGTCATCAGTCGCGCATAGAGATATTAAATCACACAATGTCCTGCTTGACGACAAGTTCCAAGTGAAAATTTGCGATTTTGGACTTGCAAGAGAATTCGTAATAATTCTATGGTGAATGATTAATCTCATGTACTCATGTTAGGATAACTTGAACACTGGAACAATGCAATTTAGCGGAACCCCATGCTATATGGCACCAGAACTCTTCCAAAAGAAGGCTTACGATAAAAAAATCGACGTATGGGCCTTTGGAACCTTGCTCTGGGAGGTATTCGCAAGAAAAGTCCCATTTGAAGGACTTGAGCCATCAGATGTGGCTCAGAGGGTTATGAGTCAAGAGGCTCTTGATATGCAATCAGTTCCCAAGAAAATAGCGCAACTCGTTCTTGAGTGTAGAAACATGGATCCTAAGAAACGTCCTGATATGGGTTACATTATTCAGGCATTAGAAAACCTTTAATGATAGCGAAAAAAAAAAAAGTTCGCTTTTTTTCAAATATATTGTAACAGCATGAGATAAATGATTTATGTGAGTTCATATTACTGCTCCGGATATTTCAAAGCGAAAAGTACCTTAGAATTGAAGGTACATTTATATGAATGACTGTGAACGAAAGTTTCCTCAAAATATGAATATGTTTTTGTTAAAGCAAGGATTTACACAGAAGAAAAGCAAAAAAAAATGAAAAAAGTTGTTCAATAACTTTCATTGAATGAGAAACAAAAACTGCAAATATGTATGAAAATGTAATTTATAAGTTCAAGAGAAGATAGAGAACTCCTTTTGACTGAAATGAAGAGCGAAAATTGGGTAGTGTCAAATCACTCTTCTGTGGTGCAAGTATTGAGGTATCTATAAGTATCTTTGATCTAGTAAAGTTATTTCGGTGAGTACAATCTGTGAGGGAGAAATCGATTGCGGGTGAGGCAGAAGTAGAGAAAAAAATACGTTGACAGCTCAGACCTGACTGGATATATCATGTTGCAGAACAAATTTGAAAATATTGAAGGTATTTCCGAACTTGTTCCTCATTTATCCGTTCTTTAATCATCGCGGACGTATTGAAAAAGCAGAAGATAATACCTTGAAAATTATATCTGTAGCTGATTCTCATCCTCAAATAACAGCATCCCCATGGGCTTTTACATGAACAGATCAGCATTCACGTTCCCTCTCTCAAGATATCATGAGGAGAAGTGTAGTTATTATCTCAACTCCCTCAAATACCTTGCATCATTCAAAAGATACAATATTGATTTTCAGGAATTTGACTGCCCGCTGCAAATAAAATTATTATAATCCAAAAATTCAAATCTACACTTGAGAAAAGATTTACTCGGCTTTGAATTTTTTGAGATTGTTCCGCGGCTATTGACTCACGGCTCGTTCAAGAGATATTGATTTTAAGAATATATATAAGAATATTGTCAAACCTGCTGTCAAACTACAACGTCGCTGTTCAATTAACTATGACTGGGATTAACTTGAATTTAGTAGAGAATTCTCCTTTAACTTCACTGAATTAAACTATTCTCCTCCTTTCAAAAGTGTTACTTGTCTTAATTAAAGGGCTCACTTAATAGTACAGCTCTTTAAACTTCACTCTTGTGAGATTCTATTTTCTCATGAAGTTAAAGTTGGAAAATTCAACCGCATTAATAAAATTTATTGTAGGGTACAATTTGATTAGCAACTCTCAAAATGGTCGATAAGCCACTCGGAACAGAAGTTTCTTTCCCTCTCGAAGAGGATCAAGATAATGAAGACAGTGGAAATGCATTCTTGAGAGTCCCGAAAGGCGATATCTATTATGGATACAAACCTGACAATTCTCCAGACAAATTTGATTTTTTGAAAGCCAAGTACGTGTTCAGATTCCCATTCACAATCACTGCAATGAAATGGGGTTTCGCTCTTGGTTCATTCTTCGCCTTGCACTCATATATCAAAAAAAGGAGCCTTGCAAACTCTCTGTATTGGTTTGGAGCGGGAAGTGTTCTCACTGGAATGCCCATTTGGGGATTTTTCATGCTCAAGTACAGCTTCTACACAACGAGTATCAAGAAATTCGAGCGGGATCAGATCGAACAGAGGCAAGAGACTTTCTTAGCTAAAGATTATTTCACAAAAACGCTGAAGTTAAAAGAAGACACTCCTGATGAGCATCTTGTACAAGCTGTGAATCAGGTGAAGGAGGTTATCTATAATAAATTCAGCGAGTTGGATGAAATCGAAGATGATCCTGAAATTTTTGGAGATTTAATTAAAGAAGAGGAGGAGAGAAAGAAAAAGGAAGCTGAGCAACAA
>ENA-UOTZ01000893-UOTZ01000893.1-compost-metagenome-genome-assembly--contig:-NODE-893-length-23384-cov-6.723431_pt1 | contig 23384 bp, 20 predicted proteins | sample MGYA00238144_ERZ746983 | MGnify/ENA primary metagenome ERZ746983 (study PRJEB28759, sample SAMN06268863) | compost metagenome | isolation source: single cell | place: USA: California, Emeryville, Joint... | reverse complement strand
ATTCTTGAGAGCTAACCACCCTAAGATCCTTGACGACATTAAAACGTAAGCTATATTTCTATAAATAACAGTCAATTGACTCTTATCATCCTTAGTACTGGAGAACTTAGCAAGGCCAACGATGCTGAATTGAAGAACATCATTGAAGCTTGGCTCCCAGAATCTGGCCTCCAAATGAAGAATTAAGGAAGGATGTTATGGCGTTGTTTTTCATTCTTAGGTTTCGTTTTCAGGTTTCTTAAGGACCAAGATCTCAAAAAAAAACTTGAGCATTTGATCGAAAAATCAAGCAACTAAAAAAAAAGAATAAAACTCTCTCTCTCTGAAGCAATGCCTTTCTTAAATATGAGTACTGCGATACAACTAGTATCACATTTATTTAAATGGAACATGAGGTATAAAAACAAAACGAGCCTAACGTAAAAACTGCTCATCACAATTTATTCTATCTTATTATCGCTCGCTCTTCAAAATCCAAAGAGCCCAATCAGTGATTGGATTCGCATTAAAGTCCCTTGCCTCCAATCACAATAGAAATTAGTGTTGTTTGATGAGTATTCGACTATGGTTGAAGAGTCCATATTATTTTTAATTAAACCTCAAAAATTAAAAGTTCGGTTTTTATTGAACTTCTTTAATAGCCGTCAATTTCAAAAATACAATGGTCTGTGCAAGTCGGCGGCTCTTTTCCGTTATCAGAACTTCACATCCGTATTTGGAGAGAAAGCGCTTTTGAATTACCCCACTCGAAAATGTACAACAGTCTCTCTTTTAAAAACTATAGTTCCCAGTTTTATTTTTTAATCAAATAAAATTGCAAACGGCACGTTTTTTCTGCAATATAAATAACCGATTGCAACACACGATGGAACCCCAAGACTCCAAAAAATCCACTTCTCCAGTCAATCTCAGACTAGAGTTTGGCTTAACTCAAGATAAAACTGGTAACTCTACCTTCATCCGGCCGCCCATACTATGATTCGTATTATTTTATAGACAACCACAGGTCTCCGAAGACGAGATATTCGGATAAACAGTTGCAAGCAATGTCCAAAGAAATCATATGGAACAAATACTTTGATTCGTTCAACTTTTATTTCGCGAAACCCGTCAACGAAATACTCGCAGAAGTATCGACTCCTCAAACCATTCTGTATAAGGACCTTCTCTATTACGACGACGATCGCGAGTTCCTCAGACGCTTCTATACAAGGGAAGAATACCCAGGAAAGTATTCGGTGCTAAATGAATATTATACCAGCGAAAATATCGTCCCGAAACCAAACTTGAGCATCCATGACCAAAACAAAATCATTTTGAAAAGGAACCTGAGACTTCATCGGCTGTATCTCCATAAGCTCTCTGCCTATAAAGAAATTCCCGAGACGGCTAGAGCGTACGCTCCTGTAGCTAAACGGTTGGAAAAAGAATTACTTTCCTCAGATGAGCAGTCTAATGAGCCAGAAAACAATGGCGAGCAGCTGCCTCCAGCGAACGCGCAGAACATCATCGGGTTATTGGACAAACCAGACGTTGGCGGCCGTCAAAGCTTCGAGACGAGGCTCCATGATATCTACAATCCTCGAGATTCCTCACTTTATTCTCCGGAGAAAGAGCCTGATGAGAAAGAGCGAAGAGGGAATGAGGTAGAAGCGAAAAAAGCAATTTTCAGTGAGATTGGGCTGATTGAAGATGAAGCGCAGAGGCCGGAAGAGTCAATAAATCTTAATGCTTCATTGGGGGAAGTAGAGGAATTTAATTTCACGAAACAAGACGCCGATGAAAGCGATTTGTTGATGGTACAGCAGCTGACGACGGAAGATCAAAGCCAAACGTCGCAAAGAGATTGGAATAGAAACCAAAGCGCGAAGAATGTCAAGAAACCGGACTCAAAGCTCGCAACTCCAAAGCACAATGCCAATATTGACAGTGAGTTCCCTGGGTCTCCATTGAAGACTCAAAAAGGGAAACCTACTAGTTTAAGTAATCAGCAGCCAGCAGAAGATAGTGAGGCAAAAGAAGAAGAACGGATATTGGCGGAAATGCCGGCTAGTGTGAGGAATAAAGATCGTATTTTCCTACCGCCACGAGGGAATTTTTTCACAAAGTCAGAAACAGAGAAAACTAATGCAGTGGCTGGGTTAGCACAAGGGACAGTGGCTGGTGTAACAGTGCAGCAAAAGAAAGGAGTTGATAATGAGTCGGAAAATTATGAAAAATTATTTAATAAATTTTCCAGCGGGCAAAGCCGGAAAATTGATAGTGACTATATGCATGAATCTCTAGAGTCTCCACAGAAAACGGAGAGCAATAAACAGTCCAAAGCCGACCAAAAGTTACATAATAATTTTACAGACGCTAGCGGACAGAAGGCTCTTCACCAAGGTGGATCAAAGGGATCTATATCTTCTCAAACGAACCAAAATTCTCCTTCTGTAGGAACTCGAATCACTCACCACAGCGCGATTTCTTCTGATGAAGGCAACGAAGGTCTCTTTTTGGGAAAAGGCGCCAATCTCGACGATTTCATGAAACAACTGGCGCCGCAGTATTCTCGGACTTCAGACTATCGATTAAATCGCAAAGGCTCGAGCAAAATGACTAGTATACACACAAATACAAGCTATAATCAGAGCCAGACCGCGGGAAGAACTTCTCAAGTCGATAAATCAAAACTTACAAGTCGCCAGCAATCTCTCCAAAAAATTTACGCTGAACAGACCGTCTCAAAACCTCAAAAAATCATCACAGCAGGCACCCTCCGCCAAATGAAGCCGAAAACTCTGATTCAGGAGATTACACCTGTCGCTCGTCAACTTTCCTTGAAAGTGCTGTCTGGTACCACCACTATGCCTAACTCAGACAGTAAGGCTCCGAAGGGTTCAACGACCCGGTTCAGCCAAGGGACCCACCCAAAGCTCACAAAAGAAGACGAAAAACGGAGTAACGGAGGGGTTTTACACGAAAACAAGCTGACATCTCCTGCATATCGGTATACAAATGCAGTGCTCCTAGCGCATTCAAACTCGGCAGGCTCTTTGCATGGAATGAAGGATGGAGTGACCTCTCCTATCGTCACGCAGTTTAACCCTGAGAGTTATAAAGTTAAACAGTTTGTGTTTCCCGAACGCGGCGCTGCGCCCTCCGAAAGAGTCCAAACATTGCCTCGAGCGCAATATAACAAATCGTCAATGGAGCAGCCGCAATCCCATCAAAAAAAGAATGGGAGACTCGTGAAAGGACCGAACGATTACCACGGAGTCTCTCATTTTCATACGGAGAGCTCGACGTTAGTGCCACTTGCGAAAGGCAGCGATTTTGATAAAAAATTCAGTGGGCACAAAAAAACCGATTTTCAATTAAATTTGAACAAAGTAAATACTGTCAAGGGAGCAGGATTACCATCCAGTCAGCATGGTTTCTACACTGAACGAGGTTCAAAGGGGTCTCTTGATTTCCAATACCCTGTTTTCACTGAAGGGCAGAGTGACGACCAAAACTACCTTGAGATTCGCAGTGCCCGAAAGCCTCAAGTCCACCGGAAGACGGACATCTATCCAGCCAGGAGCGATAGGTTAATGAAGTCTCCAAGCCCTTACTATGGGCAGAGTCCAACTTATGACTTCGATTTGAGAACCGCAGATTACAGCTCCACTAGTTCGAGAGGGATAGGTAGTCTGACTACCCCTCGGCTGGGTTCAGATGAGAAAAAGATAAAGACAACTCATTTTCCCAGTGATAGCGACCAAAAAGTGAAGATCCCGAGACGAGTTTCTGAAACGAAACAGAGAAATAATTTACTTTAAATTTTTCGCACATCTATCAGTGTTGAGCGCCAATTATTACGATGAGGAAATGTATGCTTGTCTGTCCTTGAGTCTTGGCGTTATTTTTAATATTTTGGAACTTATTGATAGTTCAATACTATTTTTGTTCAACTCAAAATATCAATCTTATTTCCTAAAGGGAGAAGTTTTAGGAACATAGTGGGTCTCTAATAATGAGAGTGACAAGAGGGTTCACTCATCGATAGGAATTGAAATGGGTAGTAATCACTTATCGATGATGGTCCTGGTGAGTATGTATGGATCATTAATTTTTATGGCATTTTCTATCAGAAAGAGAGTTTTGATTTGGAAGACCTTTTGGAAATTGGTTTCTTTATTATGGAGTCATATTCGCAAGAAATTATGCAGATGGTCTAGAATAGAAAGCCTTAAATTTTTCGCAATTGAGATTGCATTACAAAGGCTCGATACAGTGGTTCGGACTAACGAAAGAGCTAGAAAAAATAAACGAACCGCCGTCTGCTCTGATTGGAAACCAAGTAATTCTACGTGATTATTCGTCGTCTTCACCACCCTACAACAGAGGATAAGCAAATTACCAAAATCAATCATTATTACCTTGCCCTTCTTTGCCTTGGCGTGCTTTCTGGCGGTTCTTCCTGGCTTGTTGCCCTCAACGAGTGAAGAGTTGAATGCACGATCAATGGCCTTTTCACTGGCGATTCTGACCATGAATGATGGGGAGTCAACCAATTGTCTGCCAACTCTGAGAGAAACGAAGAAATTTTATTAACCTTCGTGCTGCTATTAGCCAATATACCTGATGTGTCTGTGTCTGATGACAACTCTGGCGTGGTGGATAGATTGAGCGAAGTTGCTCTTCAAGACAACAGTTTGGAGTCTTCTTTCCAAGAATCTGTTAATGGTGAGACCCAAGACGTAATCCAATTTATTTTCAGATTCATTCAAGACACCCATCTTATAAAGCTTCTTCATAAGGGCACTACCTTCGAAAACTCTTTTTGGGTCCTTCTCATCGAGGGTGAGGAGCTCTCTGGCAGTCTTTCTGATCTTTGCCAGAGTAAGTCTGACTCTCCAGACTTCTCTCTTGTTTTTCAAACCGTATTTACCGATGAGCTTCAACCTATGAGAGAAATACAATGTGAATGCCCATCCAATAATAGGGAGAAACTCCTACTCTTCATCGAGTCTTTCCTTTTCGAAAGGTCTTCTAGGGGTGTTGAATGTGGTGGAACCTATCCATCAGTCCATTAGCTTTAATCTACCATTGAGGAGCTTACGGTTGATGTAGTTTTTTCCCATGTGTTCGCCTTTTTAAGATTCTTAACTCTTATCAAAGAATTTTATATTTTATGTGTATCCGATTTTTTATTAAGCAAATCTCTTTGGCATTGTGATTTCCAGTGCGAAATCGCTAAATCAAAAGTGTTCAATTGAAAATGCAAATGGGCATTACACTCTACATTGAATGAAAGAATAATCATATATCAAGGCTAATCTTTCCTATGATGAAAGAGAAATTTCTATAGCATTATGCATTATATTAGAGGTATATATATTGATTAAAATAAATGCATTCATGTCCTACTCGGTTGTGATGTTTGCCAACGTGTCCTTGGGAACGTCCAGTTGTAGGAACTCTAACAGTATACTACAATCCTGGAAGCCTTTTTTGTTTAAGAGCGTCTGCAAATAGTGCGGAAGCGCGAATTTCCTGTATTGGATCAAAGCAGGATCGGTCTTTCGAGTCATCTGACTCAACGCCCCTCGGTTAGGTAGCTCAAGCGGCAGGCTTATCTCTTTCTTTTTGGCGTATTCTTTAAGCTAGAGCAGACAATGGTAAATGTCTCATAAGAAAAAGGAAAAAAACTACCTGAGCGTGCATTGCCGTAAAATCTGAATAGCGTTTGGATACCGCATAGATCTTGTCTCGTTGCAAGTCCTTGACTTGGAACTCATAGAACTAAGCGCGAAAATATCAAAATTATCAGCTACTAAATTTAATTCTCTTGATAGATTACTGTTGTAGGGTTTCCTTCTCTTTCATCGTTCCATGCTCCGACAATTTCAACTTTGTAGTGGTCGTATTCTCCCGTCCTTTTCCTGCGGATAGGCTGTTGGGGAGTTTGATGAGCAGTGTAGTCGGATATGATGGTTTCGCCTATGATCCTGAGAGTGGAGAAATGTGAGATAAATGAGTGAAATAATGTGAAGTAACTGAGCTGGGACTGGTTTCGATTGAGATTTCACCTCTTCGCTCGACCCTGAGCCTCTTGAATCCTTTAAACTGACAATCTCAGGATTTTGTTCGCAATTCAGCAGACTCTCGATGTCATGGGCATTGCTGAACATGCTATCTTCTCGTCTCTTATTGTCCGTGCTGAAGAAAGAGACCGTTTCGGTGGCTCTATTTTGGTGTAATTCATCCAGTGTCACAGATCTCTTCGGGAACTGGAGATCATCGATCTCTTCAACCTTTGGCTCATCGTTCTGAGACAGATCTGACGAACTGAAGCTCTGGTCCGATGAGCTGAAACTTTCGTCTTTGAGGTTTCGACTAGGAGTCTGTGTCTGTCTGCCAGACTGTGAAAAATGTTATTCTAAGTAATAGAGGCTAGAAAGAAACAAACTCTTGAAGCGCTGATGTTTATCTCATCAGATTTTAAAAACTCGTCTAGTTGAGGAGTCCGAAGGTTCTTTTCTGATATTTCCTTGAGAATAAGTCCGAGTTGGTGATTTTTTTCTTCTGAAGCCCTTGGTCCATGAAATTTGCTTGGGAGAACATGAATTAGCAAGAACAGGAGCATATTACTTAGTTTTGTTATTGTCTTCGGGAAAGGAAGGTAGTATAACGTCTGGATACTGCTCTCGAGTCTAGTATGTTTTCAAAAAGTTAAGAGAGAAATTTCAAACGGGTGATTTGCTTTTAGATAAAGAGTGTGGAATTCTGAATGGGTTCGATGAGTGGTCATTTCTTTGCCGTCTTTGGTATAGGTGATTAGATATAACTGGATGAAAACTTTAGGCGAGGTCCTATATATTCAGTGGAGTTTACAGTGACAGGTGATTGCTGTTGATCAAGGCTCACGAAGCTATGGATGTAAATTTGATCAAACAGAGGTTCTTGGCGGAGAAGTTTTTGTGGCGATCTCCTGTGGGCCCTCAGTCGGTCGACAAGGTCATCTAAATCGTTTGGACTGTCAACCTTGACATCCTGCAGCAGAGGAGTTTTAATTCCTTCTTCTGGTTGAATTTGACTGTCTTTCGAAGGGAACACACGACTGGGGGACTCTTTGTTTTCAAAACAATGAGATGTTAGGTTGTATTAACTTTATCATAGATACTTCTCTCGCTATGCTCGGCGTAATCGGTGCTCGAGCGATGTCTATGGTTCTCTGAATAATCGAGAAATCTTCTGATAAGCATGGCTGAGTTAGATAAAGCTTCCTATATCCCAACAATTTCAGACCAAAATAGACTACAAAACAAAAACCTCTTCGGCTGTCAGACGTGGTTTACCACTGGTAGGCTCGGTTTTCAGACTTCTATAGGGACCAGAAATGATGGAAAGCTTTTCTTTGGGGAATTCCGATTGGTGGTTATTCTTACAGAAAGCCCCATGTATAACTAAATTTTACAGTTATAAGGTGAATCTACAATTGTTTTTCATACCAAGCAGTGTGAGAATCGCAAGATAGGTTATATGGACAATCTCAAGCAAATCTACTGTATCTTTGAAGATCTAGATTAAATTCAGTTAAGAAAAGATTAAAATAAATTAATTTTTACGATTAACCACTCAGTAGTGAATATCCCAATGGACTGACAAATCAGTGAAATTAGCCAGAATTTCCAAATCAAGTCTGAATTGTCTCCCGTTTTTTGATATTCCAGCGTGTAAAACACCAGGCCGATCATCCAGTTCACTGCACTTACCCCACATAACTTCAAACGAAAAATGAATAACGCAACCTAACTTGACTAAATAAAAATTGTTTACGATTATATAAGGGACGAAGATCCCTCCTTCCTGTTTTTCAAACAACAACCGCCCTAAATAAAGTACCATAGACACTTAAATAGAGGTTCATTGCTTCATTTTAACTCAGAGAATTCATACCCAATAGAAGCGAGATAAGCGCCACTTGCGAAAGGAGTTTTAATGTATGTGCCAACGGAGTCATCTCTAGATTTTCATCAGATTTTTCATCCCGTAGACTCTTGCAAGAGCTCCTGCACAGGTAACACAACGAAAATGCCGGCATGAATGCACAGAGGATGTCAAGAGTGCAAGCAACGGGCGACTCAAACTAAAGCAATAAGGTCAAGAATAGAATGGTTGAGAGTAGAGAAGGAACTTACGCTGAAGGTGAAACCAGGTAAAGAAATGCTCATCGGGTAGCTCTTTGTAGAAGAGATATATCTCTGAATTGTTTTTTGATTATGATCCAGTATCTCTAGTTTAATTTGTTCGCAACTGACCAACCACTGTGGTCAGTATACTTGATTTATCGCTGCATTCAGTCCTGGCTTTGACTTTGACTGGTTACAAATAATGATTCAATTCTAGAAGCCTCAACAAAAATTTTGCATTGTATAGATGCTGCTATTATCGTTCGAAAAGCTTTTTCTATAAGGATAAAATGAGAGAAGAGAGGCCGCAAGCTAGGAAGAAAAATTATCTAAGTGAAAGTGGGCGGGTTCGTCCTTTACAATGGCTGAGTTGTAAAAGGCAAGAAAATTGATCAGTAGATATAAATTCGATTTTTAAAGAAATTTTAACCGATTACAGTAAATAAAATTGGCTTATTGGATAGATATTCAGTTGGTTAGTAAAGCCAAGTTCATCTTATTCGTTGGGTCCAGGCTTACTGAAACACCAGAGAAATACTTTCTTTAAGAACTTGCATCCGAATTTCGTTTTTTGCGACATATTCGACGACTTTCGAAGCGCTGTATGAGATTGTATCAATTTCTTCATTCCAAATTTCGCCTTTTGCTCTTATATCTAATTTCTGAAGCAGAAGCCTCTGGTCTCTTGGATGAAGCTGCTGAAAAGCTCAAGTCAAGGGTTAAATTAAAATTGGTTTTCAGCGCAAAAGCAGCAAATACTGGACACCTTAATGGATCTACTCGCTTACGTCAGTTAATGCTTACAGATATCGTAAAACCTCTGTTTTATTTTCTAATTATAGCTAGTGACTCTTTTCAACATCATATTCTTTCACTTATCAAAGATTTGCTCTACATAATACAGTTAAGCAATTGCTCTTTTCTGAATGTGATCGATTACCAAGTATATCCTAAGTCCGGCACTTATTTTTTCAAATACAATCTTATGAGGGGAGGACGATTCTCGGATAATCCATTGAGTATTTATTCACGAGATACATTCGAATTAACGGAGGTTATGACAATAAGAATCGAAATCCAAGTGCAACTTCAAGTGCTAATAACTCCTTATAAAGCTTAATTTTCTCACTACCTCCTTTTCGCTGGCTTTTCTTGAGTTTCTTCTTTTGGTGGAGGCTGCTTCTCTCCGATTTCTATCAAGAACTGCTCCACGAAATCTTCGTATTCTTTGTTCATCTTCTCCTCGAGGTCCTCCTTTGCACCACCCTATTGCAAATTAACATTTAGTCTCCTCAGTCGATAAGCGCTGTTACCTCCTTCTTCTGCTCTTCGTACTCTTCCATATCTCTGCGTTTCTCTTCTTCAATTCTTCTCAATTTTTCTTCTTCATCTCTAATCTCGAACCTCTTGCTGAAATATTCGACTCTCTTCACTTCTCTGCTAAAGAACTCAGTCATTGTGGCGTCCTCGCTACCGAGTTTTTTGACCAAATTGGATGGCAATGGCTTCGCGTGCACTGTACCATCGAAGTCTCCGGCAATCTAAGGGGATTTGATTAGAGATAAAGGAAAATATATATATAAAATTACCAAGACATTAGGCATGTTTTTATGGAAAAGCAATGCTGAAATTCCCTTGCTGCTGATTTGGAATTTCATTGTCTCCTTATGAGACTGATCAGTCAAATCCCAGACATCCAGCCATCCGTCTGATTTACCGATGTAGATAACTCCAGGTCTTGTCGGACTGAAGCAACCACACAGTATCTGTGCACCGCTGATGAAAGGACTGTGGAAAACAGGCACATCGCAATCGATTTTCCAGAGGCAGAAATGGAAATCATGGAGCGTTAGAATAATATCGCCCATGCGATCGAGTCCGACGCAAGGTCGATAGCTCCTTTCTTGCGTCCAGATTTTAGTGACGAGCTCGACTTTGACATCATCCGATGGTCGGAGTGTCCAGTCGAAAAGATAGAGATCACCATCACCAGAAGTACCCACAACAAGCGGCGACTGAAGCTTCTTCTCGTTTTGAGCCTCTTTGAAATCGAGGAATTGGAACAACGAGCCTGACATCACACCACCGCTGCCTTCTGGTCTGAATAGTTGCATCGAAAAGACGGCTCTCCATGGCACCTATACAGCAATAAGAGGAAAATTTAATATGAAGAGATAGGTAAGTTCAGCTCTTACATCAGGGTTAGAAATTGGATTTTTCTCGAAAGGAATGGTAGGATCCATGTCCCAGAAGTAGAACTGTCCATCTCTACTCATCGTGAAGAACTGATGAATATCGGTTTCTAGAGGGAGATTAGTGATTTCTTAGGGAAGGGTTAAAATCTTTACGTTTTTTAACAACATTTGTAATATTTTTTCTGTCGATTTCATAGCCTTCGGGCACCCATTTAATGGCTGTGATGAACTTTCTTGGAGGCGGAGGGTTTCTTTTAACCAGCTCTGGGGCAGCGGACACTTGCTCTCTCATATCTTGCAGCGCTGACATAACCTGCGGTTTCAAAATGATGTTTGTTTCCTCTGATAATTAGAAAAATTCAATTAATAATCACGCAAAGTAGAAACGGATTTTACTCTTTTCTTGTTTCAATTTCTTTCCGAATTTTGTTATCACGAATCTGTTTGAGAGTTCCTGTTCAATATTATAACGCAGCACTCTTCCGTTTGCGGTACCAGCTAGTTAATTTAAAGCACTTTAGCAACAAAATCCAGGATTTTTCTGAGATATACCTATGATTATGTAAGGATTGGTTGGGTGGAACTCGAAGCAAGTGATCTCATAAGGACTCTCTAACTCAAGCACTGGACTCGTGTAATTTACGTCCTCTATGTCCCATAAAAGCATCGTTGACTTCAACGCACGGCCTTCGAGCTCGATCTGCTCTTCGAAGGTCCAATTCTCATTGAAACTACAAGCAACGAATTTTGTTCTGAAGATCAAAAAAAACAAAATCAGTTTCTTTTTTAAGAAGAAGAAGCATTTACTTGACTCCGAGAATCGGAGGTTGCATGCGAATACAAGAAACACGCTTTCCCTTGCATTTGAGATAGGTACATTGTTTGATATCGAATGATTCTGCTGAAATCTGGGCAGCTTCGGTCGCTTTTTCTTCCTTTGGAAGCACCGCGAAATCGTCTTCGAAAACGTTTATCATTTCGTTAGATTGAAGGGATTCTTCCACCATGCCGTATGCTCTTTCAAGGAATTGCAAAAATTCAGGAGAGTCCTCTGTGAAGCCCTCAGGTTCCTTATCATTTCCAACTGCCATGACGCCCATGTTTAATTTTCGATTGAAATTTGTTTGGAGAGTGGCTTCACCCAATGGCGCTGCGGCTTGGAGACCAATTTCAGTGATTTTCTTTTTAACTTGGAAAGCAAAGCTGTTATCATGCTGTATCTTAATTTCATATGTCTGATCGCTTGCATCTTTGTCACCGTAACGACATGAAAGTCCAAACTCCTTTCTCTTCTTGATGAATTGATACTTGATGAGTGGGCGGGTGGGTCGAACCTCATAGCCCTTAATGTCCCGCTCATGTTGCTCAGATGTTTCGCTTTTCCATGGATTAGGAATAATTGGACGTGAAACTTTTTCTTCGAGAGCTTGGTCACCGACTTCAGAGCCTTCGGAACCTGATTCTGATTCCTCCTCGGAATGATGAGATTTTTTCTCATGGTCAGAGTCTTGTTCAGGGATGCTGTTCATTATTTTGGAAGGAAAGTCTTAGCTAACTTACAGTGTTTTATCTTTTAGTTTCACTTTTTTATTAAATTCAAAAAATAATACACTGGAAATTCCCTCTATCAGAATGGAAAGTGATCTCATTCTTGGTTCAAGGGCGTAAAGAGGAGAGCAAATGGGAAATAGATGTGTTTTACCCAAGAAAATGCTATGAGTGCTTTACCACAAATTTGGATTGCTTCAGTCTTATAGGGGAAGGCCAATCTCATCGGAATGAAAATCAGATGTTTTAGATTTCTTGCCTGAAGTTGATTCCAATGGTTAGGTGAGTTCTAAAGTGATATAAAAGGTTGGGATAAGTTAAGACATAAATAGACTTCAATGACATCATTATCATAATATTGATAATATTCGCAATTTTTTTTTTTGCAATCATGATTGCAAAGCCAAATAGGCAGGAACTAAATCCAATAAGCTCTTCTTCTGGTCGCATACTTCTTCTGGTTATTTATTAAATATTTTTTCGAAAGAGATTGCAATTCTTCTTCGTAATAGCAATTATAAATTGCGAGAGTTATAAATGAGCGAGTGATATAAATAAATTCGACTAATGGGTTCCTATACTAACTAAATGAAAAACAAATCTTCTTTAGGATGGAAAAAATCCACACAATCTCTCCGATTAGAACCCAACACTATATTTCTTCAGCATAGTTATATTTTTACTCTGGAATTCATATTTCCAGGCTGGACGCCTTATAAAAAATCGGTTTATTCTTGCTTAGGCAAAAAAGAGAAATTTGCTAAAAATAATGACACTGAATACAACACTATTTTAGAGTTTTCAGAAATATCACGAATTTTTTGAATCATTGACTATTATCAGGCACGCTGAGGCTCCATTAAGAACTCCATCACCCCATAGCATTAGAGTGACGCACTCCTAATGAATTATCTTAAAATAAGCAATTACTCTAAATACTTTTTTTGAGTTTTAGATATAAAGGATTTATTTTCTTATTCGTATATACTTCAAGAGTTCAAAAAGGCACACTTCAAATGGCAAAATTGTAAGATTCTCTCTCTACGGCCAATCGCTAACTCCCTCTCCCTCAAGCATTAAATACGGAAGAGTTGTCATCCTCCTCCACGGCAGACACGCTGGAAAGAAAGCCGTCGTCGTCAAGAGTTCCGATGAAGGCACCAAGGTATGATCACTCACTACGCAACTTCCCAACCAAACAATTCATTATTCCCATAATAGGAGAGAAAGTTTGGTCACGCTCTTGTTGCTGGTATTGCCAAATACCCAAGAAAGGTCACTAAGGTCATGGGCAGCAAGAAGATCAAGAAGCGCACTAAAATCACTCCTTTCATCAAGCACGTCAACCTCAACCACATCTTACCTACCAGGTCAGCTTCTTGCTTCGATATCACCTTCTTATAGATGTTTTATTGCAACATTAGATATCAAATCAGCGGTGAACTCGATTTGAAGACCATCGTCACTGATGAGGCCCTTGAAACCAGAGACAAGAAGCAAGAGACCAAGAAGAAATTGAAACTCTACCTTCAAGACAAATATGTTGCACTTCCTGAAGTTAAAGGACCAAACGATAAAACTTCCCATGTCAAATTCTTGTTCAAGAAGCTTAGATTCTAAGTCGGTGTGTCGTGAACTTATCCATGCGGTTTTTGTAACACTGATTAAGATCTGTTTTGAGGCGTGTTGAAAGTATTCGTATCTTGAAGTAAACTCTCTAAAAAGTCGTCCTCTCACAGACTCTAAAGAATTCTAAAAAGTATATTTGTTGTATAGCAAATAATGTATTAGAAACTAGTGTGAGTCGGTCTGTCTGGAAAGGCCGCTTAGTGAGTCTAAGGGTATTGTGAAAGGTATCAATAGAAAAACAAAATAGCTATAGAGGTAGCTCAGTGTATATGGGAAATATCGACAGCTAAAATGCAAAGAATTAAAGAGGCGGATTATCCAAATATTCATCAGTTTTGATCTCAGAATTGCTTCAGAGGGTGTACCATGCGATGCGATATGCCTCTCATATTCTCAGGTAGCTCCCATTTATCGAAAAGCAATAACAATCAAACCGTTCATTTGAAATGCCTTGTGATCGATATCTATTTGCGTTTGTGAGGTTAATATGAAGGAACCAGATACTTATATTCTGTTGGCAACAGTTATTGATATTTGCATGTATCAAAGTGAATTTTTTTTTTTGAGCGAGTAGGTTTACAAAAGTGATCGTCCTAAAAGGTCGTGGATTCTAACCATTTCATTTTCGTTACCTCCAATATAAATCGAAATCCTATCTAGATTCCCTTCTTTTTCCCATTATCATTTCTGAGCAACTTTACACTAAGACTGTAACAGTTGAGGAAAAGAATCTTAGCCACTAATATTTATGTATTTAGTTTGAACAGCTCTTCCTAATCGTCGTCAGATAGACTATTTTCAGCCATTCTTCTTAATTTCAGCTATATTTTTCTCTCTCTAAACGAATTCTTAATCACAAAAACTTCGCAACCCAAATATGTCTGCAAAAAACTTCGATTTCTTCTGAACCTGATTGAATGCAAACTTATTGAACATTCGTCTAGATCAGTTATGTATAGCCAGCTTATGATTTGATTGGTTAGCTTCTTCTCAGTTTTAAATCATCGTTATTTATTGGATTTCTGACGGATGCAAATCGCTAACATCTGATTGGAAGTTTTGTTGCTTTAAACTAAAAAGTGGGAGTGAGTTTAAATAACACAAATAAGATTAACAAAATCCCTGAGCATACAAAACACATATCCAATTATCCATGGTAGAAAGTCAACGACTAACAGACCTTCCAAGTCTCGAAGCGTTCTTCAAAAACGCCGGAATCGAATACAAAGTACACAAGCATGAATCTTGCACGACGGTTGAAGAAATGCTTGTTATAATAAAAACTGATAAAGCTCCAATCATAAAAACGATCTTCGTTGAAGACAAGAAAGGAGCCTTATTCCTCACAGCCGCTCACCACAAGACCCAGGTCGGAAGACTATTTTACAAAACAGTTGGCACGACCTACGCTAATTGCAGAAGAGCAAAGCCTGAAATTCTACAGCAGGTGCTTGGCTGCCAGCCTGCCAGTGTTACTCCTTTCGGATTAATCAACGACACGGAGAAACGAGTTAAATTCATCTTAGACGAGAACCTGATGAAGGAAGAGTACCTCGCTTTCCATCCAATGCAAAACGACTACACGATTGAACTAAAGAGAACGGAATTCGAGAAATTCTTGAAGTTGATAAACCGAGAACCTCTGATTCTAAACCTGGTCGACCCAGAACAATCCGAGACGAAGGGCGCAGAGGCTGGCGTGAAGAAGGAGGAAAAAGAGGAAGAGAAGCACGAAACCAAGCTGAAGATCGAGGCGAAGAAAGAAACCAACTTTTCGGAATGGTACACGGAAGTTATTACAAAAAGCGAGCTGATAGACTACTACGACGTTTCCGGATGCTATATCATCAGACCTTGGGGTTATGCGTTATGGGAGCAGATTCAGCAGTTCTTTGACCCATTGATCAAGGAGGTAGGCATATATTCTAGTTAACATGGTCCTTAACTTATTGCTTTTCTACAGATCGGCGTCGAAAACGGTTATTTCCCAATGTTTGTTTCTCAAAAGGCGCTTGAGGCCGAAGTTAACCACATCAAAGGTTTTGCTCCTGAAGTAGCGTGGGTCACTCGATACAGCAAGACTGACCTCAAAGAGCCTGTTGCTCTGAGACCTACTAGTGAAACGATCATGTACCCTGCGTTCGCAAGATGGGTACAGAGCCACAGAGACCTTCCAATTAAAATCAACCAATGGTCGAATATCGTTCGTTGGGAATTCAAGCATCCAACTCCTTTCATCAGAACAAGAGAATTCCTTTGGCAGGAAGGCCACACTGCCCATGCGACCAAAGAAGAAGCTGAAAAGATGACTCATGATATTCATGACCTCTACAGAAGAGTTTACGAAGAGTTACTTGCAGTCCCAGCGATTAAAGGAGTAACTTTCCTACGTCAAATTATGAGGCTAAAATCACATTATCTTAGCAAAAAACCGACAGTGAGAAATTCGCTGGTGCTGATTACACATTGACGATTGAGACTATTATCCCTGCGAATGGTCGATCAGTCCAGGTAACACCTTTTTCATTAAATCTCCTTAGTAAAAACTATTATTTCTATTGAATAGGCTGCCACTTCTCATATGCTTGGACAGAATTTCTCGAAAATGTTTAAAGTCGGCTTTGAAGATGAGAAGAAGCAACCAGCTTTGGCCTGGCAAACTTCTTGGGGTCTTTCAACCAGATCGCTCGGTGTTGTTGTCATGGTTCACGGCGATGACCAAGGACTTGTTTTACCTCCAAAAATCGCAATGGTCCAGGTCATAATCATTCCCCTTTTCTTCAAGGATGCAGACAAAGAAGCGCTCTTGGCCAAAACAACTGAGATTCACAAGTCACTCGTAAAGGCTGGCGTCAGAGCTAAGATCGACGATAGAGAGAATTACACTCCTGGATGGAAGTTCAACCACTGGGAACTTAAGGGGGTTCCTGTGAGACTTGAAATTGGTCCAAAAGAACTCCAGAATGGAGAGGTCAAATGCGTTCAGAGATTTGACAACGCCAAATATTCATTGAAAGTTGAAGGCTTAGCTGAACAAGTAATCTTTTCCGATTGAGTTTGATACTTATTCACCTCAGATTAAAACCAAACTCGAAGAGATTCACAAGGCAATGCTCAACAAAGCGACTGAAGTCCTTCACAGCAGAATCGCTGAGGCTCATGACTGGGACACTTTCATCAAGGAATTGAACCAAAGGAAATTCGTGCTGACTCCATGGTATAATTCAAAACCAATTAATTCAATCTCTAATCCGTTGCTACAAGGTGCATGGAAGAGGAGGAAGAGGAGAAGGTCAAGGAGAAGTCCGGCATAGACTCCAAGGCTTTGGACGCAAAAGAAGATGGAGGAGTAATATACTCTTTTAGAGAAGTCATACTAATTTATTAATAGCCACAAGGATTGACGGGAGCAGCAAAGACTCTTTGCATGCCTTTGGATCAGAAGCCAATCCAAGAAGGAGAGAAATGCTTCTTCACAGGAAAGCCTGCCAAGAGAAGAGTCCTCTGGGGAAGATCATACTAAAAGATAACTAAAAGTAGCCATTAAAAGAAATATTAAAGGGATGCATATTTATCGTTGGCAAATGAATATCTGCTGTTGACCATGCACAGCTTACAAACATTGCATATTAGGTAATAAGAACTCAAAGATTTCATTCATAAAATCTATTAAAAGAAAGAGGGTATCTTTGAAATTTCTTCTCTTATAGTAAGAAGGTGATAAAACAATGTGTAGCTCACACATTGCTTTAAATTTGATATAATTACACAAAACTCGAATTCCAAATAGTAGCACAAAAAATAACGGAATTTGATAATAAAGTCTCAGTACTATTCGACCCATTAGCATGGACAGCTAGAATCAGGCTCTCCTTTTCTTGTCTTAATGTCTGTCTTCAATGCTATAGAATTCCTGTGGGAACTTGTAGGATTTGTCATCGCAGTAACACTGGCTTTATGCTCCTAATGTAGATCGATTATACATATCATCAATCATAATATGAAATACTCCCATATCTATAGATTGAGGGAATTGATCAGGTTTCTGCTTTGCAACTAACATTGCAGCGTCTGAGAATAGCTAGCAAATTAGCAGAGTTATCTATAATCGTTCAATAATAATAATTACTGCATGGACACCATCTCCGGATTTCGCTGAAACTTCATAAAAACTTGCACCGATTTCTTTAGCCAACATCCTGCCTTCTTCTTTTGTGACTTGTCTCCTTGGTTGAATTATACACAAACTGACAGCAGCAATCTGGTTTACTTGCTTTTCAGATCGGTTTTATTGCCAACAACCAAATAGATTTGGTCTGCATTGCCGTGTTCTCGGGCTTCCTTTCGCCACTCCTGAATATCATCAAAGCTCTTCTTACTATCCACCAAATAAATGCAAATATGCGAATAAAGCTTACTCCGTGACATCGTACACCAAAAACACACAGGCTGCTCCTCTGTAGAACTGCTTAGTGATTGACATAAAAGCTTCTTGGCCGGCCTAGTCATTATTGATGAATTTGAATGGAGCGGTAAAATATCTAATTTACGGTATCTGCTATCAGGATCTTTACATCAACTTTTAATCCATAAGGCCTTATCGTTTTCTCTCTGAATTCCTCGCCGATCGTTGCTGTCTCATCTCGAAATGAATCATCCACAAATCGAGAGATAATCGAGGTTTTGCCGACAGCTGTGGAAAGAGTTAAGTCTGGTAAAGGAATGAGTTTCACCGATGTTTCCAACAAGTATGCATTTGATTCTAGCTGAACTTGGCATCATGTTTAAATTATTGCTGCGAGTATTGTGCCAAAAACCTTTCTAATGCAAATTTAATCGCGTTCGCTCTCTATCCAAAGTAAACTAATGAGGAATATTTCTGATTAGAATAGAATTGATTATATATATCGTTTTCAATTTTTTCCTTGGATCTTTGAAGTATTTCTTGTCGATGGAACTAATAATTCCTTAGAACAGACTGGAAGGTGCTCATCCTGTAATTTCCAACTTCGGGGTGAAAATAGAATCAGATTATTTGAAATGGAATTTTCTTTCGATGACATTCTATGTGATAAAACATTTGGGCCAACAAGAAAAGAAAATCCAAGGCGCTTTAAAATGTATCATTGAATGATAAGCTCAGTTATCAGCATATATTTTGAATAGATCGTACCAAAGATATCATGTGATTCTGACGGCCAACTTGGATTTGGAATATGCAAATTATCTGACATGCCTGACTTTTTCTTCATCCGTTAGAAAGGTTAGAGCGTCATCATTAATTCATATTAAAATTTTCGGCACTATTAATTCTAATATCCTTGCCGAAAACCAAGCTCCATAAGAACCTTGATGTAATCTTCAGAATGAGCTAACCTTAAAGACTGTAGTCGCGTCTTCTTGAAATATTTTGAGAAGCCAGTTATGATTAACAACAAATTTAACGAGTTTCTTAGCAAACGAAGCACATTAATGTTTCCAAAACATGATTTGTAGAATTTCCTTTAAATCTGCCCGGACAATAATTAAATATTATTGTTTTCTAAATTTTCCAAATCAGATGCCGAAGAAATTTGGTGAGAACTCAAAGTAACTTAACTCTTCAACCATCATCATCTCATACATTATTCAGAAAAACAGAAGCCAAAGAAAGAGAAGCTGCGCAGAAAAAACTAAAAAAGCAGCTTGAAGAAGAAAGAAAAGAAGCCGAAAAATGGGTAGACGATGATAAAGAAGCCCAAAAAAAAGCTGAACGCAAAGTACATAGCACTCTAATACTTTTGTAACACATACCAGAAAGCTGAAGAAGAAAAAAGACTGGCCGAATTAGAAAGAAAGGCTGAAAACAAAAGACTTTATGAGGAAGAAATGGCGAGCATCAAATCCAGTAATTCACCACAGAATAACCCATCAATCTAACCAATTGACACACAGATAAAGGGCAAGCGACTAAGGTCTCTAAAAGAGCTATGGCTCAGCAAGCCCACGCTGCTCTCTTATTGAAATCGTTGCAGAAGGCAGGAGTTGTTACGGATGATACGAAGAAGGACAAAGGACCGACATATGAGTTTGATTCTGACGACGACACCGAATACCGCTATAAACTCGAAGAAAATCCTAATAGAAAGAATCCGCTCATTGAAGATGACGATTGGAATGTTGATTTGATTGATGGTGAGGAGTTTTGTAATGAGACGAGTTTCTAATTGCCTTTTTAGCCACTGGTGTTGACGAAGCTTTGCGTCAAATTGATAGCAAGTATGAGAAACACCCAGAAAAAAGAATGAAAGCGGCTTGGACCAAGTACATGGAGGATAATATGCCAATTCTAAAGAAGGAAAATCCATCTCTCAAGAGATCGCAGCTTCTGGACATCCTGCATAGAGAGGTAATAAATATTATTGTTGAGCTTGCAGCTGATGTGATTTACTATTAAAGTGGAAGAAGTCTCCTGAGAATCCAATGAATCAGACCAATGTCGAGTATAACACCAAGATAAAGACTTAATTTTTTCAAATTTGCACTTTCTCTTTGGCAGTCTGAAAAAGAGCTAGCTGTATTTATTAAGTTATGTTATGAAAACTTATAAACCGTACCGTATTCATTTATAGAGAGACTGCCAAAATGTAACATATTCTCTTGATTGGTTAGTATTATGGTTCTGTGAGCCTTCACTCCGCAATGGTTATCGAATCAAAGAACGCTGATTCGTCGAATATCTTTGTAAGTAACCGAGATTAATAGAACCGAGTTTCTCTTAATCAACCTTCTTAAGAAAAAGTTCGGGAAGCGCTAAACTTCAAATTTTTCGACGACTAATTGTGATGCAATAAAACTTTGATTGAATATACTACCATAATTTTTTATCGAATGCGAGAAATTTCGTTAATGTGAAACAAATAGAACCAGCCATAACTGAGATCATACTATGAATTTGTGGGGTAAATTTGGCAGGTTGTCGATATATGTACGATTATTCAAGTTTAAGCGTTCTCATCAATCATTAAAGCTTTTTTCAATAGCTCTGACATTTGATATGTTTGATTTTTTAGACTATCAAGATCAGCTTGAAATTGATTCATTTGGTTTTTCATGACATCAAGGTCTGCTTGGAGTTTATCCTCACGTAATTTGGACCTAGAGTCTATTAGTTCCAATTGATCTTGCATATATTTTTGCATTTTATTAGATTGGTGCTCGATAAAAGTCTCTATAATTGCGCTTCCTTCATTGGTCTCATATGGTTCTGCGATAAGTATGTAATATAGTTGACTACTCCCCTGCGTTGTCCTTCGATTGATCCATCTGAATATTTTCCTGAGCTGAATCACTGTTGAAGAGATTTCTGATATCATCGCGATTCTCTCTTTTGCGTTTATCGCAACTGCGTCGTCTTTTGCTTTCCCATAGATATCCCCCATAAATGCAATCAGCATATTTAATAGAATCAAGGGCATCAAAATCGTGGCAATAATGAAAAAAGGCATTGTCACCCCAGAATAAAGCATATCATCATAGCTACCGATACCAAATGTATACATCTCGAGAGCCACTTCCCAGAAGTTTAGGTCGTCAGTACCGCTGGCTTTGCGACTCTGGTACATCAAGATTGTAAAAGCCACAATATACGTAAAGATTACAGTCATAAAACTCAGCGATCCGGTTACTATCTCAATTATCATGCGAATAAGCTGCCTGAGCTGGTCGATAATCCTCAGCAGAACAAGAATCTTTGTATACCACAGCAGAAGCGATAGTGAAACAAAGAAGCTCGCAATAGCCACCAGCGCATCCCCCCAAAAGAGTCCAGCTGTCACGAACTGCACCAAGATAATCACCAACTCGATGAAGTTAAACGCGTCTTGGGTATACTCCCGGAAGTTAGAAGTTATTTGAAGAATCTCGAAAAGTAAGAGAAGGGAGTTTATGCCTATGGTACCAGCAAGCAGCCCGCTGGCTATTCGCTCATGATCAATCCTGAGAAGCGCGAAAGCTGTGAATAGCGACACAGGGATAAAATTGAATATGAGCCAACCCCACAGATACTTTGTTGATTTCTGCCAATAGAAGTCAATGAGATTCCTGACTGTTGGAGATTCATAGAAAAACACCTCTTGGCTGTCATTCAGCCTTCGGAGTAAATATCATATGATGATGGAAGCCCAAGAAGAAAGTAGTTGAGGGTCATTTTCCCTTCCCTGGAATAAAACATTCTTGTTCCATTGGCAGTGATTCTAAGATTTATGGTCTTTGCTTTTTTGTTTTGAGCAGGAATGTTGATTTTCTGGACGAATTCAGAGTTGCTAAGGTCCCAAAACGAGATGATGTGATTATTGGAGGCAGTGATAAGTTGACTGCTGTCCGGAGTAGAGATCACAGCGATGAGGTCATCGCTTTCACGCTCTTCTTCGAAGACGTGGACCAGTTTTTCTTCATCAAAGCTCCAGACAACAATATTCCTCGAGGTGACAGCTACGATGTATTTGGAATCAGGAGTAACCCATTCATCCTATAAATCCCTCATTGACTCATTGAGTGATTAAATTTCTTTTTCACGGGCCTTTTTTCATTTGCAGGTTCCCACATAATGATATCACCATCAAAAGTTGAGCCGAAAAGGCTATTTTTTTGTAATGACGAAACTAATAGTGAGCAAAGTGAAGACTTATTGTCCGTAAGTATTCTCGTTTCTCTTTGTCTCCGAAAAGCTCAACTGAGAGGCTTCCGCCTGAGCCTCCATAGTATAAATATTTCGAATCTTCAGAAACAGCAACCGCGCGAACCGGAGATAAATCTTCTCTCTAAGGTCTCGATGCACATTTTTGATTGGAGGTTCCAAATGCGAACCATGCCGTCAGCTGAATCTGATACAATGCACTGGGAGTCGGGTATCACTGTTACGGAACATATAGTGTTAGAATGAGCATTCGTGGACTTATGATATATCTTCTTCTTTGAGATGCTCCAAACCGCAATACTCTGGTCTTCTCCAGCAGACACGATGTACTCGTTATTTGCTTAAATCGCGATGGTCCAGATATCATCTGAATGAGCTGCCTCGAATCTATGAGTTAGCTTCTTTTCCTGAAGATCCCATATAGCAATACTCTTATCCCATGCTGCAGAAACAACAAATTTGCTATTTGTCATTGGGGCAGCCAAAGAATTTATAGCGCTTGTATGAGCGTTCAAGAATCTATGCAACAGCCCTCTTTGAGTCAAGCTCCAAACTGCTATAGTATTGTCCTCAGAGCCAGAAAGAATATAATTCATGTCGGCTGTCGCTGTAATAGAGCATATCCGTTTTCTGTGTGCATCTGTGAAGCAGTAGACCAGTTTTGAGTTTTGTACATCCCATAAGTCGAGCTGATTGAGAGTGTTGGGTTTGGCATAGACTATTCGGTTCTCAAATGATGTAATTGCGATTTGTTTTGCGGCGTAGTTGAATAGAGCCCCTAATCTTTTGTTTTTTGTGACGGATTGTAGTTCTCTCCTGAAATACTCGAGGTCGTTTTGGATCGTTGTAGAATCAGAATCTGACATTCTTTTCTCGTCAAAGGTGAATTAATTCTAATGAATGATATTTCCAATGATTATTGTAAATAGAGTTGGTGATTGAGCCGAAATTAATGAGTCTAAAATGTAAGTCCTGGAGCCAGATTAATAACGTTTGATTTTTAATTGAAAATGCTATTCAAAAAAGTAACCATGATAGTATTGCTCATTATCAAGTAACAGACTCTTTAAGATTTTCAGGGATAATGCTCTCTTTCGTCACATTTATATGTGAAAGTACGAGTCTTACAAAAGAGTACGTGGTTATAATTCTCTCATGTGTAGTATATTTTTC
>ENA-UOTZ01000892-UOTZ01000892.1-compost-metagenome-genome-assembly--contig:-NODE-892-length-23386-cov-11.297439_pt1 | contig 23386 bp, 15 predicted proteins | sample MGYA00238144_ERZ746983 | MGnify/ENA primary metagenome ERZ746983 (study PRJEB28759, sample SAMN06268863) | compost metagenome | isolation source: single cell | place: USA: California, Emeryville, Joint... | reverse complement strand
GCAATTTACTGGAGAATATCCAAATTGTTTCGATGTATACCGGACTAGTGTTTTTCGCGATATTGTTCCTTGCAGGGTGGGGGCTGTTCATTCTGCGAATGAGCGTGATAATTCAAAATTCGAAGATTTTGCTTGGGTTGGTTCCCGTGGAGATACTGATTTCTAATGTATATGTTAAAAATTTTTTCAAGAGAGGAATTTAACATTTTTACAAATTGAATTTATTAGTGATAGATCAACAGCGTTATGGAAATATCTATTCATTATTTAATATTTTGGAAGGCTGTGTTATATACGAGCAAATTTTTTTCTACAAATAATTATTTGTTTCAAACTGATTAATTTGATTTCCAGACTTTATCTAAATCTCTAAAACTCGTTTTCAGAAAGAATTGCTTTTCAATCTTTTTTTTTCCAAAGGACGTCTCTTTCTCTTTTTTTTTCTTCTCTCTCTCTTTCCTCTGAGGTTTAATTGGAAATAAGAACATGCTTAACCAAATTTCTCTGAGAGCGAGGATGGAACTTTCTTAAAACTTTGAATTTATGTTTGAAGCAAACCTTTTACTATCTCAAAATCCGCAATATGCAATCATTCCAAATTACTCTGAGCTTTAACGCCGCGATTTCTAGCTTGATTTAAACCGTAGGGGTGAGAAAAAAACTCACTATAAGTGAAAGCGGCCCATGAAAACCTCAATAAATTTTTATTGAATTAAAATTACATTAGCAGAAATCCAAATGGGAAACAACCCACCAACATCAGAGAAAGCATCAGAGAAACTTTCCTCTTATGATCGCAAACGAACCGAATCTTACTTCCCTTCTCAACTCAAAATTGAAGGACTTGTTCTTTGTCGCAGAATTCCTGTAAAATTTGCTACAATAAACCCGGAATGGGTGATCTGTGAGGAATTACGCTCCATGTTTTTTCTCGTCCGCGCATCTGAAAACCAACTTGGGATCGCCTACTACTCATACCCTCAGATGAAACTCTACAAATACGCTGTGATCCCTTCTCTTAAAGAGGATCGGTTCATCATTTCTAAGCAAACCAAAAGAATCGTCTCATTCTCTTCAAAAGATAGCTATTTCCGCATAATCAACTTGATAACGGCAAAAGATCTTGGGAATATGACTGCTCCAGGCAACATCGCCTCCATTATCGCTATAGGAACCAAGCTAGTAATTGTTGGAGATTTCAATGGCTTGATGATCGTTGACCTCGTAAACAGAAATCAGCTTAACCGCTTCGAATACCCGCAGAAAAGATATTGTAAGCTTCTCCATAAAAAAGAAAATAATTGGGTGTTTGCTTCGTTACTGCGGTCTGAAAAATCCGCTGATATCATCGTTTTTAAATGGGAGAAAGAGAAAGAGAAGTTTACAGTGCTTTTCAGTCTTACAAACAACATTGGCCGATTTTTAACGCTTCTTTCAGCGAATACGGATTATGCTTGTGCATTGAGTGAGTCAGTGTCTGACAATTCGTTGATTATTTGGAAATTCGTTCCTGGTAAGCCTCTGCCAGAATACGATAGGAAGCTTGAAATTACCGATGGTGATCTGATCTATGCTGCGATTATCCCGCAGGACGATATCTTGCTTGTTGTTGTTAACACGAACTCTTTAATTCCGCTGAAATTCCGATTCTATCAGTACACAGCCAAGAAGTTTTTGGGTGAAATGACGTTCCCGTTCATTGTGGGACTCAGGCTGGGATTACGCTTCCTTGAAAAAGAGAACATCTTTGTGGTGACTGAATCGATTCTCGAGAGCGCGATTTTTGTGCAGCTGCGGACGAGAAGGACAGCCATCCCTTACAATCCTTATAATGGAGTTGGTAGAAAATAATACCAGTTACTAAGAGTATAGATTTTTAATTTATGTATAGCGAACGTTATACAAAGCTATTTCCGAAAGTATTTCTCTATGTTTTGCGAATTTCGTCCATAGTTTGTAAAATTGTTATGATTTCACCTGCTTGGTCCAAGTAAAGGAAATAGCTGATTGAATAATAATAGAATAAGGCTCATTAAGCTGTCTCTCACTCATACGACCATCTTTTAGAGGAAAGGATCTACTCTTTCTTAGGATATAAGGATTTAAGAGACTTAACACTCGAATAATAGGTTCTCCTAATCAACCTTGCTAACGACTGTAAAGTTTATAGACTCAACTGCCATCATAAGTTATATCTGTATTATTGAGCTATTATAATGGATCTTTTTATTTATTGCAAAGAACAAACATTTGACAGCTTCTGGAAGCATTACATTTCCCATAGGGGCTCAAAAATTTCGGCGATTTACTTCATCCCCCACCGCAGACTTAGAACGAAGGAAATTTGGAAGAACAAATTGATTTACTAATCGAAACAAAAAAATCGTTGAATAATTTTTATTCGTGCTATATTGAAGAGGAACACCTTGGCGCAATTTTCAAAATTTGATCTCAGAGCCAACTAACCTTGGGAATCAAATAATGAGCACAAATCTCCAAAGTGAAACAGCTACAAATCCACCAATTACTTATACTGAGATGATTGCTGCCAAGAAGCCAACCTCAGTCGTTCGGAAACGCAAACGTGACGAAGCGAATCTCTCCGAAACAAGGAAATTGGATACTTACTTTTCTAAGCAAGATGAAAACAATAAAGAGAACGCCTCTCTCGCCAAGGTTTCTAATGCAAAAAAAACGAAAGCAAAAACCAGTGTCGCAGATGAACCAAAAATTCAAATGACTTTTAAAAATGATATGTTCAAAAGAAAAGCTAACTCACAGCCGACTCTAACGTCACCACGCAAAATTTTTACTATACAAAAGTGTCATCAGAGCCAGTCGAAAACAAAGTCGCCGCCGGTGTCAAAAATTACTTCGACACAGACTATTTCTTTACGAAACCTCAGACGTGAATATTACAAGAAATTTTCCTCGAAATTCAACAATAATGAATACCCAGCGTTCACGAGCTTGTATAAACTGATTGAACAGAATTTGGTGAAGAACAAGTTCCCTACGCGGACGTTTCAGAGGATTTTTTCGGGCGCACTAGCCTCGTTTTTATCATCATCGAGCTCTCAGCAAATGCATTCGATTTTTCGGCCCTGGTTTTTATATGAGGTAATGGTTTCTCTAGAGTTTCGCGAACTCACTCGCTGTTTTTTTTTTTACTAGTTGGCAGACGAGCAGGCCTGTAAGTTTGTTATCTATTGGATAAACCAGTATTTCATAAACCAAAAGAAAGATGAAGGAGACTCGTGCAGCACGATTACTGAATTGAGCAATTCGATCTCGCTTCATTTTAATTTAAATCAGCAAAAGAACGAGATTTTGCTACCGAAACAATACCAAGACTCGCTAAGTCAATTTAGTTATAATTGTCTCGCGGTCAATGGACCAGAAGGGATAGGTAAAGCTACCCTTGTGCTTGCGGCATGTAAAGAGCTGAATTATCATGTAAATGAGCACTGTGTGTTTCGTCGTTCCTGACTTTTGGGGTTTTTTTTGAAAAAGGTGATTGAGTTCAGCAATAGCTCTAAGCGGTCGTCAAAAGAACTTGACAATATACTCGAGGCGACTCAGTCACATAACGTCAACAAGGCGAGCGAAAGCCTTTTTTCCTCAGCTAAATCTGCCAGCACGAAGGACTCTGAAGAACCCAAAAACACTGGGAGAACTGTTATTTTTTTACGGAATTACGATAGGGTGCTCGAGCCTGACGTCGGGTTTTACGACAAAACTAACAAGCTCATCAAAATCTCAAAATGCCCAATTATCTTGACCTCAAGTGAATCTACTCGTTGTTATCGCTAGCTTTACCTTCCTAAATAGCCAAGCAATGCCTTGCTCAATTTGACTCGTTAGAATTCGAAGGATACCATGAGGATGACATCACTATAATTTTCTATATTATATTACAAATCTACCACAATTTTGAGATGGCATTCCAACAACTGCGGAAAGAAAACACAACATTTGAAAGCAGCGAGGCTGTTGAGGATTTATTGGCGAAGATCATAGAGATTGAGAAAGAGATCAACAGCGACCAGATCAAGCTGTGTGGAAATTTATCGAAAATCCGTTCATTTGTCAAATTCCAGGACAAAAATTTTACAAGACTATTTACTCTTTTCGATCAATACAAAAGTTTTTTCATGGTAAAGAAATCTTGGTTTGGTGTTCTAAATGAGGACAAATAGGAGGATTACTGCGAAAACGTTTATTCGCAAATATTCCTTGACCGCTATTTGCCGTTCAAAACATTCCGGTGGTTTGGAGAGTTGCGCCTTGAGGAGAACTATCTCAAAGAGGTGTTCCTTCGACTTGAAAAAACCGATAGACCAATCATTGTTGAATACTCAGGTAATCAATCTCCTTGACTAAATTCGTGTTAATGCTAATCTATGTTGCTGTAAAGATATACTCAATGATTCTTGTTTTTCGCCACACGAAGCTTGTCATGATGCTTTATTAACAACAATGAGGGCAGTAACAAGCGAAGAGATCGACAACTTCGAGGTTTTTCAAACTAAATCGCTTTCGAGTATACGGGCGCATTATAATTTATTGAACACCCTTGGAGAGTTAGACGCGTTGCAAGAGAAAGTAAACAATTCACGTTGTTATTTCTTGAAAATTCATCCTTGCTTGACCTTAGATCAATGCATATCATTTTGAAGAAGAGGCTGAGGAAATCTTACTTGAGAAAGAACTAGCATTACGCAAGCGCAATCCTGACAACAACGAACAAGATTTAGATAAAGTAACAATTTTCACGTTTGGCCTTTCTCCTAACGAACCTCGCTTACTTAAGAAATGGTCGTTAAATAATCAACCAGAAGCCCATTTCAATGAAATCTCTCAGCTAGCAATGAAAGCTCATTTTATGTATAATCCGGACGTTGAACCAATTGGAGAGCATGATTCTTTCACAGCGAGTTTAAAATCTTTACAAGACGAAAAAGCCATGTAAATCTAGGATCGCTTTCTGCCCTCGCTTATTTTTGATACTCACTCACATTAGACGCTATCAAAATAAAACAGTCAGGTCTATGATTCTCTCCCACGGAGATACTTTATCTTATATCGCGAAAAAAGATCTAGCCGATTTTTCAGAGTTAATGATAGTATTTTGAGGACATGAGTTGCAAGGTCTTAAACGGTTCGTTTGTAGGTGCTAGGGAATACGTACAATCAGGAGCTTCAGACGCGGTCCAAGCGGAAAAAACTTCAAGAGGGAAAATCTACAGAGCAATTGTCTGATGGAGACCCAAATAGAATGTATATTGAATTAAATTGAGCAGAGATGACCCTTTACATCATTAGATATCATTTTGATAAGAGTATCCTGGCTAGAAACGTGAGAGATGCGGAGCTTACGACGAATTTCATGAGGATGTCTCAAGCGTCCTATAATCAAGCGACCTATGATGAGTACACGGGCTTTTTAAATTCGATTTAGCGTTTACAGTTTTTTGTGAATAATCCATATAAATACACGCCTTTTCGTGGCTTATTATTTTTAATGGAGAAAGACTATTTTCCTTTTTTTGCTGACTCTCATATCATAGTCAAAAAACTAAACTTATTCTCCTATAGTCTTCAAATATATATCATGTAGAGTCACCTGACACACCTATTATAACATCTCCTATCCTATGAATAAAGGCTAGCAAATGCTCATATTCGGCTTGAGTTATTGTTATACCTATGGCTAATCTCAAATGGTAATTCAAGGCACTTTTTTTTTTAGGTTTGTTAAGAGTGATCGATTTATTGGTTTCTTTATGCAACATATGAGGAGAGACTTTCGCAGCTATAGATATATTAGTCAAACATTTATTCTTATTCAATATAGATTCTCAATATTATTTCCGTTATTCTCCGCTTTGGTGGTCAGGAGAAAGATAATAGTCATACTTATTAATAGGATTAGTTAGCAATGAGTTATTCCACATTAATTGAGGATCTCGAAATTGCAGTCTGCGATATCCACTTGCTGCAAGACATCGTATTCTTTATCGTTTTGCTCCACTTGTTGGGCATTTAAGCAGATTTCATACTCGTCTTCGAGAATTCCGGGTTCCCCTCTTAGCAATAACTCTTCCTTTTCTTCTTCTCCTCTCTCCTCTATGAAAAAAGGATCATCCATATCGAGTTCACTTTCTTCGAAGGAGATGTTACCAACGTCAGGATTGAGTATTTCTTCTGAGATTTCTTCGCTTTCAACGGAGCCTCTGTGATGAATAGTTTCTTGCTCGTCCTCGCTGAGGATCTCGACTTCATCCACAGAGCGGTAGTGATTTGATAAATTAGTATTCAATTGAGTAGTAAGTGAAGTATTATGGACAGGATTCACATCAGTGGTAGTTGTATAGTTTATAGCTAATCGATTGTGGAAATGCTTCTTCAGGATCGCATCCACGCTCAGCTTGTTTTTACACACTTTACACAGGTGTTCGAGCTTCTTATCAAAGCTGTCTTTGTAGTAAGGTACCAGCGCATTAGACTGAGGCTGATCACAATTCTTCATGCGGTAGGTCGTCAAGGATGTAAACTGTGACTCCAAAATGCGTGAGGCCATCTTTTTCTTGAGGTCGTCAAAGCTGGCAGTTGGAGCAGCAATAATCTCTTGTGACTTGCTAGGCTTTTTGAGACCTAGTCTCTCCAAGGCGCTTGAGGTCTTCTTGGAAGTTTCTTTCTTCAGGCAGGATTTGAATGGCTTCAGGGCTTTCATTTTCTTCGCAGGAGCTCTGAATTTCAATGGGTAAGTCACCTGAGTGAAGTTCTGAGGTCCACGAGAAACGAGTTTTTGAGTAGCGATTTCCATATTGTGGAAGTTAGTCTCGTAGTTTGGATCAGAGAACTTTGGCACGAGGGTCGAGACGTACTCCAAGCCAGTTAACTCAATGGGTTTGAGGAGTTGCAGGCGGCTTGAAGGAGCCAATTTTCTCAAGTGAGAAGCCAAGTTCAAATCAAGTCTCTGAGTAAGCGTCAAAGTCGAGGCGCTTCGGTTATAAAGCACCAGCGAATTTTCTTTGCATGGGATGAGGCTGGCCCCTTTGTAAGGCATTAGGGCTGTGCATGATTCTTGGGCCTTAATGCTTGGGAAGGGCAGAGCAACAGGGAGCGCGTTTGAGCTATGGAGCGCTCTGGTGCTGAGATCCTTTCCTAGGTGGACCTCAACTTCCCAGCCATAACGGTGTTGAAGGTCTTGACAGTAGGGAACGAGGCTGGTACAGTCAACAGGAGGACTAGGCAGCTCGTTAGCCATCTGTAGAGCTCGTCTGGCTTGAAGTTCGATTTCAATCTCAAAGCCGTAGCATGGCTGAAGAGCAGTCTCTTTCCTCTCTCTCACAGCGATATCGAGAGGACCGGTTGGGACTATCTCAGCAGAGCCCATAAGAGCCGGTTGGCTGCTCGGCAATGCTTGTCGATAAGGCAGGGCAGGGTGATTGTACGCGATCTCTATTTCGATCTCAAAGCCTCTTGGCTTGTGAAGCTCATTGTGAATGGGTTGAACTGCGAGGTAATTTTGAGAGCATGGGAGCTCTGGCTGCGAGGCTGGGAGGCCTCTCTCATCAGCGAACATCTGTCTGATGATTTCCATATCAACGCTGTCGTTTTCGTTATCCAGCACTCCACTAGCCTTTCTTAGCGCAAGATTGCTAGGCATCTCGAGCATTTTTCTGCCTCCTTTGTCTAAAACTTTCAATTGGGAGCTGGGGAGCTCGTCTCTTGTGATCAAGATGATTTCGATCACGATTTGTCTCCATCTGAAGACGCTGCGGCCCTTGCTGAGGACTATGAACTTTGATCGCTCGTCCCAGAGAGACAGGAGTTCATCACAAAGAGCAACCAAGTCGCTGCCGACGACAGCAATACGCTGGCCTTGCTGGGAATAGAAGTCAATCAGATAGATGAGACCTATAAGTAATTAATTAACGGGATAATTGAAAAAAATCTGTTTACCGTCCATCAAGAGGTAGTAATACCAGCCGGACTCTTTCTGTGCAAGGACGAGATATGAATCCGGACGGTCGCCGAGAGGAACGAGCTCTCTGCTTTTGAAGAAGCTGCTGGGATGCAATAATAATTCTTGAGTGATTAGCTCTTGGCCCACAACTTCTTTGCCAATGAGTTCATTTCCAGCGGTTAGAGGGATAACGCTGGGGATATTGAGGAATTTTTGGTGAGTCTTGAGACTCTCAATTGAGTGAGAAATGTATTGAGTCATGCTGATTTTTTGCGATCGATTAAAATTTGTATTATGATCCGATAGGAGTTGCCCTAAATAAATTGGGATCGTCAGATTTTAACCAAAGCGAATTTTTAACGATGACGTAATATACTGAATAAAATTGTTCAGATTCTAATTCAACGTAGTCGCGAAGCACAATTAAACGGTTAAAGGGTACTTACTTCTTTCTCTGGCTTCTAAGCGTTTCTAATTGTTAAGGAATGCCATTAAAATAGTGTGACGCTGTCTAAAAGGCCCACCATCGAAAAATGTTATTAATCGTTTATCACGAAAAAGAAAAAAACTCAATGCCTCCTGAAAATGAAAATTTAAAAGAAAATATGACGGAGAAGGAGATCTTAATTGAAATTTGGTTAGACTCGTGATTTAGATAGCAGCCACCAACACATTGAATTTTCTCTCCCAAAATCGATAAGGATAATGAGCTCATTGGAATAATTGAATCATAAGGCTCTATTATTGCCCTGGATTGGGAACTAGTTTCTTCGAAAATGTCTGATCTCGCTGGATTGCGAATCTGAACCTCTGCTGGCTAAGTATCTGAGTAACAAGTGGCTCTTTTTGAAATTTATGGGTGTTAATAGATGTCATGTGTGCTTATGATCGAGCTTTTTCTCCGTTGAACGGTCCGAAGCGCCTATGAAGGGAATGTGTCGTTTTGAGCCTACAGCCAAGTCTGTTGTTCATTTGCGTATCGAGTGGAGTCACTTTTGCAAGATATTTAAATCCGAGCGGCGGATAAAAAGTTGTGATAAGCGAATAGATACCATGATCTTCTCTACTGTCTAGAATTCAGAATGCGAGTGCTGATGTAGCTGATTCTCCAGCCTCCGGTACCCTTGCATTGAAAAAATAGATATTTGCAATAATCCGGTGGAACTTAATTCACAGCTTGAAAAAAGATGTCTCTTCATAACTCATTTGGCTATAGCTGCTGTAGAATCTCTTTTTGTTAGGGCTTGATGCTATCCTAAGAATAGGAGCAGACAATATTTAAAGATGTAATAACGAGCTAGCTCAACTATTTTGTACGAAACAGACATAAAAATATTTGAAGTGGCTATAAAATTCATTTTGGTTTGACTTGCTACCTCTTCAAGTTTTTCTCAAGCAGATTTCAAGAATTTCAGTTAGTTCGCTGGACGACTCATGACTGCAACTTAACAGACTTAATCTGTGAATAAAATTTTAATTAATTCAGGGTCTTTGCTTAGATGGGCAACTATAAATGAAACGATCTTGTTTATTATATTTTCCTTCATCCAATTTCAATGACCTTTCATAAGGTTCACTTCCAATAGCCATAAGTTAAAAATTTCTAAAACAAAAAATTTTTCGCACCTTTCTTTCTCCTTCTGTTCATTTATTCTGATAGCTACTGATAAATGAACTCTTTGGTCCTCCAATCTCTTCCAAATCAAACTATAATGGTCGGTGAAAAGTTGATTCGAACTCTTTACAACTATCATTTGCAATTTCGACCAAAATTTTTGAATGTCTGCTGGTTTCAATATTTTATTGAGGATCATCTTTGTGTTGTACAAGTGACACCATCTATAAAAAGAGAGGGAGATGGGAGTAACTCAGATTATGTCATACATCTAAGTCCCTTTTGTATTGTGAAAAAAATTTAAAATAAATCAAAGAGCAAGGAGCTTTTAAATTAACTGACTGTGGTCACTCATGCAGTGCCGCGAAGTCTACAACAATATCCACAACAGCAAGAACTTCAAAAATATTTCGCTCTTGATACATAAAGACTCGCATCGTGTTAGTACTACAGCGAATATCTTCGCGAAGGATGTAACGTAATTAATTGTGACTTCGACTCTCTAAGGAGAAGGAGTAAAAAGCTTATCAAGTTTCAAACTGTTGCTGGGAATCGTTTCTCAGATCTCATTCTACACAAAGTATGTAAATTGGCAGTCAGACGAGTTCACAACAAACTCTGTATCACCCACTTTTATTAGCTGACTTGGCGTTTTATATTTCAGGTTTTTGATAAAAACGCCATAGTTATACTGTTCTCAAACGCCAAGCCGGCTTCTTTGAAATCTGAAATCAGCTTCCCAACGAGCACTACTTCATTTCAAAATAAACAAAAATGTACTCTTTGCTACAACTCGAAGTTCGGAAATTAGGTAGGTGATCAATATATTTTCATACGAGCTCTGAATTCATATCATTTTCATTTCAATAATCGAATTAAATTGATTTTTTGAATTAAATTTTCAGAGAGCGTTTAACTTAACAAAAAAAGACAAAAAATGCACGAACCTACCGATATTGCTAAAGAATCCAGGTTCTTTCAGAACCTCGATCAACGACTTCGGGTTATTGAGGACTCCCACAACCGCAAGAACCTCAAGTTCCTAATAACACAGCTCTTAAAGGGTTTTTTACCAACTTGCGCTTACTTTTTGCTGGTTAATTTCGGATATATCATCAACCTCTACTTTGTATCTCGTCTAAACGACCATGTGATGATTGGAGCCGTCGGTCTCGGTAATACATGGATCGAATGCGCTATGCTTTCAGCAATTATCAGTTTGAATATGGGATTACAGACACTTCTAAGTCAGTCCATAGTCAATCGAGACTTTCGCCTCTCATCGTTTTACCTACAGAAAGGCTTTTTGGCCAATTGCTTTGTATTTCTGATCTTTGCGATACTTTTAATCATATCCGGCCCTCTCCTCCTCTTATTCGGGTATTACTCGGATCTAGCGCTGTACACATCACAATATCTGAATTACATGACAATTGGATTTTTTGGAAGCGTTGTCTTCGATACTCTGAAAAATTTTGCGCAAGCGCATGGCATCTATAAAACCCCAGTGTATATCCAGATTGGAGGAACGATCCTTGAATGCATTACCTCCTACTATTTCATCCTTGTTGCAGATATGAAACTCTTTGGACTGGGAATCAGTCGTGCGATCTGCGAAATTCTGAAGGCTGTTGCTCTCATGATATTTATCCACAAAAGCCAGACATTCAATGCAGAAAAATGGTACTTTACAGTGGAAAACTTCAAAAAGCATTTCACAAAAGAAGGTTTAGAAGAAGTTTGGGCTCAATTGAAATTTCAAGTAAAGGCAGGAGCGGCCACCTACTTCGAATGGTTTATTGGATTCATCAATATCATGTTAATGGCGAAATTCGACACAAAGAGCTACGCTGGCAGCGTCACTGCAACACAAATCCTCGCATTTGTATGGTGCTTGCCAATGGCGCTTTCTTCCTCTCTTGGTTCACATGTCGCAACAGCGATGGGAGACGACGACTCTTGGAAAGCTCTTCAGTACCTTAAAGCAGCCGCCTACATCGCCGCAGCTATGATCGCAGGTGTCTTTGTCGTTGTGACTCCGCTTGCTTGGGTACTGCCGCGGATGTTTACAACCGACCCTGAAATTGTTCAGGTAGCGACTTTTCTCATCGTTGTGTATGTCTTCGCTTTCCCATTCGATACGTTCCAGTATCTGTTCTCAAGCGTCGGAAGAAGTATTGAAAAAGAAGCGCGTACATCGAGATACAGCTTGTACTCGTACTACGTGTTTGGCGTGCCTTGCTGTATTATTTTAGGATTTGTTGAAGGGTATGGAGTGAAAGGCATCTGGATTGGAACTTTCTTGGAACATGTGTTAAATTTCATTCTGTTGGGGGTGATGCTCAGAGGCGTTGATTATGAGAAGCAAGCGAGGATGATCTCTCAAAAACTGAGAGAGGAGCAGGAAAAAGCTATCCAGGTCCGCGAGGAAGCTGGACGACCGCAACCCCAAGAAGAGGAGATGTTAGATATAGCGAAAACTATGAATGCAAGGAGGTGGAAACCTTTATTAGAGATGTAAATTTGTGTGTATGATGCCAATAAAATAAAAACTTGTTAGTTAGTTTATTTATTTGCATCGATCTTAACCATAATTGTAATTATCTTCATATTGATTAATTTTAGCAAATAACCAGCAGTTATGTTTCTAGTAAAAATGGTTTTCGGAATGACGATTTTGCTGACTGGAAATCAGCAAAGCTCAATTTATTAAGACTGATCATTTTTAACGGCAGAGATAGTATAGATTGAATGCATTCAGTTTAAAGATAGCCTTCAGTGTTACTGTTTGAGCTATTGTTCATATCTCCATAATAAGGACTTTGTTTTTTTCTTTCTCTCTTCAGAAACACCAACAGAAACTCGTCTCGGCTAACACTTTCTAACAAAATAATTTCATGCTACGGTCATTCGCATGGTTAGTTCAGGTTCGATTTTCGAGAAAAACACATTTCAGGGAGTCGTTTTATGGATTATATAGAGTTCTTAATTTTCTTAACATTAGTAAAAACGAATTATGATTAATAATTGCTACTACTACTTCTCAATTTATCGAATTTTCAGTAAATTAGCCCACCATCTATATCTAATTAAATAAATCACAAAAGAAATTAAAGAGTCCAAAATTCGTTGCCATGATAGCAAGAACTATTGAAGTTCTTTGAGTATAGTTTGAACAAAAAGAGAATTTTTCTCTTCAGCTGCTTCGATCTCTTGCGTTGAGCCTTTTTGAGTTTTCAATCGAAAACTATGAACAACCCAAAGTTTGCAGCATTGTGGATCATTCACATCAGGCACAAGCTTCAGGTACCGCAATTCGACAAAGTCTCTATTGAACCCAAAAGCTGAGGGGTATTTCTTATCCTGCAGTGACATTTCTACTATTTTGAGGCTCCCATCTTTGAATTGCTTCTCAAGCCGAAGGAGCACGTAGTCCATTGCCCCAAACTTTTCTGAGTTTATCTGTTCATGGCTAATGCAGCAAATCTTTGTTAAATTCTCGAGAACAGATCGACTGTAACTACTAGTTGACTGTACCCCCATTCCAATGATTCGTTTCCTAAAGCAATCGAAAGAGCCTAACAGCGAGATCTCATTGAGTACAGAATAGGTTGAGCCTTGAGTCACTGAGCCAATTCTCCAAGAAGAGCTCTGTTGTTTCATTGCTCCGATCCCAGAGCCTAGAGTTAGTAGCAGTTCGCCATCTCGGATTTTGCCCCCGATCAATTGAGTGAGCTGGTCTCGGCGGATATCTCGCGTTGTTTCTTCCGTCGAGTTTTGCTTTGCAAGCAGAGGGATATGAGGAGTGCTATTGCTTGGTTGGTATGCATCTAAAAATAGACGTTCTTTGGGATTTTTTTGATTGTTGACTCGGGCTATGACTGGCTCTTTGAGTTTACTGAGTGATTGAATATAACTGTTGCTGAGGACATCCGGAAATGGGTGGCTCGTAATGTTTATCTCTTCGAAGCGTGGGTTTGCTTTATCTAAACAATCGGTTTCAATCTGTCGTGAAGCAGACAGATTTTTTGTATAAACGTCCATGTTTGTTGTTTTTTTGAATTAATTAGATTATTGAAATTATTAATGAAGTGAATTCGTATTATTTATAGGAAAAAGTTCAATATTTTCGAACAATGATTATCAAATAATTTCAGTTAATCCAGAAGGATCAAAGAATATTTTAAGTCTGAACTGCCAAAGGAGAGGAATCCATTCTCTTCTTTTCAAACTCAGGGTATTAAGATAAAGATGGCCTTGCTTGTGATTCTGCTTTAAAGTAGGCTCTTGTACCGCCATCCAATGAGAAGTGACTCATTAACCTTAAAATACATCAGCCAGTTAAGAATGTTTCGACTCTAATCGAAGCAATCAACAGGATGTCGGACCTCTTAAATCAAAGATGATATAGTGTTCAAACATTCGTTTGCGTAAATCAATAACTGTAGCGATGTAAGTGAACATTGATTCAGATAAGTCTAAAAGCACTTCGATTAGAATCCTTCGTTGGATCGCAGCGAAGTACTGAAGTTTTGGTGCCCAAATTCGATCTATAATTAGAGGAGTGCAAAATGCAGTGGAATTGCCTCTTTAATGCGACCAGTTTTCAGGAAGCAATAACGCAACTATCGTTTATTCCAACTTCAACTCTGGGTCATTAGTCAGCAAATCGAAGTTGGTTTACTGATTTATTCAGCAAAATTAAATAAATATTCAAAATAATATTGACTATAACATTTCAAAATGCCCTCTTGAAACAGGTTTAACTGCTTCTTCTCAATCGCCTTAAAATAAGGCACAGTAGCGAATCAGTAGCCGGGGCGAATAGGTGATTGAAGTTTTAAAACGCATTCAGAAAGGCTCATTCAGTGAGAAGCCTTTCAATCCCATAAAAACCTCTCACGTGTTACATTTCCACAATATCTCCTCTATTCTAATTGCAAAAAACCTCTCCAATTGATCACCTGAAATGCAAGCTATTTGACACTCCAGTAGGTAGCTCGATCTCACTCTGTTTTGCTAATGTTGAAGAAGAGGGGAATTTAATTGAATTTTGGAGATTTTCTGGAAGGCAAAGTCAGAAAGCAACTTCCGTCCCAATCTTTTGACACCTGAATAAATGACCTGAAATCTGGAGAAAATAGTAGAAGTTAGAGATAATTTCTAGAACGCTTACAATATACTTAGGAGAGAGAATTCATCAGGAAACTCTCTTCTCTTTGCTAACACTTGTTTGCACTCGGTTTTTTTTTGTGAATTCCTTGCAAACGCCTTTCAAGTCAAACTTCTCGAGTAAGCGATTACAAATATACAGGCAAAATACCTCCAAAAAAACCTTGTGTTCGGGCTTAGCCAAATTTTTGAAGCCTGTTTTTTGCCCCCTCCAAAGTAGTTTCACAAGTAAACTTAAAGTTATTTCTTCGTATTATATCCTTTCCTGTAACAATCCATTCATTTAAACACCTAGACAGAGCCTCATTCGCTTCTATAATAACCCGGCGTTTGTTTCATATCGTTTTCAGTAAGTTAATTAAACACTTTGGGAGGGCTTAGCTAATTCATACAAGTTAAAATTATACAACTCAGGCCAGAAGAGAGATTAGTAACTCGCAGATGTCTTACTCTTACTTGTTCAAATACATCATTATCGGCGACACTGGTAACCTCCTCTACCACCCTCAATCATTCTAATCGGTCTCTCTCTCTTTCTTTCAGGTGTCGGAAAGTCATGCTTGCTCCTCCAATTCATCGATCAGAAGTTTGGCAAGCACGATCCAACCATCGGAGTCGAATTCGGAGCCAGAATGATAAATCTTCAAGGAAAGAGCATCAAACTCCAGATTTGGGACACAGTAAGCCCTTGCCTCAAGTGCCAAAATCTCATAATTTCCGAATTTGTAAAGGCTGGACAGGAAGCTTACATTTCAATCACTAGATCTTACTACAAAGCCGCTGCTGGTGCTTTGGTCGTCTACGACATCACCAGGTAGCACTCTCAATGAATTTAGATTTAATTCTCTTTGCAGGAGAGAGACTTTTACCCATGTAAAGAAATGGCTCGCCGAGGCAAAAGAGAACGGAAATCCAAATATGACTTTTATGATAGTGGGAAACAAGGCCGATCTTGAAAGCGAGTATTCATAAAATCTACTCTTGGAGGAGGCAATAATATTTTTTATAAAAGGCGTCAGGTAACTACTGAAGAAGGTGAAGAACTTGCCAAAGAAAACAATGTAATATTCATTGAGACTTCAGCAAAGACTTCCTACAACGTTGAAGACGTAATCATAATGACCGTCTTACTGTGATTAAGTTGATCGTGATAGGCATTTTTCAAGACAGCAAATATCATCTATGATAAGATTAACACGGGTATTATCGATCCTAAAGGACCAGTAAATTAACGGTGGTTTTCTTTTTGCTGTAATTGACCAATTAGAACTCTGGAGTGAAACTGGGAGGTGAGAATCCAACCGATGTTAAGAAACTTGACGCCTCAACCAAGACTGTCAAGCAGACCGGCGACTGTCCTTGTTAATCGTTTTAATGATATCAGAGTAGTATTTTTTGTTTGGATATGTTCGTGATCTTTCGTGTCGAATTTTCACAAGCTATTCAGTGTGGAGGCTCTCTGCGTAATTCCTGAGAAAATCAAGAATCAATTTCTAAACAGTTTTTCGTTAATGCAGCATGATTATGAAATAAAAGCATTTCGTTAGAATATAATGAAGTTATTTTCTGTTGATTTTGCTTCAAGCAAGGATAACTTTATGTGATAATTTTGTCAAAACAGAAAAATATTGGTGTCTCACATTTAAAGCTATCTAAAGCAATACCTGCCGTTATCATAAATGAAGTACAAAGAATTAGAGAGGAGTTAGAAAAACTCATTATCCACATCAAGAGGTTCTATAAACGATAAACACAAACATTATTACATATTAATTCTCTGCACATAACACATTAAAACATAGGATTTAATTTGAGTTGAAGTCTTCTTTGTAATTCTCAGTGCAAAAAATCTATTCATTAAACTGAACATCGAGCGCACCATTTTCTGATTTTGGATCTCTCATATTCTTTTTGAGAGTTATTTGGTAATTCAATTTCAAGTGCCATCATTATTCTTAGAGGTTCGCCACTATCTATTTCATACTCAACGCTGAAATCTAATCCGGGAACAGGATCTAGTTCATAAAAAATTAAACAATGACGCTTTGACACCTTACCTCCGTTTTGGACGACCAACGAGATTCCAAGTGTACTTTTTGCTCTTATTTTGGACAGACTTTCGTTCTCAAATAGTATTGGATAAATCATTCGTAGGGCCATCTCTCTTTAGGTTTGTCTGTTTCTGCTCACCTAGGTTTCTTTTAATTTATAAAAGAAGAAGTTAACTCTGAGGAGTTGATCAGTTGAAACCCAATTTTGGTCTATTTTGATTCTACATCAATCGAAAAATCCGGGCTTTTTAATCGTTACAGAACACGAGAGCTCTAGTTTGATGTCTGTAAAGATTTGAGAATGTTATTAAGCAAATCACAGGTGCCTGACATAATATTTAGCTTGAAAAAGAGAATTTCATGATTTTTTTGAGACAGAAAGGACGTAAAACGCGGTTTTTCTTAAAATGTTCGAATTTACCAAAATCGAATTTACCGTAATATGGAGATTTAGAAGTGTTCATAGAATTTTTCGAATAATCTTCGAGTAAGATACGTTTTGAGGTGCATCAATCTGAAATAACTTCCTCTGCAAAATATTCACATAATTTAGCTAGAAAACTATGGCTAAATACGTGATCTGAGATCTGCTTAATTTGAATGAGAATGGAACAACAAATCAAAAGCCTAAATTTCAGAGGGATGAACAACCTCAAGCAGGCTACTTCATGTTATGAGACGAAACAATGAAAAACTAGTCTCGCCAAATTGCCAGAAAAACTTTGTCGGCAGACTTCAGTTTTTGATTTACTTATTTACGAACCAGAAAAGTAATTTATTTGATTCTTGTAATATATATGCTAGTGTATAGCATAACATGAGTATCATTTAATTAATTTGAATTAGTAGACTCTCACAACACATTATTTCAATAAGAGTACATTATTAAGTAGATTATACTTTCTGACAGTGAATGAAATTCCCTCTTAAAAAGTGACTTAAATAAAACTGTTTGCTCCGTAATTAATTCAAATTTATTAAAACTTTTTATCTGAATACAGTGTTGGCAGTTTACTCTTTTTGAGTTCAGAGGATCTGCATTTAAAGATATTGAAACACTAAGAATATTGGAACCAGGCCTACATTTAAGAAAGATTCAACACATTTCCTTTGTTACGCACTACAGAATGAATGAACTGTCCTTTTTCACATCGCATAATGACAAAATACCAAAATATCTCAAAGAAAATCACCATTACAATTTCAAAAAGAAATTTTGATTGAATATATAAATTCAATCTTTTTCCATACCAGATCTATCTAACCCTGTCCGAATTTTACCTTGACCTACAGCATAATTCAAGATCGCTTTTAAACAACTACCTTTACGATTCGATTCATCAAACTAAATTCTGATTTTTAATAAGATTATAAAACATGAAAAATTAATCATCTTGAACAGTTTGAAAATTCGAATACAGAAGTTTTGATTAACGGTAAAAGCATTAATTTCTTGTTTTTGAAAAGTAGTGATCTCTCTCAAATCCTACACTGCATTGATTTTTGATTTTTTTAGATTTTCAGATGGCTATTCGAGATTTTCTCTGCCATGAAGGTGCTCTTCGTTGCAAAATTACACTTGCTCGTTAAAGTTGAAAAAAAAACTAAAATGTCTTCAGTTTCAAAAAGTTTCAAAGCATTTTATCTTAAAAAATATTCAACCTTTCTGAGCGATCAGCATAACCCGATATATAATTTTTTCGCCTTAATAAGCAATATCGTTTAACAGATGTTTCGAAAATTTATATGCTATAGGTTAAGACTCTAAATATTTTAGAGATACTGGACTAAATAAACACATATGATATATAACTCATAGAATCAAGTCAATGACTCACAGAAAATTGACTTCAAATATCCCCAATATATTAATAAATTTCTTAACTCTCTTTGCATATAAGTGAAATACACAATTAGATCTTCTGGGTATCTAAAGATGATGCCTTTAGCCTATTAAAAGTCTCTCATTAGCCGAAAACAAATCAACACATACCGCTTTATTTGTCCGCAATTTTCTTTTGTATTTTCTCTTGCATTTTCTCAATAAACTTTCCATCACTATCAACTGCTTGCGCTTTGCTCTGTTTAATATCGAATTAATATTCTATCCAGGTTATGATGGCAAAAATTACCTGGACTTCTTTGAGCGTTTTTATCCATTCAGATCTTTCGGTTCCAGAGTTCGCCGAAAGGATAAATTCTGTATTGCTCTGAGGATATATAATCTTAAAGCAATTTGATTGATCTTCAACCTATTAATCATTAATCAATAAATATCTAATCATTATTCGTATTTATACTCTTCCAAGTTCGAGCACCTTTGCTCCAAGTATCGGAATGAATCCTGTCGGAGTTTTTTTCTGGAAAGAAAAATTATTCACTCGTTCAAAAAACAAATTGAAGTTCTTACTCCTGGTCCTGTGAAATATAGCATTCCAATATCAATCATCACAAAGAAGTATTGCTTCCAAGAGAAGAACCAAGAGTCGGTCTTCATGGTTAAAAAGCCAAGCTATTCGGTTTGTTAAGTGTTATCTAAATCAACGAAATTTTGAATTTACTTTCTTAGAATTTCTATATGCTTCTTGCATCTCGGTATTTATGGTTTCTTTTTGATAGGCTAACATATTTTTCGGGATAATGGACTTTCGGTTTTGAATTTTCAGCCTTTATTCATGCAAATTAGCTATTGAATTGGCAAAAAAATGATTACGATCTGGTTTCATATTTGATAGTGAATTCAGGGAGCTTTTTTAGCTTGAAGATTTCAATTAAAAAGAGGACAACGTTCGCTCTCCTGAAGACTTCGAGGAAGTAGTCGTATCTATTTGCAAAGCAAAAAGGAAAACTTTTAGCAAACTCACGATTGATGAAAGTTGTTACTCGTTCTTCACGTGAATGACCATATGGACAGCGCTCATATCAGGTAGAGTAACCTGATAGATGTCTTTCAAATTGATCTTTCTGACGATCTCAAAAGTTTTTGGATAAAGACTATAAAGAGCAGAATCTAGCAGGAAACTCCGATGAGGACAACGATGGTCATGAATAGCTTACCAGTGATAAAAAGAATTCGCTTTTCTCGTTTTTCTCTTCGGTTAATGCGAATGACCCAGTCACTGTAGCAATTACTTGTAAAATGCTCTTTGTTGTCTTGTAGAATCTTGACAACCTTTGGGTTTTCTGCTAAATTCAAGTAATCTCTCGTGAACATCCTTTAGTGTATTCTCGTTAGTGTCAATTGTCTTACAGCAAAAAATTACCCTTGTTGGTAGAGGATAGTATCAGCGAGACGAGAAATTCTTGATTTTCGGAAATCCGCTTCAGAATTAGTCGCGGCGTCAACATTTGTTCTGCTCATACTCCAAAGAAGTCCGTTATCGATGAGTTTTTTGGAAACCCTGTCTTTGTCGGTGATATTGCTGTCTTTTCTGGGTCTGGTGAACTGACTCTCTCTTCGTGAGAATGGTGGCAGTTTATGAGTAGAATTGAGTGAGGCACCATAGGATTGTCGAGATTTCTCTAATTTTTTGGGAACAGAGAACTCACTAAATCTGTTATTATTCAAACTCTGTGCCTCTTCAGCTCCTGCGTCAGCTTCCTGAATGTCCGTGAAGCTTGTTTCCAACACCTCAGGCTCTCCTTCGTGGATTTCACCATCGTCATGGGGTTTTTTCGCTGATTCTGTCAATATATCTGGAATTATCGACGAATTTTGTTGAATTGAAGTAGTAGCAAATGGGCTTGTTGGTATTATTCCGAACGTATCATTTCTGCGGAAATCACGCCCGATTGTATCTCTCTGAGAAGGCGTTTCGACTTCCTGAATAGTCTCTAGTCTGGAGCTGCGGAAGTCTGTGTTCGAGGTTGGAGAATCTATCTTGAGTTCATATCCCGAAGATAAAAATATGCTAATACCGTGGACGTGGACAATGGGTATCGATGGCAAATCAATCTTTGTTAAAAACGCACTTTCATGAGTGTTAAAGAATCCAAGCTCTTTATCTAGAGTTCCCTCGACTTTCGGTAATAACCCAAGGAAAGATCGGCTCTTGTTTCGAGCATGCTCAGGCTACCTCTGCATGAGATATCAGCAATTAAAAGACTTGTTACCTTCGATTCGGTAGCTAGCCTAAATTCCATTCTTGATTTCTCCATTTTGAGTGCAGTGATAATTTCATCTTTACTTTTGCCCTCTTCTATCAGTTCAGCGATCTTGCTGTTTAAAGTCTAACAAGAAGTTATTTTCCTGAGCTTTTCTGCAATAGTCACCTTTATTTTAGCGGTTTTAGTCTCAATCTCAGCATTTTTTGTATTTATTTCCCATTTCAGAACTCCAATCTCCTTTTGAAGCTCATTGAAGTTGTCTTGCCATGCTGCTGGGATTTTAGTGTCCTCCTCCTCTTCCGTAGTCGGCTCCACGCACTATAAACGAATAATTTCATCAGTTTATCCGAACACTTGGTAGAGGATAACAGACTTCTTGTTCATGCTGCTTTGCTAGCGTATCGTTAACGATCTGCTCTAATCGTTCATAATTTTTGATTGTTTCTTCTTTCTCTTTTTCGACCTCAGCCAGCTGTTCTTCATAATTTTTAGCCGTCTATTGTTAAGTTGGGGAGATTGTCAGCTTTATCTCAAATTTTCGCATGAGTCATTTACCTGCATGGCTAAGCTGCATCTTGATTCTAATGTGACAATTTGATTATTCTTTTTCTCCATTTCGGCAGCCATAGCCTCGTATTTCTCTAGTTGCTCCTTTAATCGCATATTTTCTTCTCCTGAAACCAAATTCACGATTAGCACCCTACTAGCTGTCTAAGGGATGTACCAAGCGTGTCAGTGACTTCCAATATCTTCGCTCGATTGGACAATTCCTTCTTTAGTTCGTACTCTAAATGTTCCATTCTGGCTTTTTGAATCTCCTCTTTGCTCTTGAACATCTCGATTTCAGCCTGCAACTCATCGTATTTGGTCTCAGCGACTTTCATCTGAAATATTATTTTGTCCAATCAACCGAAAAAGCAATGAAAAATTGTACGTCTGCTCTCAGTGCCTGAACCTGGTCATGGGCCGTAAATAGTAACTTTTTCACGAAAGGCTCTTTTTCTAGACACCAGCGAATATTAGCTCGTTGGAATGCATGAAGGTTACGATTTAATGACATGAGCTCTTCAAGTTTCGAATTGATTCCCTGAACGAGCATGTAGGAATGGGCAAAGCTATATCCAATCTCAGAGAGATGCTTCCTGGAAAAACACGTCAAAATGACTAAAATCTCCAGAAGATACCTGCTGCTTGGGGATTGATCAAATGACATTTCAGTTTCGTTAGCCAGATTGAGTTCGCTGATATGTGACTCATTGAGATTATTCTCTTCAGCTTCAAAGTCTGCGACATCTATCGAAGTATCGTCTAGTTCCGCGTTCTCGGATACCTGTTGATACAATCTGTATAGGTTTATTCATTGCATTATACGATCGACGAAATAATGAGAAATACCCTCTCCAATTCCGACAAAATCTTCGAAACTATGCCTATATGGACTATTTCAGTATCTCTTTCAGCTATTGCCCTGAAGAAATAGAGGATTTCCTCCTTGGAGCCTTCAGAATGACTGATTTCATTCAATACTGACAAAAATATTAGAGCTAGTCTCATATCACGGTTACATTTCTCGAGTTGGAAGATCTTAACCATCCCAGTCCCTTGCGGATCGCATGATTGATATAGCTGTTTGAGTTCTGAAAGCTTGTTGAGGTTTATTTCCCGAATGTACTCTGATGAGATCCTTCGATCTCTGTTCTCAACCATGTTTAGGAGTTTTTCTATCTCGCTTTTACTCACTCGTCCATCCTACAGCATTGTTTTTTATTCAAAATCATCGGTCGATATCTGCTCTGCTTACAGTTCCTTCAGAGAGGTTTTGAAACAGCTCCAGTTTTTTGTCATCGTCGAACTGCAATTCTGGTTCCAACGCTTGAAGAACTATCAAAGAGATAGTTTATGGCAAGAAAAGGCTTGTTATACCTTTGAGGAAGAGCTCGTAGTCAAAGGACTCTGTAACAGCGAGGATGTTGTTACGGAGGAACTCGATTTTCTTAAACACGGTGTCCATGTTAATTTATTTTAGGCTCAACAGTTAAAAGAGTATTTTGTGTTGCAACTCTTGATTAAATTAATAAATTCAACTCTATTAACCCTCTCAATAAATGCCTCAAGATGGCCCCTCAAGCTCGTTTCATTGTTTTTCAGAAAATCATATCATGAGCTTAACAAAAGCTGTTCACATCGAAATAGGGTTAGCAGATAATGTAAATCTACTGAGTAGATGAGTTTTTTACTCACCCAATAAGCGATCCAAGCTTTGAATGTTGTGGTAAGAGTGAACACCTAAGGGAAAAAAGACTCCACAATCATTGCACCAAGCACGGTTGTAGTCTTCCTATCATATAGTCTCAAGCTTTAGGCATCTATGATTAAAATTTCTCCAAGTGATACTTTACGATTGATTGTCGTTAATTGTATTTGAAAATGTCCATAGAATGAACCCCAGCGTAACCAAAGTCGTTG
>ENA-UOTZ01000891-UOTZ01000891.1-compost-metagenome-genome-assembly--contig:-NODE-891-length-23398-cov-8.628404_pt1 | contig 23398 bp, 16 predicted proteins | sample MGYA00238144_ERZ746983 | MGnify/ENA primary metagenome ERZ746983 (study PRJEB28759, sample SAMN06268863) | compost metagenome | isolation source: single cell | place: USA: California, Emeryville, Joint... | reverse complement strand
ATGCAATGACTTCTCCAGCCTTCCATTACCACCATAAAAATGTGATTTACCCATATAAATTTCTTACGGCTCCAGTAGTCCCTCAAGTGTTGAGAATCACCGCAATATCCTACCCAGCAGCTGGCGGCTCTCCTTTCATAGCTGCATATGAAGGAATCGAGTATCCGATCTTCGGAACTCAATTCCACCCAGAAAAGCTTGCTTTTGAGTGGATGCCGCAAGTCAAAGCTCCACATTATACTGATGCGATAGATATTGCAAGGAGAATGGCCCATACGTTTGTTAACGAAGCAAGGAAAAACAATCGAAAATTCATTTCGAATGAGATTTTGCAAAATTCTTTACTTGCAAACTGGGATTTCTCGCAGCGGTCATCGAGCTTTATGCAAGTGTATCTTTTCAGAACGGTGCTTCAAGAGCCGACGAGCTGGCCCGCGCTTTTCAATTTGCCCAAGCAAAATAAGACTCCTGTGACGAAGATATCTGCAAGACCAAAAGGCTCGAGCTACGATGATGAAGAATAATGCTTGAATGAATGGATTGGATTGATCGAGATATCCTCGATCTATTAATCGATGATCCAAATAATCATAATTAATATTTTGACTTTGATTTCCTATTTCATCGACTAAGAATTCATACAGTTCGATAAAACTAGGTCAAAGACAATAAAAATGCAGATACCTTTCGTAGAGGCTGGTGCAATCATCATAATTTAATGGCAGCAATTTAATCATTGGAAAATTTAAGGTCAGCATGTTATGGTATTTCTTAAGGAATATTAGTTTTAGCAATCCAATCCTTTGGGATTTTGATGTTAAGAGATTGTTGTGTAATATATAAAAAAATCATCGGTTTGTTAGAGAATTAAGATTTAATGAATCAATAATTGGTTAAAATATTCCTTATCTTGACAATCTCGATAAATATCAAGTGCGAAGAGTCAGATTTCTAAAAGAAGAAAATAAAGAAAAGCACAGTTATATCAATTAGGAATACCGGTTCTCAACATTCAAAGAAAATCATATTTTGTTGAATAACAAATTTATAAGAGAATAAATGGAACGTATGGAACGCTAATTCATTCATAATAACTGTTTCAGAAATAGTTCCTAGTTGTTGAATATGTTTATCTTTTCTAAGATATTCTGCAATTATACGAAAATGAATGAAAGGATTTTGATATTTGATAAGATACGTCTCATTGTATATACATTAGAGACAATTTCAATCTTCTGGTGAACAAAATAAAGCATAGATAGTGAGTCTTACAAATTGATTTGTCCGAGAATGATGATTTCTCGATATTTATATATATATTAAATACTTATATTCTCAAATTGAATACATACTTCGTTGTTTTTATATTTTTCAAAATAAAGATCCTTAACCATTTGTTCCATCGGTACCGGGTGTTCCGTTAGTGCCAGCTGTGCCATCAGTGAAGTCGCCACCAGGCCCTCCGTTACCACCTGTTGTTCCTGATGTACCTGATCCACCAGGGACTCCACCACCATTCCCTCCTTTACCACCTTGGCCTCCAATGCCACCAATTCCGCCATTACCAAATAAGCCACCGGCTCCTCCGAATCCACCGAGTCCTCCAGCTCCACCATTTCCACCCAAAGCGTCAATCCCTGAACCACCTATCCCTCCTAATCCACCTAATCCTCCGGCTCCACCGCTCCCACCAGCACCAAACAAGCCACCAGTTCCACCTTTTGCACCATTTCCTCCTGCTCCACCGGTTCCGCCCCGGGCATCAATGCCTTCACCACCCATTCCTCCTTGACCACCTTGTCCTCCAGCTCCTCCGTTTCCACCAGTACCAAACAGACCACCGGCTCCTCCTTTTGCACCATTTCCTCCTGCTCCACCGGTTCCGCCCGAGGTTCCAATACCTAAGCCACCTATCCCTCCTAATCCACCTAATCCTCCGGCTCCACCGTTTCCACCAGTACCAAACAGACCACCGGCTCCACCTTTTGCACCATTTCCTCCTGCTCCACCGGTTCCGCCCGAGGCTCCAATACCTAAGCCACCCATTCCTCCTTTTGCACCATTTCCTCCGGCTCCACCGTTTCCACCAGTACCAAACACACCACCGGCTCCACCTTTTGCACCATTTCCTCCTGCTCCACCGGTTCCGCCCGAGGTTCCAATACCTGAGCCACCCATTCCTCCTTTTGCACCATTTCCTCCAGCTCCTCCATTTCCACCAGTACCAAACAAGCCACCAGTTCCACCTTTTGCACCATTTCCTCCTGCTCCACCGGTTCCGCCCAAGGCGTCAATACCTAAGCCACCCATTCCTCCTAATCCGCCGACTCCTCCAGCTCCTCCGTTTCCACCAGTACCAAACAGACCACCGGCTCCTCCTTTTGCACCATTTCCTCCTGCTCCACCGGTTCCGCCCGAGGCTCCAATACCTGAGCCACCCATTCCTCCTTTTGCACCATTTCCTCCAGCTCCTCCATTTCCACCAGTACCAAACAGACCACCAACTCCTCCATTGCCACCGGTTCCTCCTCTTCCACCTACGCCTCCTGATGCTGATGGTCCTGCACCGAAGATTCCTCCTGTTCCACCTATTCCTCCAACTCCACCTTTTCCACCAATGCCAAACAGGCCACCAGCTCCTCCATTACCGCCGTTTCCTCCGTTTCCGCCTTCTACGCCTGCAGAACCAAAATCTGAGCCACCACTTGCTCCAGATCCACCTATTCCTCCTGTTCCACCGTTTCCGCCTCTGCCAAACACGCCACCAGCTCCACCAATACCACCGGTTCCTCCAGTTGCACCAGCTCCACCCGAGGCTCCATCACCTGAGCCTCCATTTCCTCCTGCTCCACCTAATCCTCCGGCTCCACCGACACCACCGTTGGCAAAGATACCACCGTTTCCACCAGCTCCACCATTTCCTCCAGTTCCACCGTTACCACCGAATGCGCCTACACCTGTGCCGCTGACTCCTGCTAAGCCACCCCTTCCTCCTGCTCCACCAGCTCCACCATTGCCAAAAAGGCCACCATTTCCTCCAGCTCCGCCTGCTCCTCCATCTCCACCATTAATTTGCTTGCGCAATGAAACTGAAGTTACAGTCGTCGCCAGCCCTAAGACCAATAACAGTCCGATTCCTAATTTTCTTTTCATTGTTTCTTCTTATTAAAATGTTTTTTCAAATGTTAGATATAATTATGCTCTTTGCATATCTATTTATAGTCGTAACAGTTGCTGGAAATTAGCGGCTGAGAATTTTCTGTTGAATAAAGTGAGTCTGACTCACTGAATTTACAAGATATAAAACGCCTCAGGTGTACCGCTTTCTTACTGGATCTAATGTCAAAAATCAAATTTTCTTCCAATAATCACAGGTTAACGATCAACAGATTTTATCTTATCTCATTTTAAATTTTCTACTGATAAACAATCTCACGAAAAAATGGCAATATAAGCGTACGTTGCTCCAATAGCTAACAGCAGAGCTTAATGTTGATCGCTGGAGTAAAAGACAACGGTTTTAATAGGAAAAAGCAAACGGACCCTAGGGCAATCTATTAGAGCATGTGTTTTGTTAATTTAATTCGGAAAAGTAGGAATTAAACTCAGAAAACTAAGTCCATTAATATTTTTATTTGAAAAATTCTAATCAAGACTGAGATCAGAGATCATTCTTCAACTCGTAATTAATTCAAACGGTAATTATTCATTTACTATTTCCGCAAAAATAAAATTTGTTCTATTTTCTTGTTTTTTCACAGAAAATTAAATTATCCGTTGTAGATGGTACCGTATTGTGGCTTAAGTGAACTAGGATGTGAGCAAAATGAAATATTAAGACCGTTCCTGGACAACAAACATTAGCGAACTTTACAAAAGTAATTCTTTGTTATCATATTCGATCTATATTTCATCCATTGGGTTTCTTTTATTTATCCTCTAGACATCTCACTCCAACGTCAACTCTATTTGAGAATTAGAGTCCAACGTAATAAACTAGCTCTCACTAAGTCCTAACATAGATATCTGTCAAGGATGAAGTAATTTAGCAGCATAGCTCGAATCTGTTTTTGTTCTTGTGAGGAAATCCGAAACCTTTAGAACTTGTTAAATCCAATTAATTCAAATTATTCGAGTCACCGAGTTGGTTTGTAATTAGTTGAACGAAAAAATAATCTGCTAAGCTGTCACAGCTTTAGCATTGAAAATTGTTTCGTAGGTGTTGACAATAATAATGTCTTTGATCTCAAGTTCAAAGAATAACAAAATATCCGAAAAACTAGATTTGAGAATAAGTCATCAAATAAGGGCTATGATCGATTAATTTTCGGCACAGTGGGCATCTTGTCTTCATCCACTCTTGGATTATTGGCGATTTGGATGTATTTTAATGATTATTTTCTCGCAAAATGAATAAAAGTAGAATTTTCTAACTTCCAATTCATCCAATTTTGAGTTATAATTTGTTTTTAGCACAAATTCAAAATAGGCCGAAGCTGCTATTTAAACTTATGAATAGCTTAACTACTAAAATCTCAAGAAGTTTGGCCCGACGAATGTCTTGCTTGGGGGAAAAAGATATGTCCATAACTAATTCTGTTCCTTTTTTGGGTGCTTTGAATATTGCATAGCTTTCCATTTTTGCATTTGAGTGATTTGCTGTATCTTAAAATTCGTAGAAATGGCATCATCACAGCATGCTTTTCATGATTATAGTGTTTTGATGATTTCATTTTCTGGATGCTGATCCTGCTTAACAGAGAAGGTTAGATAAGCATAATAGTCTGGATTAACTTTTGTTGACAAGAAAGTTGTCTTAAAACACAATTAAAATCGGAGATACAAGCATTGGTTATCAGCTATTTTATGTTTCGCAAAGAATCCAAAATATAAGATGAGATTCTCATCATTTTCTGTTTATATTTACAATTTTAAAAGGTATCTTTTGAATAAATAATGAAAGCAAACTTTAATTTGAAAACTGATCCAAACTCGATTCTATGGATTCCGATTAAACTCCTCTAGAATTTTTGCTCTGTCGAATAGATGGATATTACAAAATTTGCATGAAATTCGAGCGGAAGTAAGGCTGAAAATATAAGGCTAAAAATTTTGACTTCAATGTAAATAAAATACCCATTTGAGCGCTCTATTCTATAATTGAAAGGGAGAGATAGACAACTGAGATGGTTTCTTCTGGGTTTATTAAATAGGCTTCACAATGCTGTCTTTGACGTTAATTCTCGGTCCATGAAGAAAACAATGCGAGGAATAGAACGAAGAATGCAATTTTCCAATCGAAGACAGTACGAGAAGCAGAATAATCACTGATTTGTTCTTACCACTCGCGCCAAATATCCAAAAAGAGTTGGAAGTAAGAATTGTGTGTTTTTTAAGCTATGGGTTATCATGGAGGCAAAATTGCTATTAACACAAAGATTCTGTACTTTAGGGCTTCCGCTTTCAATGGAGAAATACCTGGCAATCTGCTTCTCAATTCTGAATTTCATCTATTGTTCGAATGTATTATCTAATTGACTAATTCGTCTCTATACTCGAACTTTGTATGAACAAAGTTTTTGAAATTTAGGCGGAAATTCTGTTCAGTCCTAGAGTTCACTTTCGTAAGGCACACAGTTTCCGTTTCATTTATAAGATTAAATAAAGGAAAACCTAGGACATGTCAATCGTGAGGATGATAAATCAAGTTGCATTAGGAAAATTTTAGTGGTATTTGTACAAATTTGAGCACTGTGAGAATTGCAGCAATCAATGAAGAAAATCTTGCCGTTTGAAATGAAAATAGCTATCAGCAGATCCTTTTGAATTCAATTAGAAACAATTTGAGATTGAGTCACTGGAATCCAACGAAATCTGAAACCGTACTTGTGAGTACGACTCCAGATCAGAATTGAAAGTTGCTGGATAATATTGAGAGAATATAAGTACTGCCTGTTTTGTCCGAGACAAGTACAAAATTGAGCTGTGATACCATGGGTTTTACAGTACCATCTAGCTCTCCTGAATTACCAGGTCGATGTGTATAATCCTATGAGCTATGATATATTTTCATTTTATTTTTTTCAAATCAGTTGAAGATTATGCAATGATATAAAGAAACCAAATCCTATCAGATAGTGGACAGATGAACATATATATATACAATTTCAATCTTCTAATGAACATGAAACAAAGATAATGAATCTTTCAAATGAAGTTGAGAATAAAAATTCCTATATGTTTTGAATGTTTATATTCTCAAATTGAATACTTCCTTTTGTTGTTTTTATCTTCTCAAGGTAAAGATCCTTAAAAGCTTGTTCCATCGGTGCCCGGTGTTCCATTAGAGCCAGCTGCGCCATCAGTGAAGTCGCCACCATCTACTCCGTTACCACCTGGTGTTCCTGATGTACCTTGTCCACCTGCTTGGAAATTGCCACCACCGTTTCCTCCGTTACCACCTTGGCCTCCAAAGCCACCGAGTCCACCGTTACCAAACAACCCACCGGCTCCTCCATTACCACCGGCTGCTCCTGATCCAGCCGCTCCGCCATTTGCGAACAAACCGGTGCCACCATTTCCTCCAAGCCCTCCAAATCCTCCGGCTCCACCATTTCCGCCAGTGCCAAAGAAGCCACCAACACCTCCATTTCCACCGTTTCCTCCTACTCCACCTGCCCCCGGCAATGCAAGCATTGTGCCGACGTTTCCTGCTGTTCCACCTAATCCTCCAGGTCCACCGTTTCCACCGCTGCCAAATATGCCACCAGCTCCTCCAGTTCCACCGTTTCCTCCGATTAAACCACTTCCACCCACAGCACCTGTGAATGTGCCTCCGTTGTTTCCGGAACCGCCTTGACCTCCAGCTCCTCCATTTCCGCCAGTGCCAAAGAAGCCACCCGCTCCTCCAGCTGCACCATTTCCTCCTGATCCACCAGCTCCACCCACGGCTAGAGTACCTGTGCCACCATTTCCTGCTGTTCCACCTAATCCTCCAGCTCCACCGTTTCCGCCAGTGCCAAAGAAGCCACCAGCTCCTCCAACCGCACCATTTCCTCCTAATCCACCAGCTCCACCCGCGGCTCCACCACCGGATCCACCATTTCCTCCCGTTGCGCCTGTTCCACCAGCTCCTCCATTTCCGCCAGTGCCAAAGAAGCCACCCGCTCCTCCAGCCGCACCATTTCCTCCTGATCCACCAGCTCCACCCAAGGCTAGAGCACCGGATCCACCATTTCCTCCTGTTCTACCAAATCCTCCAACTCCTCCATTTCCGCCAGTGCCAAAGAAGCCACCAGCTCCTCCAACCGCACCATTTCCTCCTGATCCACCAGCTCCGCCCACGGCTCCACCACCGGATCCACCATTTCCTCCACTAGCGCCTGTTCCACCAGCTCCTCCATTTCCGCCAGTGCCAAAGAAGCCACCGAGTCCTCCAGCTGCACCATTTCCTCCTGATCCACCAGCTCCACCCACGGCTAGAGTACCTGTGCCACCATTTCCTCCTGTTGCGCCTAATCCTCCAGCTCCTCCATTTCCGCCAGTGCCAAAGAAGCCACCAGCTCCTCCAACCGCACCATTTCCTCCTGATCCACCAGCTCCGCCCACGGCTTCATCACCGTCTCCACCATTTCCTCCAGCTGCTCCGCTTCCACCAATGCCACCGAGGCCACCGTTGCCAAAGATACCAGCGGCTCCACCAGCTCCACCATTTCCTCCTGATCCACCAGCTCCACCCAAGGCTAGAGTACCTGTGCCACCATTCCCTCCTGTTGCGCCTCTTCCTCCAGATCCACCGAGGCCGCCGTTGCCAAAGATATTACCGGCTCCACCAATTCCGCCGTTTCCTCCTACTCCACCGGCGTTACCTATTGATCCAAAACCTGCGCCACCGTTTCCTCCAGATCCACCGATTCCTCCAGCTCCACCATTTCCACCAATGCCGAACACGCTACCAGCTCCTCCAGCCGCTCCATTTCCTCCAGCTCCACCGGTTCCGCCCACGGCTAGAGCACCTAAGCCTCCATTTCCTCCTGTTGCGCCTAATCCTCCAGCTCCTCCTTTCCCACCAGTGGCGAAAACACCACCAGTTCCCCCAGCTCCACCGTTTCCACCAGCTCCACCAGTTCCTCCTAAAGCGAGCAGACCTGAACCACCGTTTCCTCCAGTTGCGCCTTTTCCACCAGCTCCACCGACACCACCGTTGGCAAAGATACCACCATTTCCCCCAGCTCCACCGTTTCCTCCAGTTCCACCGTTACCACCGAATGCGCCTACACCTGTGCCATGCGCTCCTGCTAAGCCGCCACTTCCTCCTGCTCCTCCAGCTCCACCATTACCAAACAGGCCACCAGCCCCACCAGCTCCACCTACTCCTCCATCTCCACCACGACCAATCTGCTTGCGCAATGAAACTGAAGTTACAGTCGTCGCCAGTCCTAAGACCAATAAAAGTCCGATTACTAATTTTCTTTTCATTGTTTCTTCTTATTAAAATGTTTTTTCAAATGTTAGATATAATTCATGCTCTTTGCATATCTATTTATAGTCGTAACAGTTACTGGAAATTAGCGGCTGAGAATTTTCTGTTGAATAAAGTGAGTCTGACTCACTGAATTTAAAAGATATGCAATGCATCAGGTGTCAATATCTTACTGGACATTATGCTAATAAATCAATGTTTTTTTCCAAATCATCACAGGTTAACGATTAACAGATTATTATATTATCGGTCTGTTCGGTAAAATTCCAGTTAAATCTTTTTCATTGGTCGTTTTAAATCTTTTCATAAGAAGCAATATCAAGTAAAATGGGAAGAAAGAATCCTAGATTGCTCTTATAGCGAGCAGCAGAGTTCAAGAATGACCGCTGGAGGAAGTAACAACGTTTTTTGAAAAAGCGAAGAAATACTAAAGCTATTTGCTACTGCCAGGATCTGATTCCTATCAGCCATAATTAATTTTAGAACAAAAAAGTTTCATTAAAATTTCCATTTGAAAACATTCTCAGAAATGATGGATAGGATAAGCTACCTCGGTCAAGAGGAAGTTAATCAAAGGCGAGCCCTTGTTTCAATTCTGTGGAAGTTGTTATTGTGAGTCCAAAAAGCTCATTTTATCTGAAGGGCCGTTATTTTATAGAAGCTGAGAGATTAAGATATTAATTGTTCCAACAAATAAAAATCTTTCTATTTAACATTATAATTACTTTATCCGTTAGTTATGGATTTCAAGTCTCTTTAAGTCCTATGTGAGCAGCAAACTAAGAGAACGTCAAGACCTACTGTTTCTCAAAAAAACAAAAAAACTAGAAAACATACAATATGGATATATATTTTTTTCACATCACATTCTACCTATGATATGTGCAATTTTCTTCGTTGTTGCAGGATCTTAGCCTCTAACCATCTCATTTCTGCGAATTTGAATACGATGTAATGACTAAGCTTTTATTGAATCCTAACCGAGGTGAAACTGCCAGGAAAGAATGAATTTCACATTATAAGAAACTTTGAACCTTTTGAAACTGTAAAATTCACTGAATTCAATATTTTCTGCCTCACGTGACCGGTTTCAAGTTGGTTTGTCGCCAAACCATCAGAATCGACGTAGTTTCTTAAGCTTTGACTAGAAAACTCTTCGATCTCTAGATCTAAGGAAAGCATTATCTGTAACAACTGCCTTGACTAATGAGGTATCAAGGAGATGTCTGCATAGATCAGAATCCAGTAAAGCAAGTGCATTTTCTTCTACGCTCTGAAATTTTCTATTAGGACATGTAATTTGATTATGAGCTCATTAAACGTATCAAAACAGAATTTTCTAAATTCCAAGGCAATTCATATTAATATTATGAGTTATATAATTTATTTGATAATAAATTCGGAATTATCTGATGCTTCTCAGTCTGTATCCCTGCTAATTAACGAAATTTTCAAGGAGTTAACCAAGGAATGTTTTTATAAGAAAGAAATGGTTTGTATAAAATGGTAGTGCCCCTCGTTAGGCTGTTATGAATATTTTGCATTGGCTTGTTTCGGTCTCTTAGATTCCATAGAACTGATATCACGGCGGTGTACCTTTAATTTGATATTTCTTGTTCGAATTCCTCACTGTAGATGCTAGTTGAAAAAACAAAAAGAAAGGGGATTCTGATATTAACTCTGATTGGCAGAAAACGCATCTCATAGGTCAATATAGGACACAGATAGCATTCAAAATAGAAGATAGGTAATTAAATCGACACTATATGCTCGATTAGCAACATCTCAATTTCTCATATCAAATTCACGTAACAACCGGAATTCGAATCGCTGAAAGCTGCTGTTGAAGAGTGGAGCTTAGTTTACACTGAACTTTCTACAAGTAATAAATTGAAAATGCGTCTATAATTAATTCCATAGATTCCAATGAAACTTCTGAATGTTTTGCTCAGATGAAGAAAGAGATGGATAAAATTCACATTGATATCAAACTTTTCTTCCCATTGGAGCTCAAGATCAAAGTATAGGAGTATATGCGCGCTAATACTACCTTTTTGTCGTTCCCACCTACCATACCTACAAAACCGCTCTTAATCAAATAAAATACTGGATAGTACTGAAAATAACACCAATTTTATTGAAGTGATAAAAGTTGTTCATTTAGAAAACAAATACATATGCACTTAAATCTCCCTAGGATCTCAGATTATAAGTTTCGTTGGTCCTTACTAAGGTTTCACTGAAAATTCTTCAGAACCGGTTTGTCTTTTGTCCCAATTAATTAAAGCCGAATCGTAAGGAGTCCAGGTTATTATTTAAAATTATTTACCAACTCATGAGCTCCTCTAATTCAAGCCCGAATTCTTAAATAATCGTCAAAGTCTATTATCCAGCTTTAGCTCGAGCTGTAATTGAATGTACAATACCATTTAGCCTCCTGCTCTCGAATTGCCCTCAAAATGCCAATATTAGCAACAGGAAGTTAAAATATTAAACGATGTTCGTATTTTCTATTTAAAATTAGTATATCTAAAGCTCAGCCTTCTCAACATATCATTCGGGTTTCTCTGTCACTCCTTTATGATCCCATCCAAAGACAGCACTCAAAACTCTCCCACCTTAACTCAAGGCGACTCTGTAAAGACAGAAGAATCTTCTGAGAAGCCTGAGGAACGCAAAGAAAGCACCGAAAATCTAATTATCGAACCATTGCCCTCGAAAGAGCTCATTCCTCGATCATATGAAGCTACCAAGGTCCTCCTATTCACTGGATTACCCGCAGGTTATTCAGAGATGGATTTGCTCCTAACTCTTAGCAAATATGGCAAAATGCGAGATATTTATATATTGGAAAATAAACCTTGCTGCTACGTCGAGTTCGAGGTAAAAAAACCTATTATTCTTAGCATATTTATCTCATGTTCTGCCTTGAGCTTAGACAAAAGAGCAAGCCGTGCAGGTTTATGAAGATTTTACGCTGAGTCCGGTTTTCTTAGGCTCAAAACGATTGACTGCGTTGTACACAGGACGGCAAAAGATCATAAAGAAGCATGAAAACGAGCAAACGCCTTCAAGGTATTTCAGAATGGAGTTTTTAGTGCATATTGAGGGAATTGACCAAGAATATGTTAAAAATATGCTGCAACCATGTGAGATCCTAAACGTTCTTTTTCGCTTTGAGGGTTGCCTTATCGCGCATGTAGAGGCCGCTGATATCTACTCAGCGGTGCTAGCCTGTGAAATCTTTAGAAACAGCAACGAGGTTAGAGTGTATTACATCAACGAAAAAAAATACTGCGAAGGAGGATTCAAAATTCAGTTAGTTCAACAGCCTCGTCCTTCAGTCACGTCTTTGCAGGATGATCTAAGCCCAATGGCAAATGGACTCCTTTCGCCAGGAAGTCAATGGGGAAGTATGCCATACACTAATATGTATCAATTAAACCCAAACACCCTTGATTTTACGCCGCAGTTATGGAACGCACCTCGCTGGGATTATCAACCCGCAACTAGCAGGGGCCTGCAATTTATCAATCAGACAAATGAGATGATTCCACCGAGAATAAGCGCAGATAATCTCGGCGTGCGCTTCCAAAGGCACACACATCATTCTTTGACCTCAGGTCCCATTCTTCAGACTCAACTGAACCTTCTCTCACCTCTCAAAGTCTCCAATTATAACGAGCCGCCCTGCGCTGTCGTTGTTGTGGAACAGCTGCCAGTTGCTACCCCCACAGAGGTGCCAAAGTACATTGTAACGCCTAAAGTGCTCTTTCGGTTATTTGGATGCTATGGAAATGTGCTGAGAGTCAAAATCCACTTCAGTAACAAAGAAAAGGCTTTCGTTGAGTTCCAATCGGAAGACCAAGCGAAATGCGCAAGAGATAATCTTAATGACTGTCCTTTATGGGGGAAGAACATGGTTGTTTCCTTGCCCAAAAAACCGGTAGTAGTGGATACGTCGCGGCTGAAGGGAAAAGAAGAAGATGAATTCCTTGGAGATTTTACGCAATCTCGGGAGCATCGGTACATTAAGGAAGGTTCAAAGAATACGAAGAATATCACCCCACCATCAAATAAGCTGCATCTAAGCAACTTATGTGCAGGGAAAGACGAAGAGTTTTACAAACAGCTCTTCAAGGACCATTGTAAAATCGAAAAATTCACATCAATTGACGAAACGATGGCTATCATTGAAACTTCCAGCGTCGAAGAAGCCGTAACGATATTGATACTCTATCACAACTACAACATTGAAGGGAAGCTATTGAAAATCAGTTTTGCGAAGAGCTCGAAAAGGAGGATTATCGCGGAAAATAACATTTAAACTATAAGCATTTAAAATTTCAACCCAAATGTAAAAAAATGCCCAATTTCCTATCCAAATGAAAGGTAGTGCTATGCTATGATTAGTCCTTGTTTCTTTTTTATTGCAAAAAGAAGGTTACAACTAAATAGCTTAGAAAATTCCTATTGAAAGATTGCATATTTTGGCTGACGGCTATTTTTTTCTCATTTATTTGTTAAATTACCAATACAAAAGGCAAGCGTTGAGCTGCATTTGCTGAACAGTATCATTTCATCGTTAAATTGAATTAGACAATCAATTCTTGTATTTAATTGTAGTTTGTTATTGAAAAAATCTCTTATTGTTGAGAATTTGAGTTATTTCATATCATAATGATAATTTCTTTAAGGCTTATTCGCAATGGAGAATACATAGTCATGTTAGCCTTGGCTCTTAGGAACAACAACGACACATATAGTTGCAAAGCAAATTTCCTTAACAAATTAGTAATCCAAGAATTCAAGAGCGACTTGGGTGTCAATGTCGCCATTTTCAGCCATTTGTCGATAAGGTGATCCTTTTGACACTCTCTGAAAGATATAGACCTGATCGAACGTATCATTCGGAATCTGGATCGGATTGTAGTTGTAAATGCTGACTTCGTCGAAATCTGCGTTGGTGATCTTGTTGGAATTCTTTCTGGCTTCATCCACGAAGAAGTTTGCATAAATCTGAGCACCGACAATAGCCTCATAAGAGTGAGGAATGTCCTGCTGTTCATTCCATTCAAACGCGCTCTTTTCTGGGTGGAATTGAGAGCCAAAAATTGGATATTTGGTTCCGGCGATAAGGACACCGAAGTCTGTTCCAACATCATCTGAAACGTAGGTCAAACGAGTGAAGTTTGTCAAAAGACCATAGTTCTCTTCCCATAGGTTTCGCTGCACGGTGTAGTGCATATTGAAGAAAGTGATGCCTTCAGTTTCGAATGACTTGTGGATATCGTCAGGCATTTTAGAGAAGATAGGATGAGCCAATGCCTCTTGAGTGAAGGTCATATTTTTTCTAACAGCCAAGAATCCTGGTTGCGAGTAGAGGCAGTTGTAATTTCCGCTGGACTGGCCGGCGATGATACAAGAGATGAGTTGGAAGCCCATGCAAGTGCCCCAAAGAGGATAATAAGTGCCTTCTTTGTTGAATTGAATGACGTTGTTAACAACGTTTTCGACTGCTTTTCCGAAAGGTGTGAGGGTTTTGTTGTCAGCCTTAACGTGATCTGCGGATCCTCCGGTCAGTAAGAATCCATTGAGTTTGCGCATGATAGAGGTGAGGTTCTCAAGAGGGAGGTCCCATTGAATTGGTACGACGCGTGCTCCAGCAGATTCAACGTACTTCACGTAAGAAGCAGCCATGTAATTATAACTTTTTTCTGCATATTGTGCATAATCGGATGGAATAGCAAGGATTCCTATCACTGGCTCCAGATTAACGGCGTTCTGGGCAGAGGCGCAGTATATAACGGCAGCAAGGAGAAATAGTGAGGTCAAGGAGACTCTTACCATGTTTTTTCCACTGAGATTAGATGCAATTTATTGCTTTTTAAAGCGTCGCCTCAAGATCAACAATACTGAATTTGAATGATCATCGGAGGAAAAAAAAAAGTCGTACTATTGGAGAGACTTCAGACATCGGAAATAATGCAGAAATCTCGTGGCATTTTTGTTTTTTAACATGAAATATTTGCTTTTAGCAGAGATAAGTCTGGCGGGTTTATAATATTCAAATTCTCTTCACACTCGATTCACATTTTAAACAAATTGGATCCGAATGGTTATCTAGGTAGTGCTTTTACAATTTGTGTGAGAGCTTCATTAATATGCGCCTAGTATTATATACCAATAGATAGTTCCCGACGATAGCTGAATTGAGATTTAGAGAATGAAAAAACACATTTTTTGCTTTCAACACAATCCAATCAGAGTCCTTTATGGATAAAATTTTCAAATATATCTTTCTTCCTCAAACAAATTTTTGCTATAGAATTGAGAGACTTTCAGAAATTTGTTAAAGATTGGTTAATTATAAACGTTACAGCGAAACCTCGAAAAGAACCGTTATTTAGAAACTAAATTTCGCCTGCTTATTTCTCTCCTCCAGTCCTTCCTCTCTTTATGCAAAACCGAGGCTCTTAAGACTCTTATCAGCTTGTCCCTCAATACTAAGCATCTTTGTAAGAGCACTTTCAATTTCCATGCTGAAGTCATTTTGCACATCGTCACCCTTCTGTAAATCAAAGAACTCAACCAACAGTCGCTCGCCTCCAAGTAGACAGACAACGCCACCATCAACGGCGCAGACCTTCGCGAAGTGTCTTTTTTCTTTAATGCTGCCTTTCAACTCTTGGAACTTGAAATCGTGGGACATCTTCCACACTTTTTGAGCATCATACTCGTTGGTAACTCCTTGGAAAATGAGAATGCTTGTTTTATCAATAGGGTCTCTAAGCACACCAGCTCCTTCCAATGGAGGCAAGCCGAAGACATTCACGACCTGCCATCTGCCCAAAGCCTCGTCCAAGACCTCAGCATTGCCCCAACGTTCATATTCACCTCTAAATCCTCCCATAACAACCACTTTATCTCCAAAAACGAAGCTCATTCCACTGCATCTTCCATGATTCAAATTAGGTAGCATCTCCCAGGTGTCCGTGAGAATGTTATACCTCTCACAAGTGTTCAGAATGATCTCATTCTCGTCCTTCCAGCTATGACCACCAATCAAATAGATATGATTGCCCTTTTTCACGATATTGCCTACGTATGAAGGAATCTTGGACTTGGCACATTTCTTCACCTCGTTTTTATCAGGGTCATAGATGTATGCATGCGAAACAGGGTGTTGTCCGTGTTGGGAAAGCCCATTGCAGAGGAAATATCTTCCGTCTTCGAGACTTACGATGTTTTGGTAGGCGAACAGCTTCAATCCGACAGGGATTGGCTTTTCCTTTGTGAATTTCTTGGTGAAATTGATTTCGAGGATAAATGGAGTTATGTCATCGCCGAATAAAAAGGCTCGTATGTCGGTTTTGCTGCTCTTTGACACTTCGAGGTCTGGTAAATCCTTTTTGGAAGTCAAAACAAAAGGCGCCAAAGCCGCAGAAAAAGAGCGAATATCTTTCAAATGTCTTTTATAGTCAAGGTCTTCGTATCTCCACTCGTCGCGGATCGAATCATAGACTTCGACAGTGTCTTTCTCGTCGCCGCCGACCACCCAAATCTCAGGGCCGTCTTGAATAGCCTTATGAAAGACTCTTTCTTTATGCATTGATCTCTTGGAAATGTATGATTTCGTTTTGAGATTGAGTTGAATATTCGAACGAATAACAGCCCCTCGCACGTTACCTCCGATTATGAGCAGCTCATCTCTATCAGCTGCTGACAAAATAGGGTATTCCACACCTCTTGGGAGCTTAAAATCAGTGATTTCCCATCTGTTTGTCTCCTCGTTGTAAACTTCAAAATACTTGGGTCTGCGAGAGGTACCAGCGTAGCCTCCAGCAACATAGAGCCTATCGTTGTAAATCATTGCAAACCCGCAGGCTCTTGGATGGTTCAGGTCGCCGGTGCTGGTCCAGGTTGGTGTAGGGCTATTCAGAGGAAGGAACTCAACGCTTCTGAGGATGGTTTTGTCGTCGGAGTCAGTAGGGAATCCTCCGATGATAAACAACTTGTGTTTGAAAATAATCGCAACGTGAGAGTATCTCGCGATGGCAAATGGCGGCAATGCGACAGCTGTGTTCAATTGAGCGTTATAGAGATATGCACTGTTGGAGGCTTTCAGGGTGGAGCTGAGGCCGCCAGTGACGAAGATTTCTCTATCGTTGAGGTAAACGATGCCGCTTAAATTGAATAATTCGAGATTTGATGGCGGGTGAATCGTTTCAACGGATTTGAGCTTTGGGTTGATCTTGACGATTTTAGAGGTCTCGTCGCTGTCAATACCGAAGAGATAGAGGTTAGCGAGGTGAACAGCTTCTTTAGGATCTGTGTTTCCAGATATTGTTGGAAAGAGTGATACGTTCTGGTTAGTCTGATATTGCTGATTGACACCTTGGAATTGTTGTTGCCCGTTAACCTGTTGTAAACCGCTGCCACCCTGGATGTTGAGATTGGGATCTTGAGGATTTTGAATGCTGCCATGCTGGGCGTTTGTTTGTGGGTTGGCGCCGTACTGCCCTGCATTAACCGAATTAGGATCTACGTGAGGTTGGCTGGGTTCTGGTTTCGAGCCTCCAGGCTGAGCCCCAGGTTTATCTTGTTTGCGTGGCTTGTTTTTTCCACAGGCGTTTCCCATTGAGATTTTTCCTAAAAATTTAAATTGGCTTTATTTGCTGTATTTCGTTTTGAAATCGAAAAGCATATCTTCACGTATCTACAATGGTGAATTCAAAATCATCAGATATTCGGCATTACGAAAATATTCTGTGGACTAGGATTATAGAGACTCTCATACGTGTGATAATCAGATTGAGTATAGACTTCCAGAGCTACACCAATTCAGCTTATGATGTGAACTCCACAGGTCACTCGATTTAATGGGGTGTTTTGAGGAGGAATGATATAAAATTCTGTTTATTTGATCCAATCTATATGACGCAAAGTGGCTTACGTTGGATCATCTCCATTTTTTTTTTCGCAAAGAGTTTAACGATCTAATCGTACGATAAATAATTCAAACACAATAGTCTCTCACATAAGTATTCCTCTATGTTAGAGGTTTAACGGACATTAAATCGCCAAGAAGCGGAGACGAAAGGCTTTAATTAGAATTTTAAACGCCTTAATTCCTCTGATCTTAAATCCGTTCTAATGGATACTCGTACAAATTTGTGCCTTCTTTCACAAATTCTCTGTTGATCCTTCTCAGAGATCATGAGGCTTGCAATTCAGTCAACTAATCGATTCTCCTTGCAAAGCCATTTTTCAACAGTCAACTGATAGCATATTGATGAATGAATATTTTAATAACGAGTTTTTTGTATTAGATTTTTTTTCAAAATTCGATAATTCGATTTGGCTGCTAAAATATCTAATTGATTTGGAGCCATAACTTTCCAATCATATAGAACCATCAAAAAAATTTTCTTTAGATCTTATGTCAACCCTAAAATCTACTCCAGCCGCGGGTTCACCTTCCCTGACAATCACTGAGAAGAAAGTCGCTCCTCCTAAGGAATTTTTCAGAAACTTTGCGAATCTTCCTCACGATAGTAAATATTTTCCTAGCAATTGAATGCTTAACTTACTTCTCAGAGGTTTTCGATGGCTACCCCCACCAGAAGCTGTTCACGCTGAAATATAAAGGAGTCGGAAGGGATTTCGTAAGAAATAACGCAATACCAGTCTCTTTCAAACGATTCTATATAGACCGTAAACGCTAAAGGAAGCTGCACTTTGAAAACTGAGGAAACTGCTGTGGGTGCTGGTCTCGGACTCAAGGACTCAACTACTACACTACCAGGAGTCAAAGAAGTGTGCCACAGATCTTCTTCAGTGTCGTTTCTGACTGCATACAATGGCACAAGCACCGAAGCCAGTTTCAACCACAAAGGAGTTTATAAATTCTGGACTAACTGGGGCATCTACGTAAGCTATTTTCTTGTAAGGCATAATTGAAGATTCATTTCTCAGGACCTCGGCCAACCGCTCGAGTTCGTTAGCATTTTCAAAGGAGACACCCAGTTCGAGAAATTGAAAGGGTCTGTGACGGCGTTTTATGCCGGAAGCTCCTTTGGTTCTGGAGTAACAATTGAAATTCCTTCCACATATTTAACTTTTACAGACAAGAGTGCAAGTGAAAGAGAAAGGAAAGTCAGTTAGCCTCGCCCAAAAACTGACTTATAGCCAAGATAACTTCTGGGGTGGAGTCTATGCCGATTTGAACCTTAACGACTTTAAATTCACGCATTACAATGCGATTGTGGGCTACAAATTCAATAAGAATTTCCAGCTCTACGCCGAACAGTAAACCACCTTTTAACTTCCCAAATCAAGGCGATTATGTAATAGTGAGACTCTGAAACCAAAGGAAATGCCTCATGTGGGTCTCGCAGACGCGATTACCAATCCAGCTGCCACCACGTTGCCAACTGCCACCTCTTCTCATGACCACACTAAACGAGTACCTCCTGGAGAAGAACCAAAACTGCTGGATCAGCTCGGAGTCGGCCTGGTTAAGCTGACTGGAGCCTACAGAGAGAAGAATTTCCAAGGAGCTGCGCAAATCTCGTGGGATCAGCCTAATGAAAAAGTCCTCTTCGAAGCCGGAGGGGTTTACATGGTAGACTCGAATACCACTGTTCGAGCTAAGGTAAAGCTAACTTGAATGTCTGGTCTCTAACAAAGGTTAGATTGACCACAATTTGGACCTCTGCTTAGCTGCAAAGTATAGGGTGAGCAAACACATCGGATTGAACGTCGGAACTTATGTAAATTCGCATTACATTTCTTAAAATCTTTATTTCTGCTGTTTAGATGCCTCTTCAAACTCCAGACCAATTCTATGACGCCAGGAAAACAGTCCCAATACCTTTGGGCGTTTCTCTTGAATTTAATTTCTGAGAGTATTATCAGGAATTTGAGTCTATATTCGTCTTGCGAGCTATCTAATGTAATGAAAAAGAATTTAAGATAATTACCGTAATTAATAAGGCCAAAATTCGCAAGTCAGATTTCTAGAATGATGACTTATTCATATTGATTCGAAAAGATTTCAGCCTGTTTAATAATATAATCCTTATCACTGCTAAAGGAGTTTCTTCTTATACTGAGGTGTAAGTAATTGTCATTCCGATATAATATGATTGGAAAAACCATACCAAAGAACATTTAATACATTTTTTTTCTCACAATGTATTCTCTATGGAATTTAAGATAAATGGCAAAATATGATACAGGTCGCTGAGCAAATTAGATACAAAACGTCTGAAAAACCACAAAAATCAAGAATTATTTGATACTCGTGTTTTTTCTTTGTTGCTTTTCCGCTTTTCCGCTTTATCACTAGATCATCCAGACAGGTTTCGAAATCTTTTTAGGAGTATTTCCTGTCTTCTGCACTTTTGCTTTATTGTTTTGGACAACAATCGGCTTTGAATCTTCCACTTTGCTTGATTTCTGTTGAGGAACATAATACCTGCCGGGGATCTTCCCCTGAGAGTTATTACGGGCAGGACTGCTGTCAGCTACCCTAGTTTTAGGGTTGACCTTAGGATCCGCTCCGCTGTTGATGTCTAACGATCGAAGTACGTTATTCGACGTGATCTTCGAAAGAAGACTCCTTTTGCGCTCCTGATCCACAAAAGGATTTGCGTTTTGCCCGACCTGGCGTCCTCGAGCCTGCTGTCCTGGAGTTGGAGGTTTTTGTACGTTTTCTTGCAGGATATTCTGGTTGCTACCCGCTTTAAGAATGTTATTCGCTGCGCGAATGTAAGGAGAGGCTTCTCTGTTTTCTTTACCGGACAATTTGCGATAAAGTGGAGGATGGTTATTTTGAACAACGACTTTGGTAGGTTTAGGGTTAGGACTGCTGCTTGGGATAGGGTTCCTGGGATTGCTTCTATGGTTCACGATTGTGGGTTCTGCGGCCTTTGGTCTTGGGAGGTCTGGGTCCAGAGACACACCTCGAACAGGCTGCTTCTTGCCATTAATTGCCTGAATTTCCGATGGATGCTGAGCGCGACCGCCGTCAACGCTCAACCTCCTCGAATGACTTGAATTCGAGCGCTTAAGGTCTCCTCCCTCTTGCTGGTCTCTGTTTGAAGACTGGAGATCAAACGATTGATTGACTTTCATTGAGTTATAGTTTGGCTTTGGGAGTATTCCTCCTAAGCTTTTGATATTTCTCGGCATCTTTATTGTTTGGAGAAGCTCATGGCTTTTATTAACTGAGTTCACATTATTTCTTCCTGAAGACGGTTGTGCTTTTCCACCCTCAGGGTCTCTTTTCGCAACCGCAGGGTTACTCAACAACTGATCACAGCTTGGCCTCAACGTCGGGTTGACACTGAGGCAACTTGTGATGACTCCTGCCAACTCGCTCGAATACCGCGAAGGGATTTTATCGAAAATACCCTTTTGGACCTTTCGATAAAGTCCATCCATATCATTCGCTCTGAAAGGAGGCTTATGCGTGACCATTTCGTATAGCACGCAACCAAGAGACCAGATGTCGGATTTTCCGTCATACGGTTCATCGCGCCAGACCTCAGGAGACGCGTAGTAAGGAGTTCCCGTCTGTGTGTACACAAGACCTTTCTTTGCGACCTTCGAGACGTTGAGATCACCGATTTTCACAGAACTCTGATTAGCTGAGAGGAACACGTTCGCGCATTTCAGATCTCTATGCAAGATTTTCATATTATGAAGCGTGCGAAGTCCTTTCGTCATTTGAATGAGATACGACCAGACCGCTTCTTCAGGGAAATAATCCCCGGATTTCTTCAAGGAAGTTATCTTATTCAACAAATCACCGCCGCCGGCGTACTCCATGACAATGCACAAAGTCTGAGTACTTTCGTCGATGAATGCTTCTTTGTATCCGACGATATTTGGATCGGAGATGGAGGCGAGGATTCGAACTTCATTAAGGGCGTTATCTTTCTCTTTAGGTTTCAGCTGAAACATCTTGACTTTCTTCATCGCGTATTCTTCGCCGTCAGATTTACGTTTCACTTTGTAAACGCTGGAAAATGAGCCTGAGCCCAGAGCTTTAATCACTTCAAAGTCTTTCAAGGTGGACATTTCTTATTAGGAAAGCAACTCCGCTTATCTGCGCGATTAACTGTATTTGGTATATATGTTTATAGACTAAATCAAATTTTATGTTCGTTAAACACTGGTAAAATTTGAATTCGTTGTGATACATAACCTCTTAAATTTTTCCAAGATTTTTTTTCAATGGATTAATCAATTGATACACATAGAGAAAATATTGTTTCTAGATTGTAGATCACTCTGAAACTGATTTGATTGAAGGGCGGTTGAGAAGTGTAAGCTCCTGTTACACAAGATTTTATTCACATCGGCATAATAAATGAAGGTTTGTGATCTTGTTATTGCATCAAAGGGCGAAAAGCGCACTTAATTTACAGACACATCCGCATGAAGGCATAACAGAAGCAATGCAACAGATCAGTGTGTAGTATCTTTTGCTGGCTTTTTATATGTCCACTTCTCACAATTTAAACTTGCTAGGTCTTCTTGAAATGCTATAAATTAACATTTGTAAACCCTCGCTTAGTTGCTTCGATCGACCGGCTTCAGTCGTTTCATGACCTAAGCCTTCTGCAATCCAAGAAGTCCGTACATGACTTCAATCTGGAATTTCGCATCTATTTATTCATGAAAATTTGATGCAAAAAGATGTTTTACCAAAAACGAGAAGAGCAATGTGGCAAATTTCATGAGGCTTGAGCTCGACAGGAATTTTGTTAAATATTGAAAAATTTATTTTATGAGGGAAGCAACCCGCGTATTTGATAAAGTGCTTCAGATCCTTATGGAGCAGTTGGTTCGGCTATATGAAAAAGATTATGTTTATCAACTCGCCTATTATCTCGTGGTCTACCTCTTTATAGTCATATTCGACGCGGTTGTAGCCGTGAATGTTCCCTGTGTAATAGTAAATAGCCGTTCTGAAAGGCTTCGTGTTGATGTTTTGAGTGTCTCCGAAACTTTAGTTAAACTCACATTAGACTTCTATTCGTTGGAAAGAATAACCTTTCAAGTGTGAAGTTCATAATATGGTTATGCGCCTCCGTGATCTTCTCTGCTAGCTCTGGGAAATAATTCAACGTTTCAGAGTAACCGTGGATTTCCCAGGTGTAATCCTATGCAATTTCCAATTTCTCCAATTGTAAGCAGAGGAAATTTACGTCTGATAGCGTTCCTCCTTCTTTATGATGGTGCGAAACAAACGACACTTCCTTGTCACCGTAAAATCGCGTGTAAAGTTTAGCTTTCGAAGAAACTACGAGCATCATTGCAATTATCATTCAAAGCGATGGAGCAAGCTTACAGCCTCCGTTGAATTCTTCGGGGATCACATCTTCGAGTTTAAGTTCCGTGCCTTTCATATCCGCGGTTTGCTTCTCTTCACTGGGTTTTCCTTCTACCTTCTTCTTCTCTTCATCCTTTTGCATTTTCTTCAGAATGTCGATAACTTTGGCATCGCCTATTTGTATTGTTGATAACTACAAAGTTCCACTGAATGCTTTACTGGGCTGCCGAGGTGAGTTTCTCAACGCGTCCATAGCTTGATCATCAGCTTTCAAAAGGAACTCCCTTTCCAGATCTCTTGGAAAATCAACCTAAAAGCCGCTGAGCTCAAATTATATTTGCTGATAATGTACCTCAGGTAAAATCCCCAGGGCATAGACAGGCCCGCACAGAGAATGGAAATATGCCATGATGAAAATGGCTTCGACTAACTCCATCTTTGTCCATGGATTCGAACCCTTTAACATTGTGCTCTGTATATTAGCAAGAAATGGAGTTATAGTTTGGCTTTGGGAGTATTCCTCCTAAGCTTTTGATATTTCTCGGCATCTTTATTGTTTGGAGAAGCTC
>ENA-UOTZ01000890-UOTZ01000890.1-compost-metagenome-genome-assembly--contig:-NODE-890-length-23405-cov-8.871313_pt1 | contig 23405 bp, 10 predicted proteins | sample MGYA00238144_ERZ746983 | MGnify/ENA primary metagenome ERZ746983 (study PRJEB28759, sample SAMN06268863) | compost metagenome | isolation source: single cell | place: USA: California, Emeryville, Joint... | reverse complement strand
AGTATAAGTACCAAGGTAAATCCGAACGTGAAGGAATGACAAAGCAAATCAAGGCGATTGAGTGCTGAAACCAAATACGATGGGTGAAAAAATGAGGTAATTAAATGAGTGCAGGCCATTGCGAACCAGAAATAAGTTGGTGTCATCGAAGGCGTATAATAATTTGACATTCGAATTCCAAGTATGGTCAATAATCCAATCATCTCATTCAATTCTTTGCTTCGATATTGAGCGAGGAACTTCGCAGTTGAGTATGCTGGCCGATACCAAATTATAGCGAAGAAAACTTTGAGAATCGTCATAATCGTTAAGTTGAAGATTGAAAGGACGTAAAATATCGTCTCTGATTTCTTGTTGAAAATCACGTAATAGCTGCTTTGGTATAGTGGAAGATAGATCAAGTATCGATTGACTATCAGGATCTGATAGGACATCAGAATGTCCATGAAAGCAGGAAGAGGCTTTTTGCGCCATATGAAGTATAAGAAGATTGAGATCACTGCAATCTCAAGGATCATCATGACAAAGAAAATGACAACAAAGTCAGTGTAAGTAATTGGAGTTATTTCAGTCCAAAAACCAACTTGGAATACTCTCAGAACATGTCCAAGAGCTCCATAGAGTTTCCCCTGAGGAATGAAACTCATAGTAGAGGAAGCCAAAAGCACTGCGAGTTCTTGAAAATGGTATAGTATCAGGATAACTTTCTCAACCAAGCCACTAATTCTAGTCGTCGAGTTCGAAGCCGCTTGATTGCACTTAATGGCAAAGCGAACAAATACATTTTTGTGGTCTCTCATGTGATTTTGCAACAATGTAAGAGATAAGAGTATTTAATAATTGTTCACTTTTTTCTTTAATTGAGAAGCGTTAACTGAAGAAAAAAATTGAGATATCACGCTTCAGTGACGAATTCGAGATTAGCTTTCACTGTTAATTTCGGAAATTAGCAGTGAAATTGAGTATTTATTGGACTACAATAAATTATTAAACCAGAAAGTACCTTTATTAAATCAAAGAATTTTTCTGAGTTTAGCTAACTTTTTCCGGATTTTGGCTACATTCAAGTTGTGTCGAAATATATCCCAGTCTTTCCTCACAGGAAGTGTTGCAAGGATGCAATGCTGATTAGCTGTCTCAGTCAATGGTGTATCATTTCTATTAGCACCCGAAATACGATTAATAGTCATGGTAGCCAACAAGAAACACATCTGTGAAAACCTAATGTTTCGAGAAGCTTTATTTATTCCGATTATTCTGAGATGATTTCGATATTCTCACTTTGATTTAAAAATTAAGGAACGGTATTGCTGAAAAAAAAAGAGGAAAAACCAGAAGTTAGGATTAGAATCGCAATTTCTCAAAATCAATTTTTATTCGTGTTCAAATTTCATTAATTGTTGCCAAGAGCTGCAAGAATATTCGCCTTGAGGCAGCCAATGTACTCTCAGGACAACAATTATCTATTGGTGAGAAGCCTGTGTGATTATATCGCAGTATTCAAACTACTATCCATTTATTTTTCAGGGTTTCATTAGCAAGTAATTCAATTTTATTAGTAGCACGTTGTTGATCCTTCAGGATTGCTTTTTGTTGCTTCTTGAAAAGCATTTAAGCTCATCTAATGCTCTGATATGTGTTTTTCCAATCGATAACCCAGGTAAAACGTAATGCTAATCGCAAACCTTTTCGCTGTGCTAGATTATCGACCTAACTATTCATTATGATTGTTATATGCAAGTAATGTTTTTCGATGTGGCAACGTTTAGTGGAATACTGCGCCTGATAACTTTAATCCGGATCATTCTGCAAAAAGATTAAACTACCAATACACCCTGTTTTAAAATTTTGAAGCTTCGGGATTGATTTCTTATTTATCAAAGAGTTGTCTTGTCTACACAACTTTTACGGCTAAACCAATGAAATTATGACTCTTATAATGGTTTTAGACCCTGCAAACACCGAATTGCAACAGATCCGGTCATGAAATAAATTCTATTGGAAAAAAATACTAAATCATGCTCGATTATCTGGGGCTATCCTCAAAGAGAACATATTTACATCATTCCCGAATCCCAACCTTCAAAACCCTGGAGACCCTAGCTAAAAAAAAGGGATTGAAATTCAGTCGGATTATTTTTGCGATTAGTTACAATATGCACTGTCCAGAATTTGTAGCATTAATATTTATCTACTGAAAAATTTTAATTGGAATTGGCGATTCTCAATGCGTTGTCACTTCGCATTTGGAAGAGAATTGCGTGATAATGTATTTTTATTTCTCCAAGGATTCCCTCCTTGACGTAGGCGCCTCAACGTGAGATAGACCAGTCTGAATATCATTCAAAAAGAGAGAGAGAAACACATTCATTCGAAGTGATTTAATTTGTTCCTAAATAGCTCTCGAGGATAGATGAATAGGATTTTCATTCATTTGAAACTATCTATTAATGACTTGCTGAAGTATGAGATTCGCGAATAATATGGAGAATCTCTTTGTCCTACATTTGAGATAGGGCAATATTTCTCTCTTCATCTCTATAAGAGGATAAAATTAGCGAAACTTTGCTGTTTCTATAATTCTCAGCATCAAAACTTTTCCACCTTGAATTGCTTGCTCTGCACTCCTTGGATTTGGTGAAAACCTGCTATTTGTTGTTGCAATTCTACTTTCAATTTTTCATAAAGAACAAAAGAAGATTCAATTCAAATAGATTCAAAATATATCTTTACATCAAACAAAGTTTTTGGTAGAGCGGTGGATCTTGCTTGATTTCAGCTTTGCTGACAGCCTACAATGAAATAAACATTTCAAACCCAAAACTTTTTGTTGTTGTAGCCTCTTGATAAAGGAATAAAACGAACTTCGGAAAATACCATAATCTCTGATTATTTCCAATAAATGTAGATTTTCGTAAAAGAGTGATTATGTATAGAGCTCCTCCCAGTTAAGCCACAAGTAGGAGTTGAGGTGTTCGGGGCTAACGGGTAGATGGAATGGGTAGCTATTTGGTAGATCTTATGGTAGCTGAGCAATTTCTGACTCAGCGACTTGAGAGCTCTCAGCTCAATAGAGCCTCTCCAGAGTAAATACATTTTTATTTTTTGTGAACACCTTTCCGAATAGGCCGAATAGAAAGCTGACTATCTTATTTCTGGTCTCATGAATATTTATTGGTTCTTTTTCATCAAGCAGTGCTTTCTGTAAAACATCATCTTCTTCAGAGCTTGATTTCTTTGCACCTTCTGAGGTTTTAGTATGCGTTTTGATTTCTTTTTTGCTTTTTTGCTCTTAGAATTCTTGATCTTTTCATCAATGATGGTGCCAGCTCGCCGCGTTCTTATCCTTTTGGAGGATCATCCAAATAGAGCTCGTAGGGTTTACTCGCAAGATTCAAAGATGAAGCTTTGTGGCATACATAGCCGCTACTATCCCAAAAACTCCTACACATAGCCCAAAAACACTTGCAACGTTCGCCAGACCCTGCTGGAGCTTCGGATATTGCCTTTTTGTAGTGTATTTCTTGTCACTTCTTTACCTAGATATCGAGCAAGGAATCATCTCCATAAATTGTTTGGAACTTGCCTAATCGAGTGATAATTTCTTGGGGATCAATTTGAAACGTAGTCAGCTTTTTTGGATTCCAATCTTCGATGAGTAGATTATCATCATTAATGATATCTTGCTGATTGAGACGAACCCCAACTTCGGGTCCGGAAAGAAGATACCACAATGAATAATCCAGATAACGAGTGAACAACGTAGAATGATTTGTTGGAGACAATATCGTGTTGGTGTAAAACAAATTTACCTGGACTGAACTATTTTCGAGATAATCATCAATTTCTTCAATGGGTTTACAGACAATGTCGGGATGTTTTGTATCATTCACGCATCTCACTCCGTTATGAGGATGCTTTGAAATACACGATCGTTGAAAGATAACCCATTCAATTGGATTTGGGTGGTGGCTGAGTCAACCATCTCTGGAGGATAAGATTCTGGACTATAGTCTTTCAAGTAATCGAGCGTGCATCTCTTGAAAGGAAACTCAGTATAACCGATGTCGGGAGATTGATTTTCATGTTGCACTGAAGTAAAGTAGTACATTTTGAAAGAAATAGCAGATGAAGATAGATTGACTCCCCATGCATGGATCATGAAATGAAATTCTGAGGAGTTCAGAGTAAGCAGTCCAGGATCATCAACTTGTGTGCGGTCGAGAGTTATTTGTGGCGAGTGATAGTTCAAAATAGATCGAAATGTTGGGATAGCTTGAATCAGTGTGATAGCAATAACACAAGTTGTGAAAAAGCAGCCCGCATTTGTTGAGAATCTGCTTGAAGCATTGTAATTCAGCTTGGTTATTTGCTGAAAGAGATCAAATGAACGAAACGTTGGAAATTTTATAAAAATTTTATTACAACTTCAGTTACTAAAGATTCTATCTTTTTTCAGATTAACCAACAATTTCTATTAAATGCCAAATCAAACTCGAGCGAATGCAGATGAGAAGTCATAAAAACCTGAATACAAAGAATTCTTGCCTCAAGAGCTGAATATTTGCTGTATACGAACCCTATTCAATGTTTTTTTGTAAATTCACTGTCATTTATCTCCATCTATTAGGCGAAAATAACTCATTTATCTAAAGATGAAGTCAAATAAGATTTAAGAATCAGTGGTATGTTAGAAATTGAGCGGAGCAAAGCAATTATTTTAATTAGCAATTGTTCGTATCTTACCATTATACGGCTGGAATAATTTACAATTCTCAGGGCTTTAATTATTGCGATCAAGCAGCGCTAATACGGTCTTTACTGTTATACAGCTTGAATAGTTTTTATTTGAATAGGGCAGAATAATTATTGCAATTAAATGCTGCTAATACGACCTCTGTAGTTATACAGCGTGAATTAAATTTTTTATCTTTGACTTCCCAAAATAAGAAAATTAAATTCGGTTTTAGTAGCAAATTGCTTCCTCCTGGAGAAATTTCTTATCAACATGACCCATTTGGTATTCATTTTCGTTTATAAAGTTAACTTCATTGACATATTGCCGAATATACCCCCTTATAAAGGTAGCGAGTTTACAAAGATAGAATCGTTAAAATATGTTAAACTTCGAAATACTTTTGGTATTATAGCCAGTCCTGTTGTGAGAAACGGCAATTCAAGGATACAGCAAAATATTTTCTAGGGGTCTGTTTACAGTTCAACGCGAAGATAATTTCTTTCTCTTTTTTTTTCATTGGTAAATGAAATATTATGGCTTTCTCACGTAAAGCTTGATAGGGACGTTGAAATCGTTTTCAAATTACTGCCAATGGTTCAGAATGAGATTCCTTATGTGTCGTTTGATCTACGAGAGGAAGCTATCATCATAAAATTCCAAGGAGTTTATACAGTCTGAGTTTATAAAAAAACATTGTGGGTTTATAAATGATTACGTGGATAAAAAGAAAGATTGCATTGTGTGTAGCTAGTTAATGAGAGCTTAATCTAAACTGATTCTTGTCATAGTTTTGATAACATAACTCATTGAATTAAAACAGTTTTCTTGAATAAATTGAATTGCGTTTATTAAGCTCTTAAATTTGAAGATATTAACAGTGAAATTGATTCTTATAGTGACCTTAACTAATTGTTACCTTTCGCTCAAGACGCAAAAAAATTAACAAATCAAAAATTTACTAAAATGAATCATCTGAAATGGAGGATGAAGCCATGAAATTATCAAGATAGAAAGAACTTTGAAACAGCAATTGCTACAAATGAATACAGAGTTTATAAATCATCTGCTCTCATCATCACAAGTAAGGAATTCACAAATCGGTCTATAGAAAGACTTGGCAGCAGATTTCAAATTACCAACGATTTTTTTCTTTCAGAATGTTCTTGATATACGGATTCATCAGTAAGCTGTGCGTTGGGATCAATGTGTAAATCTCTTTTATTTCTCTGTATTGTTTTTCAGCCCATAATATAATTAGGATAACGATCACAAGTAATAGTACATAACTGGCAATGGTCATAATGAGGTTAACTTGTAGTTTGGAGTGGGCAGTTGCTGCAATTTCCTTAAAGTTTTTAATGTAGATATCCGTTGCATTGCCCAGAGCAACGCTCATGACTTGCCCATGAGCCGTTAGGTCTGGTAACGTGTGATCAAATGTAAAGTTAGCAGCAACTGCAGCATCGAAATTCGAGTGCATGAGCTGGTTACGAAAATTCATTATCCAATCATTTGTTTTCTGTCTCACAGCGTTAATTCCAAGAGATGAGAGCCCATTGGTTGTACTTCTGCAAATATCATCCAAAACTGCAGGCAAGAGATCACAGTAACTATTGGTACGAAAGGAAGCAATAGCATTGGTTAAATTGCTTGATACATAAGCATTGTTTTCTAAAGCTTTTTGATTGTTTAAGAAAGCTGAAAGTTCAGCAGATTGATTTAATGATTTTTCTAAGAGAGGCTGAGTTTGGCTAGAGAAATTTGATGCCTGATTTGCCTCACCTGTAGCCGCTGAACTAATAATGTCCAAAACATGGCAGGTATTCCCGACCGAATTCTGGGCATTCACAGCGATTATTTTAAATTGATGTAACAGAGGAAGACAATGAGAAACAGGATCTGCTTTCATTATGTAAGCAAGGATGGGAGGAATCAGGTATAGCACCATTAACAGTATGATAATTCCCAATTTCGAGATGGTTCCCTTTTTCAGTGGGATGTACTTCTTTGAAATCGAGTGCTTTTTCTGGGAGTCTTTGGAAAATACTTTTTTCGTCGCTACCCACGAAGTCCTCTTAGCAAGAGAGCCATTCCTTCCCCCACACATTATTGCTGCTTTCTTTTCAAGTCGATTTATTTCATCAAGCAGTTCTGATCCTGAGATTGTCACTAATTTGGAAAGAAGTTGATCGCTGTGACGGTACAGTCTGAGAAAAATGTAAAACACGCTAATTCCAACCAAGAGAATCACCATCCCACCACAAGTCAAAATTCGCGCTTGTAAAGTCGCCAATAATTGATCGAATCGCTGGCTTATTCTGTTGAATAAATCCTCACTAAGAGTCGACAACATTTTGTCATAATTCAAACTCTGCTTTCTTAAGAAACTGAAAGCACCCCCATGAGTAAGCGATCCATCTATGACTGCTTCATAAAGTTTGTATAAATAGCCTCGTAATACAGCTAACGCTTCATGAAAACCGACAGCTCTATTGAGATAAGGAGTGTCCGGTAAACTCAGATCTACTGTATAATCCTCGTATCGAAAATCAGAGTAGTAGGTTTGCGGGTTTGCCTGAAGCACATACGCATTGTATTCTGCATTGAATTGCTCAAACGCACTGGTTGTGAAAACTTGTGGTACAATGAATAAATAAACGAACCTATTGTCGGGAGACCATAGCTGGTTGAGAGCGAGAACAATGTGCTCCTGAACTTGGAAGAAACCGTAAATGTTTCGTAATAAAATTAATGGGAAGGATGCCAGGCCGGACAACTCTGATAAAATGATGTATCTTCCCGAAAGGTCGGTATATTCGGAGATCAGATACGCTATTAAAGCAATACAACTAGCAATTTGGAGTAGCTTCATAGACTGAATTTCTAGCGGCGTAGATGGGTTCTTCAACTTTCGCTTAATACGCTCCAAAGCTCTCTTTTGTTTGGATTCTCCGTTGGCAGTTCCATCTATTGAGGCCGCTCTTTGAAACTTGATTAATTCACGATTTCTCTTGCGTTCGAGTTGCTCTTCTTCATCATGAAACTCTTGAGATTTACGGGATTTACGGCTAAGAGACGTATTGAATTCATCCTCTTCAATGCTCTCTAAGCTTTTGAAATTATGTTGGGTTTCAATTTTTAGTTCCTGAGAATTCAGCGGTTCCCCTCTTGAGGCAAACTCACTCTTTTCATCCTGTCCTGAGAAAGGATTGAGTCCATGTTTTGAGTCGAGTAATGTAGCTAGCTTGCGCAATTTTGGTTCCTTTTTCGAGAAATATGAAGACTCTTCAACTGGAACAATTAGAGCATCAGTAGATCGTATTTCCAATTCGTCTTTCTTAGTGGTTAGATTTTCTGTAGAGGCGAAGTTTAGGGTCCTGATAGTCCTTGAATTTTTGAGCGGTGGAGCTTCTGCTTTTATCTCCAGTTGAGAAATAAAAAATCGTGTACGATTATTCTTGACTAAATTTGTCATTCCGAACAAAACTGGGTTATTTTTTTCGTAGATACTTATTAAGTAGTAGCCTTCTTTCGAGGGGATCACATTGTCGAAATAAGTGATGAAAAAGTTGACTTCTTTGGGATGTACAAAAGTTGAGTTCGATGAACATGCATCCATCCTCAATGCTAATTTTCCTTTCATGGGCATGGATTCGTCCTGATCTGCCAGCCTAGAGTCTGGAGAAGAGCTCAAGCTTAAAATTTCTTGGATCTTTCTCCCTTTGAATTTTGTGGACTCTGGTATTGTGTGAGCGAAAATGTTGCTTGTCCCTTCAATTGTTCCATCTAGTTTACACAAGATGAAACTCTGATGATAAGTGGGCTCTTCCTGACCCAGGAGCACCAGAGAAGGTACATCATCAATGATATCAAGATGAAATGTGCTTCTTATTGCAATGAATCCGCCATTGCGGTTTCGTAGTATCGCCTGATGAACAGTTCGGTTAATGTGGTCGCGATCTTTTCTGATATTTGAGGAATCGTCATCATTCTTGGATGATCTCTGGTTCTCGTCAACGGCTACTAAGACGTCTGTCCAATATAAATTGCTGAGTTCGGCTTGAGTGTGGCCCAACTGCTGGATTAAGTACTCGGTACTATGAGTGATTTTCCCACTCGCTCCTGCATAGTCTTCGGTAGCAAACATAAATATCGGATTTTTGTGATTATTTTGAAACCTTTCAACAATTTTAAACGTGTCCAAAGATTCAAAATTCAGCCTCGAGGTATTATAAGCCATATTACCAATGGCTTTGAGATCAAAAGGTAAATAATCCTGGTCCTGCAAAATCTCTTCAGCAAAAAATTTCATTGCATTTTTCGTTTTCGAAAATTTCAATATATCATGGTGCCGTCTCACATATCCCAAAATAGAACTGCTATCTTTGACCAATCCACATCCTTTTTCTCTGATGACTTGCAGCTTTACCGTTGGAGCGTTGAGTTCCTCCAAAAATTCAATTTTGCCGCGAGCCCAGGAGCTCATCTTCACAATAAGCTCATCAGACTGCTTCAATATTTTAAATACACGACTTGTATCAAGAGCGTGCTCAGATTTCAAGGAGAAGTATTCGTGGGAACATGTTTCTTCAAGTCCTGCGACTTGGATCCCGAGCATCCATCCATAAGATAATCGTTTTGCTTTCAACTTTCTCCGGAAATCATGAATGAGAAATAGCACCTTAAGATTGTCTTGCAGTATGATTCGTACGAAGAACAAATACGCAAGGATAATGGGCTGAACTCCTGACCGATATACGTTGGGTGATTTGAAATAATCTTCATAACTCTTCAAAATAAAATTTAAAAAGGCCTTGCGTGCTTTATGCTTATGAGGAACAGATTCCAATGAATACTCTTCTGAGGAGAAAATCTCTTTCTCATCATTATTGTTATCGGTTCTATGAGCAAGTAGCGGTTGTATTACTTCAATCAATTTACCATTCATTGTATCAACTTGTTTAAATTCTTCATAGATGTAAGGAAGAATTTTCATTGCCAAGGTTGAGCGCGTTTTCTTCTGATTGAGTAATCTGAACATTTTTTCCTTACGGTATCCATCGATATTGGTCAAGAGCCAATAGAGGAAGGAGGATACCAAGAGAAACGGAAATTCCATTTTTGAGCCATCATAGACTGTTGCTTGAAGTAGAAGTACCAAGGTAAATCCAAAAGTGAAAGAATGGCAAAGCAAATCAAGGCGATTGAGTCCTGAAAATAAATACGTCGGGTAGAATAATGAGGCGATTAAATGGATGCAGGCACCTGAAAACAACAAATAAGTTGGCACTATCGAAGCTGTATCATAATTTGACATTCGAATTCCAAGTATGATCAAAAACCCAATCATCTCATTCAATTCTTTGTTTCGATATTGAGCGAGGAACTTCGCCGTTGAGTATGCTGGCCGATACGAAATTATAGCGAAAAAAACTTTGAGAATCGTCATCATCGTTAAGTTGAAGATTGAAAGGACGTAAAATATCGTCTCTGATTTCTTGTTGTAAATCACGTAATAGCTGCTTTGGTATAGTGGAAGATAGATCAAGTATCGATTGACTATCAGGATCTGATAGGACATCAGTACCTCCATGAAATTAGGAACAGTTTTTTTCCTCCATACAAAGGAAAAGAAGATTCCAATCACTGCAATCTCAAGGATCATCACGGCAAAGAAAAATGCAACAAAGTCAGTGTAAGTAATTGGAACTATTTCTGTCCAAAAACCCAGTTGGAATGCTCTCAGAACGTGCCCAAGAGCTCCATAAATTTTTCCCTGAGGAATGATGCTCAGAGTAGAAGAAGCCAAAATCACTGCTAGTCTAAGCAGATGGTATAAGAACAGAATGACTTTTTCAGTCAGGCCGTTAATCCGAGTTGCAGAGTTAGAAGCTGCTTGATTGAACTTAATGGCAAAGCGAACAAGGACATTTTTCTGGTCCCTCATGTTGGTTAAGAAAAAATGTAAGAGATAAGAGTATTTAATAATTGATAACTTGTTTCTTTAATGAAATATTGCTAACTGATAACAATTTTTATGCATCATATGGTTGTGGTGAATACGAGATTAACTTGGAGAACTGATTTTTAAATAACCAGATGTGAACTTTATTTAGCGTAGCTGTACCAAAAATTAATAGCCCAAAATTGCTTTCGAAAAATCAACGAACTTTTAGGAACTAAAAGGTTATATACTAACTTTGAATTTTCGGTAGAAATGTTGAATTTTGTTCGACAGAAGCATCTTATTGGCATAAAACTAATAGGCTGTCTTAGTCGATGGTGTACGAATGCATTGACACTCAGATATGGTTATCAATAATGGAAGTTAAGAAGAAGAACATGCTCTCAGAAAAAATTAATCAATGTAATTTCTTCGAGAAGCTCTTCATGATTCTAATTCTGAATTGATTTCTCATTTTTTAAATTTACTTAACATTATAAGGAAATGTATTACTGAAAAAAAAAATTTTAAAAAATAGGATTAGAGCAGAAATTTTTCAAATATCAGCTTCCTTCGGGTTTAAAGGTGTTGATTTCCTATAATATTGCTGAGAGCAGTCAAAAATTTAGCCTTGAAGCATCATCTCTATTGGAATGCCAACGAATGTCTGCTTTTCCAAAGCTTTTATATATTCATATCACGACATCTAGATCTCAGATCCACATCAATTCATTACAGTTGCAATTCAAGCAGCAAACATACTTTTCAAGAAAGACAAAGTGCAGTCTAAATGGTCCTTCATGTTACTTGGAAAAATTGAATTCGCTTAATGATTTGCCATGTGTTACAATACTTAATGCTGTGAACAACTCACCAAAGGTCTTCTCGCTCGGCGAGATCATGGATATGATGTCTCTATGCACAGATGGCTTCTTTCTTCGACATCATTCGGTCGATCAGCTATCCTCAGAACAATTTACAGAAAAATTAATCTGACAGATATACCCTCCTTTAAAATTTATTACATTAGGAATAATTTCATTTTCATCAATAAGCCGTCTTATCTTCACATACTTTCCTGTCAAACCGACGAAATTCTCATTTTATCTGATGATTCTGTTGGAATTGTTGAACCTAAACTTCGATATCCTTAAATATAAGGCACGATTATCTGCACTTCAGCCTCTAAGAGAATATTGATATCCTAGCCAACACAAAGTGGTTGGATATTCCAAACAAAAAAAATCAATATAATATTGGGTTGTGGCTAATTGCAACTTTTTCTGAGTTCGTAGTTCTTAAATTTATATCTAATGTAATTGGCAATCGAGGAATCTCAATTTTCATTTTGAAAGAGGAACGTAAGTTAATGTATTTTTATTTCCTCAAGGATCCGTTTTTTGAATAATCAAAGTAATATGAAATAGGCCGGTCTGAAGAACTAGCCAACAGTGACAGAGGTCTCTGAAGACCTGAATTACTGGAATATGTTTACTTAAAAACCATTTACTGATTACCTTTTAAGGTCTTACAATCTTATCTCATGGGAAAAAACAAACAATCGCAAATTTTTTGGAAGAACTCTTTGCAATAAACCCGAAATCAGGCATAAGACCTTCCCCTTTCGCCCGAATAAGAATATAAGACTAGCTAAGATTGTGCTAGTACTTATCATTCTGTGAATAACAATGTTTCCCACTTTAGGTATTACTTGCTATTGTTTTTACTCATTGCCTTAGTTAAGACAAACGTTCGTTGCTATAATTTCCCTTTTCCTTTGAAATGCATATTCACAGCAAACAAAGTTTTAATAAAATTCTGAATTTCAATTTTCCTGTCAAATTCACACTAAAAAACCAAAAAAGAAAATCGAATACAGAATCACTTAGCTCATGATTTTCAAAGAATTAAAGAAAATCTGACCTTTTTGTCAACAAAGATGACGGACTAGTAGTGAGCTATCTTCAATTTTGAGATTGTTGATATGATATTAAATGTCTAATCAAGAGAATTACAAATATCACCGATATTTCTAGAGCAGTATATAATTACTTGCAATAAATCATGAAACAGTGGATATGGAAAACATCCGAGGCGCAGATATTCATTATGAAAGTCTATTTTATTTATACATTAATTATGTCATCAAATCATATTATTTTCCACACAATAACTGTACGCTTCCGGAACCTTATCTAATGCTTTCTGAGCAAATTCTTTTGGCTCGATACCTTTGTTAAAAGGTATGAAGAAGAAGTTAGCGAATCTCCTTCGCGGCAGCTCTTGCTCCAGTTGTTTGATCCCTTGCCAAGGGTCTTTCGGATATTTCTTGAAGTCACCGTCACCGACACCCACCATGATTATGAATATCGGGAAGTTTGAAGCCTTTACTATCGTCCTTATCGTTTCCTTCATATCAGTCACGCCGCCGTCACCAATAATTATTAACAACTGGAACTGCTTTTTTATTTTCGAAATCTGAATGGCAGTTTCAATCAACGGCCTGAATGACGTCGGGCCACTGAACCCGATCTTTGGAATCTGTTTGCGGTATTCAGCCAGAGCGTGAGACACGCCAAAACATTCGCAATAGCCGGTTTTGTCTTGGTATAGTGGCCTGACTGTCTGATCTCTCGTAGCCTCGTCTCCGAAGAGATACACTGGGAACCTTCCGTCCTGGCTAAAGGTATCAACGATTCCTCCCATGATGCTGATGACGCGTTCATAGAAATTCAATTTCCTCGGCGATATATGATGAAGATGGCGATTTCCGAAAGATTTCTTTCCAGTGAAGATATTCGAGGTGGTGCAATCAATACCCACCACCAATCCGCATTCTTTCACACCTTTTTGCTTTAGCAACTCGCCTTCGCGTTTGACCAGCCGCTCGATTTCGTTAATTCTTTCGTCTTGGACTCGCTCGATCGGTTGTTCTAAGGGGGTTTTCTGGATGAAATTCTCGGGGTTGACAATCATTTGCATTTCCTCAGTGACATTATGGTCGAGAGAGTCTAGCGATCTGACTCCATGATAACCTTCGAAATCGTTTTCGGTTTGAAGTTTAATGCATTCGTCATGGAATGACGTATTAAGTCCTTTTTCCTTGTCAGCCTCAGGCGTCTGGTCATTTTTTAAGTCTTGCGTGTCGTCTTCGCAGTCGCTGTCGAGGCCATTTCTGGTACCAGCCGAAGGCCTAATAAAATACCTTAGTTCCTCAAGTTGTCCCCGAAGCTGAGAAACCTGATCCTCGAGGTATCTTATTCTCTCAGTACCTTCCATTGGCTGAGAGCTCTCTCGGTTTAGTAGCCTTGAAATGTCGTTCATTGAATTTGAAGGGCTCGGAGTTCCAAATTTATTATCGTAGTAGCGACCCTCTAGACGATCTAATCTCTGCAACAGGTCCTTTTCGTTAATAATTAGCTGATTTAGCTGCGTTTCTTGGAGATTCAAGCGCTCTTCGAGGTCTTTGGCGTAGTCTCTGCAAGGCTGATGAGTCTTGTCGTCATTTGTCTTACTCCAATAGTTATTAATGTTTTGCTTGCTGGCTAAGAGTTTATCACTGTGGACGTCTCCATTCGTTTTCAACATATTTGAGTCGCTACCTAGCATCCAGGTGTGTCTTGTGAGATTACTTCTCTCGAGATTAGGATAACCACCATCTCTTGCAGTATTCATCCCATTGTTGTTCTCACCGTTGGAAGTATTATCTCTCAAATCCATTGAACTAGTGGATTTTTTTAAGTTCGGAATGGCAGAAACAAATGCCAATCCGGAGTTTTTTCGCGGAGTAAGTGTGCTCTTGCCTTTCGTATGAATCTCTTTGAGGTCATGGAGTTGCGAGCTACTCGCGGTTGGAGATTTATTTGAGGGAGAAGTGTCTAGTCTTCGGCTAGAAGAAAGATTTGTATCTTCACCGGACATATAATCTCCGTTCTTCTGAGGAATGTTATTAAGATTCATCAGTTTCTGCATCAATCCGTTGGTCGCGGTGTTCGGTCGATGCTCGCCTTTGTAATAATGGCCTTTCTCTGGGGTCAAATCTAAGAAAATATTTAAGAAAAATATCACGTTTTCTCTTTACCAAGTGAATTCATGGATTGGCTGTTCATAAACGTCGAGACCTCTCGACTACGGGGCGGGGTTACTAGCCGATCTGTCTGATTGTAATACAAATTCCGAGCGTCTCCGCTGGAGACTGCGCGTCCAGGTGACTTCCTTCTTTCTGGTTCGGCTTTGGGGGTTTCCTCTCCTCTAAATTTCTCAAGTTCAGTTATTTTCGACTTGATAAGCTCTAAGTTCTTTTTCAGATTCGCGTTATTGATTTTCTCTGTCGGACTGAGCTGCGAGTTTCCAGAAAGGTTTGCGTCTTTGTCAAGTTTTCCAACGAATTTCGGGTGCGATAGGTCTTCCGGTGGTATCGAGTTTAAGGAAGTCGCTGTTTTCGGACGCATGGAATCCAGACTGAGAATCAGATCGTTAACCATTTTGTTTATTAGAACAATCTGGTTCTTATAGGCTTCCTTCTCAGTTTCTGAGAGATTCATTAGACTGTTTGCCATGGCCATGCTACCTGCATTTTGACTCGTAACAGACGTATTTAATGTTTGAGTGGCATGAGTAGGGTCTTCTGTTGAGTTCTCTTTTCCTATCAGCGGCTGACTTGGCCGTCTGAAGCTTGGCGTTTGTCCTTCTTTTTCCGCTGACTCAGCATCTTTTTTCGAAGTTTTCAGGGATAATCCTGCTCCTTTTCCAGCTTGTCTCTCAGAGTACTCAATAACTTGGTTCTCGGACGAGCATCGGCATCTCTCCTTAAACTTTTTATATTCATTACTAACTGACTCAAGTTCTCGTTGAGTCGCTTGCAGCCGTTCCCTGAGCAATTTGTTCTCTTCTTCAAGATTTTTCGCTTTTGGGTCCTTTTTCGCTTGAGATCCGTTGGTGCTGGAGCTTTGGACTTGCTGGTCTTTGACCACGACCTGAACATTGAGAGGCTTGGAGCTGATGTGCTGGATTAATTTGGACACTTCAGCAGGTTTGACGTGAAGGGTGTTCTGACTCTTGGACGCTGAGAGATTTTTTGATTTCTCGTTCTTCCCTTGTTCGTATAAATTGATTTGGATGGGACGAAGCGGGTGGCTGTTCTGCTTGGAGAGGGTATCTTTGTTGGTCGAAAGCATATTTTGGAACGAAATAACTAAGATTTCAAAGAAAGGCCTTTTGGAGATTTGTTTTTTCTAATCTTTACAAAGAACTGAAGCAATCCAGCATTTGGCAATGAGGTAGAGCCAAAACGGCCATTAGATCGATTGGAATTCGAGTCAGAAAGTTTCAAGATAATTTGTACTGGAAATCGCATACATATGCAATAAATTTTAGAAAATAGAAATTTTCATCGAGTATTATCTACTGAGAATATTCAGTACGGACACAAAATAAACGATTATATTGTCTGATCAACAAAATGCTGTTCATTTCTTGTCTTAAGGAGGATGATACTCAACTTATGCAATAAATGGGTCGGTTTGAGTGCTCTTGAGGAATTTATTCATTTGTCATATTTTGAAGACATGAAGGAAAAATTTGAACTGATAATGAGGCTCCGGTTGAAAAAATATCTGGGAAGGTTTCTTATTTATTAAATTGGCAAGATACGGATCAGTTGGCTTCGAAAAAAATTGGGCTACTGGGTGTGCATTTAATTTTCGTTGCTGTCTGTATAGAAAGGTATTTTGATCTAGCTATTAATCAAATACAGGTATCAGAGTGAAAAAAATGGAACATTCGATATTATATTAGGCTTTTCGAAAGCGGATCTTCAGTTACTTCCAAGCATAATCAGTAATGCCTGGCTTTTTCTCTTCGAACTCTCGGTCTGTCTTGTGATTTCATATTAGAGTACACATACTTGCCACCTTTTCAAGCGATTCAAATATCTAAAGTTAACGGAGCTCAAATGCTAGACAGAAAAATCTAATTTCATTATTTCTTGGATTTCGTTTGTACTGGTCTGTAGTTACTGCAGCCGAATGGCTTATTGCTAATTGCTGGCTTTGCTTGATGACAGCTTTTCTATTAGCTCATTATAGCATCCGGATTTGAACAAGTTAGCCTACAAAATCTTCTTGCCTAGTTCATCTTCCTGATTCAACTGGAAAAACTTCTTAAATTAGCCTTGCAACAACTTCATAATATAGTTTTACGGCAAATTAGCAGATTATACTGCAATAAATAACAAGAATTCTGAAACATATATTTGAATCCTCGACACGCTATTGCATATTGCTTCACGAGTGAAGTTGTATATCAATGAAATTGTAGGTGAAAAGGGAAATTTATGTATTTTTCTTTTCGGAAATCTTCGGCATTACATCTGGAAATGAAGCAACTGATTATCATATGGATCAACTTCTCCGAAAGGGGTATTTTGAACAATTAATCTTCGTACACATCTACCATTAGTCAGCTTAACTTCACCTAGCCTCAAATTTGTTATATTTCTCTTATAGGGAATTACAGCGAAAAATTCGTAATGAGTAACTACTTGACTAGCAGGGCAGTTTGACTCAAGTCTGGCCTGAAAAGACCGGATGAACTATTTAAGAGCTCGTTTTAAGAAAGTTGGAGACTTAAGATCACAAAAATTTGAAAAGATGCTCTTTGTTAGATATTTTTTCGATTTAGGTGTTAGAAAATGCTTATAGATTCCACGGCTGTTGTTAGCTGCTTTCAATGACATTTGCTTGTTTTGGTTAAGGTGAAAGTCACAGATATTTCAGTGAGGGAGCTGTTTAGGAAATTTTTTTTTTTTATTTACAGTTAACCTCAAACGATCGCTATTTTCTAACGTGGAATATAAAAAAATAGATACGTTATCCAAACACCCAATTTGAGCTAATTAAAGCTCCTGAAGCAATTTCAAATTGGTAGCGAATATTAATTCATCGATTTTAACACCCTTTAAAAGACTGGAGCGGAGAATTAAATAAGTTTTCGTTCATGATGCTTTTTGTTAATATCGTATACAAACTCTTTCTTCTGGCTTTGGTTGCCATCTTGACAGATGCTATAACCATATACGTGGACAATTCAGGATCGAATGGCAGCGGAGGTCAATTTTCTCCTTTTGCATCCTTAACTAATGCATTACAAGCTGCCCAATCTTCTTCGCCTACTATTAATACCATTGTTCTCACCCCTGGCCAAACATACGAAGATATAAATCGGAGTTTTTCATTCACCACCAGCCTCACAATTGTCACTTCAACACCTTCTTCGACCAATTATTCAACGGTCGTTCTCTCCGGCAACGCTCAACTGATTTTTTCTGGAGCTACTCTTACGATTCAAGGGATAAATTTATTGTTTCGAGATTCCACAACCGTTTCGTCTTGCGTTTTCCAGATATCGGACGAAGCAGAATTCATTGTAGACCATTCAATGGTCCAAGCTGAAACAACTTCTTTGCAGACTGCCTCTCTCATTTGCGCGAAAGACAGTTCTTCCATAACGATATCTAATGAGTGTACGATATCAAACGTTTCAGCCGCGCAAGAAACTCCTCTTATTCTTCTCGAAAATTTATCATCAATCATCATGAAGAACTCTGGTATTGCTAATGTTTCTCTTGCTGGATCTGGGCTGAAAGCTGAAGATAGTGCGGTGACAATCGAAAATGTTTCAATATCAGCGCTGGATTTGAAGGGCACTCAATCATTTATTATGCTAATATCAGATTCTTCACAGGCAAATTTCACACTCATAGACTCACAAATCGTAAACGTAAGTCACATACTACCAGGAAGTTCTGAAGACACCGATGGGAGCAGCGCTTTTTTGTTCAGTTCTGAAGGAATAATCCCATCAAATGTCACTTTTGTAAATGTCACCATTTCCAACGTAAGCATGCCAGCCGGAGGAATAGCCAGTATCGCGGCTCTAGGATCGTATCTCTCAGTTATTCAAGTCACAATGAGACAAATTACTGCAGCTGTTTGGTTTAATGTGGATTCTGCTTTATCGGTGACCGCAAGCGACTCTCAGTTCGGAAATCTCTCTTCTGATATCGGTTCAGTCTTTCTGATGAATGACGTTTACTCCATAAACTTTATTTCTTGCACTTTCGATGGAGTCTTCGCCACCAGATACGCCATCGCGATGTTTGCTGCTTCCACAAATTCGACACTTAGCTCGCTCATAAGCAACCTCAACATAGGAGCCATTACACAATTATTATTGATAGAGAATTGCTTATTTCAGAACCTCAATGGATACTACACTGATCCCACATATTCTGGAGCGACCTTATTTCTCGCGACAGAAACCCCCGTTCAAATTATTAATTCGACATTTCAGAATAACTCCGTGGAATACACAATTCCCCCTACTTCCATACAAGGAGGCGGATCTCCTTGTGTCACCACACCAAGTCTCGAAGGTCAGCTTTGGATTTCAAAATCACATTTCATGGATAATCATGCGAGAATTCTCTCGAATTGTATCTTTGCTTCAAATTTCTTGGTAAATATTGAAGATTCGTATTTCGCTTATAATACGCCTATTATTAATGTCGCTCAAGGAGATGACCCGCTCTTCGGGTCTCCTTTGAGTGCAGGAGGCGCATTTGTGGGTGCAATACAATATTTCACCCTTCGCAATACGAGATTTAATGGAAACCGCGCGAATTCTGGAGGTGATTTGGTCTTTTTAACAAATAGCATAATTGATACTCTATTTGCCTCTGGGAGGAGCTTCTTAATCGATAACTGCTCCTTTACTTCCAGCATGGCATTAATGGCTTCAGTTATGGCGACTGTATCTATCTCGAACGTCAACCTCACAGTTCAAAATTCTCGATTTACTGATATTTCCTACCAGATGGGAGGAATTATCAACTCTCGGCTGATGAATGGCTCAAGACTCGTTTTTTCTAACAACACAGTTACGAACCTCACTGGAATAGTCGGAGGCGTGCTAATGCATGCGAGTCAGCCTTCGTCGCTGCAAATTGAAGTACGAGATTGCGTTATTAGCAATATCGTAAATCAGCTTGGAGGCGCGGGCTTCATCCTCTTGAGCCCTGTGAGTTTAACTCTAAAAAATATTGTTTTCAATAATATCACCGAGATGTGGGCAGGATCATTGATACTTGCACAAGCAAGTAACATTAATATCGATAATTGCACATACTCGGGAGGATATTCTGTGATCGGGAGCATTAGTTTGACCGAGGGGTCAATACTGAAAATAACGAACTCGCATTTCGACGGTATTCAGACCCTCTATGACGGTGCAGTGTTTTTCTTACAAAAAGGATCGATGCTCTATGCAGAAAATATTACGGCACTGAACATAGCGAGCTCTGTTAGCGGAAGCTTCGCGACAATTATCGAGGGCTCAAGTGGCACTTTTGTTAATTTGAGTGTTGAAAATGTTCAAGCTGTCATAGGGGCCGCCCTCTACATTGCCACAGATTCCATTGTGGCATTTAATAACACGATAATTAAGGGGATTCAGAGCGAAGTGTCCGCCGTTTACATTTCTAATAGCACCGTTGCTATTCAGGACATGGTCCTATCGATGTCCTCTGGAGGCTCGATCTTTTCAGTTACTAGCAGTGATTTCAAAGCTGATAATCTTACGATTGATTCATCGTCATGCGAGATACAGGCTAGCGCCTGTGGAGTGGATATATTCGATTCAACTGAAGTGCAAATTTCTCGTTTCGTTGCGAAGAATGTTTCTTCAGAAGGGAAAACCGGAGTGTTGAATCTCAATCAGAGTCAGGTCACCATATCTGAAAGCGCACTTTCAGATATCTACAGCGCAAATTATGCGAGCTGCATGATGATGACAAATGCGAACGTTTCCATAGCAAGTTCGACTTTTACTCGCAGTGTTGGAGGATGCATAGCTGCAAAAGGCGGAAATAATTATCTGGTAATAACGGATTCCAATTTCTCTCAAGCAGAGGTTTTGGAGGGGTCTTTGAGCCAAATTGCAGGATTACAAAGACCTTTCATTGACTGCCAAGATTTTGTGAATTTACAAATAGTAAATTCTTTTTTCTCTAATAACTCCGTGTCTGAGAGCGGAGGAGCGATCAATATGATAAATAACGACCTGAGCAATCCCAGTTACCTGGTTCTAAGAAACAGTTCGTTGGCATTTAATTCAGCGGTTAATAACGGTGGAGCCCTTGCGATCTCGAACGCTATTTCTAACATTACTAACACAATGTTCTCCAACAACAATGCTACACGGTCAGGTGGAGGTCTTTATTATAATAGTTCAATGAAAGATGGGGTGTCCATCTCGAAAAGTTCATTCAAGAACAATTATGCCGGCATCAGCGGCGGAGCTATCTTCATGGAAAATGAGATGGTTGTTACGGACGCAGCAAGTGTCCTGATGAGCGGAAACAGCGCAGGCTACTACGGAAACAACCAAGCCTCAAATGCAGTGAGATTAGTTGCCCAAATAACTGATTCGACCAATGGAGCTGTCGTTTATAATTCAAATACAACTAACTCAATCTTGGAGTTAAATAACATTGCTTCTAGGCAGCCCATCCCGATGAAATTTTCTCTACGAGCAATAGATCTGTTTGGGCAAGTCACTCGAAGTTTGCATGCTGCTGCAAATTTGGGTCTGGAGAGGATTAGTAACACGGACCCTTCAAATACCAATAGCATCTCTCCAGATTTAGCTTCACTCAAAGAGCTCTACATTTCTGGAGGGTTTCTCACATTCGAGCGCGTCATCGTGAACTCATTATCACCAGATTCACTCGCTTTAAGCATAAGAGTTCCTTCAGGAGTCTTTTCAAGTCCAAAAGCGTTTTCATATCACCCCTACGAGTCATACTCTAATAAAACTTACTCGTTTTCTATCCATCTCAAGGTCAGAGATTGCGTCCTCGGAGAATCCAAAGTCACCACATCACAGGAACAATACTGTAGACTTTGCCCTTCCGGTACCTACTCTTTCGATCCATCAGATAACACATGTTACAAGTGTCCTAACAACGCTATCTGCTACGGAGGAGCCAATACTTCGATCAAATCAGGCAATTGGAGATCCAACAACCGCAGCATGGAGATCTATGGATGCCTGATTGAAGAAGCCTGTCCTCAAGGGACTGGATATGACTGCGAAGCTGGTTATTCCGGACCACTTTGCCAAACCTGCACCAGTGAAAATCCGCAAGCAGGAAGCGGAGGTGAAGGAAATAGAGAGCGATTTTTCGTGTTAGGAGGAGGCGAATGTTTCGAATGCTTTTCTAACAATATTGTTAGCCCAGTCTTCTTGAGTATTGCTCTTGGGTATCTTGCTTTCGTCTCGCTTAATATCTGGGTAAATATCCAAGCAGAGTCAGGCAAACTCATAAAAACACAAGGGTATCTCAAACTTCTGAATGGATACTTCCAGTTCACTTCAATAGCTGTTAATGGAGAATTCTCATGGCCGAACCAAATCACAAAACCCTTTGAATTTCTCTCCATTGGAGACGTTTCTAAGAGCGCTACGGTTTTCGATTGTGTCTTGTCGCAGTCTTCATCCTATTCTCCAGAGTACAAGAAACTGATAATAGTGAGTTGCTTGCCGCTGATTTTTGGATTTGCTTTTTTCGCCATCTTGCTAGCATGTAGGGCCTTTAAGCGGGATTTGCAAGTAAAGAAATACTTCAAGATAGTTGCCGCCACTATTCTCTATTTGCTGATACCTGGAATGACAAAACAGCTTCTTAGAGGGCTTGCTTGTGTGAAAATTGGAACTGAAACCAGATTCAGCGGCGCGCTCTTGCTGGAATGTAACGAGAGTAGGTATCAAGGCGTGAAGTTTGGTTTAATAATGCCTTTATTTATGCTTTGGTGTGTGGCAATACCCCTCTGGACGTTTTGGAGTAACTATAAAAGTTCAAAACAATTATCTCTTTCCAAGAGAAAATTGATTCCTAAGTTTATGGTGCAGCAATATAAACAGAGCTATCAGGAATGGGATGCCGTTAAATACTTTCGAAATTTCGTCCTATGTGTAACCTCGGCGTTTCTGCCATTTGATTATTATAATAAAGCTTTGATAAACGTTTGCTTGATTGGAATTTGTTTCTATCTCACGGAAACTACCTGCCCATACAAAGATAAATACCTAAACTTTTTGGAGATATCTCAGCTGGTTGTGAACACGATAATCACACTGACTGCAATTTCTATTGTCGATCTAGAACCCGGACCTAAATTAACAAAAGCCCTTTTCCTGGTGTTTGTTCTAGTTGAAACTCTCTACTTGGGTTTGCTCGTAGTACTCTTTATTAAGGCCTCCTTTTCAAAAGCTGATTCTGATCCCATGGAGAAAGAAAAAGAACTTAAATTGGAATTTCAGCAGTCAGAACAGCAGAAGAAGAAGCCTTCACATGGATCCTTTATTGATATTCCTTCTGTGAATGAGGGCTCGCCCCGAAAAAAAGATGAATGTGAGTCCGAACATCCCCATAGTTTGTTTAACATAACGCTTGATCGAGTGGCTGTTGAATATAACACATCGACCTGTATATTACCTTCTCAATCCATTAAAATTCAAGAAAGCACACAGAAGTACAGTCATAATGAAATCACTTTCGGTATGATAATATTAATAATTCATCACTTAACTTTCAATAGATGGATTCGTCGGCAAGCCTGAAGAGAACGAACTACCATTATTCTAAACTTCAAATTCGAGATA
>ENA-UOTZ01000888-UOTZ01000888.1-compost-metagenome-genome-assembly--contig:-NODE-888-length-23414-cov-8.470198_pt1 | contig 23414 bp, 12 predicted proteins | sample MGYA00238144_ERZ746983 | MGnify/ENA primary metagenome ERZ746983 (study PRJEB28759, sample SAMN06268863) | compost metagenome | isolation source: single cell | place: USA: California, Emeryville, Joint... | reverse complement strand
GCTCCAATTGAAATTAATCATGTGATTGGAGCCTTTGTAATTCTCTTTGAACATTATGTACTATTCTTAACATTGTAAAAGACACCCTAATACCCGCGGGTTACTGAAAAAAAAGTTTTTAATCATCGAATGTTCTGACTTTTCATTCTATTAGATTTTATTTTGGTTCGAACTTTGCGCAGCGAGATATTAAAACAAAAATTATTTAATTGGAGGTTCGCCAGAATTTGACGTTCCAGATATTTCGTATTTAGCTCTACATTCAAGGCACTAGCAACAAAGTCGCAATAAGGAATTCAATTGGAGCGGCGATTTCTGATCTAAGCCAATTGAAGTCAAATTAACCATTAAAGGTTCTATAAAGGGGTAAAAACGGTAGTCCGAGGGTTAATTCAAGGAAGAACGGCTTTTGGAAGGGATATATGGATGATCTAGCTTTTTTATAAATTGTTTTATAGATTATTACTGTCATTGTTAGAACGTTTCGATAGCTTGCTCAGGCGTGAGAGTGTGACCAAGAGTAAAGGTTTGAAGCTCAATTTTGTTAAGAGCGGGTTGGTCCTTGGAAAATAAAGCAATTTTATAGAAAAGGGGTATTTAGTTTTGAATGTATAGTTTCGATCGCTAACAGCCTAAATTACGAATGGGTTCTTATCGCTAACTCTTTAAGTTTTTTTATCATTCTTCCAATAAGAAAAACTAAATTAGCTGCAAAGTCACCCTTATATTTCCTCTTAGGTCCATCAGAACATTGCTGATGAACTTCTGGAAGAAGATAGGTCAATTTAGATGGTGAGATCGATCTAGCTTGGAATAATGCTACGTTGAGGGCTCGTTGGTTTCTTCAGCAATTATGATGATTTGTAAAAGCATCTCAGATTGGTCTGCTGATAGGCTGTAAAGAGCAGCAACATTCAATTTAGGAAGAGCTGCTGCATTTTTCCGTATTGATTACTCGAGACGTTTAATAATTTAATTGTATAGTAAAGCAAAAACCCACTCATGGAACCTGTTAATTAAACAAAGAGCAATAAAGCTCATTTTCAAAGTACTATAAGTAAGCAGAAGAGTTGTCAGAAGAGATAGAAGTGGGATTTAGTGAATCCACGGATACCTTCTGAGTAGTTTACGTTTTGTTTTGTTGTGTATGTAAAATGGGTGTTTTCTTGGCTTTCGATTGCAATGCTTGCTGTGCACCTGCTGTAGCCCAGTATATTTGAGCATTTGCTTAGAGTTCATCGAATACATACTCGATAGAGCGAAAAATAATAAATGATGTTTAGATTGGGATGAAATTTCTGGGTAGTTCCTCCTATTGGCTTGAATATTTCATGGAAGAGATGGATATGAGACATATTTAACCGAAGTGTGATCTCGTAACACGACCCGTTGATTTCGCTTCTCAGAAAAAATATGAATCATGGCATAGAGCTATTATTTCGCTTTATTTTTTGATAACTTCTTCTGTCATTAACAACAGCTAAAGATATTTTTTGATGTAAACTCATTTCGCTTCGGAGAACGGTAAAAATTTGCAATTCTCAGCACATTCGTCTCTTCTCAATTATTTGAGTTCTTATTAGATGACAACTTTATTTCATTCTGCGATTTTGAGCTTAGCCTGACCGATTGCAAAAGCTTTATTCATGATTTTTGATAGAGCATATTAACTTGGTGAAGCAAGAAGGTAAATGAAAAATTTTCCTCATCTAATCTGTGGGTATGCCGAGACAGCCATTTATTTAATAAATAAGCTGGTTTCATCTAAGAGACTTATATTAAGGCAAGCGGGAGGAGATTTTATGGATCAAATGAACATAATTTGAACTTTCAATTTATAAAAAAATACCCTGCACAACAACAAAAATAGAGTTTTTTGCAACTCTTTAACCTCGATTTAATAAATGCCTCAGGAAAACTTTGGAGTTGAGTTTTAAAATTGCTGCGAAAGAACATCCCTTGAAATGAAATGGATCGCTATATGTTATAGTTCTTTATTGTCTCGTATGATATATTCTCGATTTTCGAAAGGAGATGAGGAAAAATAAGCAACTAAATCATTCCTTAGGCTGGAATCCTCTCGCAGCTTCAAAGGAGTAGCTGCTTCCAGATTCTTCTCGCACTTCCGACTGCTACCTTATTGCCAATAATTTTAAAAAAAAACAAAAAACAAAAACTGAATATTGCAAGAAGAAAGAAGCAAAATTAAAATTTATTGGCTCTTTTGGGTTGTTTGATTTCGGAAAAATTGCCATCCAGAGTTGAAAGTAGAACGGCAGCAAAAAGCTCTTGTCACACCTCTTTCTCTGTAAGTGCACGTCAAGACTTAATGATTGAAATATTTGAGATGCAACTAAATGAATGCTTGTCTTTCTTTGAAAATAAGCCAAATTGTTGAAAGTAGCTCATGTGAAGGATATAATAATGAATATATAGGTGTAAAAAAGAGAAATAACAAGGAAACAACAATCACATTATGTGAAAAAGACTCTTATCGATGAAATATAAAGATAAATGAGAAAAAAATAGGGTTTCAATTGGACTAATATTGCGGTATGCTCGTCATTCTCTGAGCTGATCCTCAGAAGAATTTCTGAATCATACCACAGTGAAATTCATGAGCTTAAAACTGCTTGTTTTGCAATAGGCGCTGATGAATGTATCTCTGCATTTCCATATTCTCTTTGGAGATCTGCCTTTCAATGACTCCCTTCAGGAAGGACTCCGAAGAAAATGACGAATTAAACATAGTCCGGTTCGCTGCATTCATAGATTGGAGCGCGAGTAATAGGGCAGGGTCATTAAAATTGAGTCCAAATCTGCATGTTGAAGGACCAACGTTGTAAAGGGATTGAGAGAGACTAATAGAGGAAGCATAATTCGGGAGGTAGGACGAAGGGAACAGCTGCAGGCGGTTAGGAGGGAAAAATTGATTTTGGAAGCTAGAGAATGGGTTGCTGGGCATTTTGGTCACCTCTGGGAAAGTTTGAGTGTGCTGTAGTGGAGATTTCTGCGATGAGTCGTTGGAAACCACCTCCTCTAGGGTCTCCGGAGCTTCTACCTTGCATTGTGGTTTCAGATCGCATGGCGTTTCGTCAATTTTCACAATTTTCCTGGGTTGCTCCTCCTCAAATTTTACTTCAAATTTCTCATCTTGGGACTCGCTTTGGACGCTGGCTTGGGTATTAACCTTGCCTGTGCACTGTTTTTGATGTTTGTTCAGACTGCTGATATAGATATACACTTTGCCGCAGGTTGTGCAAGAGTAATTGAGCTCAGCGGCGCCGTCCTTATGGATGTCACAGTGCTTGCGAAGCTTATAGGAGGTAGAGAACTGCTTTGGGCAGACCTTGCATTTGTAAGGGCGCTTTCCGAGGTGGGACTGTTCATGTCTCTTGAGGTTCGAACTTTGAATAAAACTCTTGCCACAGGTCCCGCAGACATAAGGGCGCTCGTTCCTATGGATTCTCTCGTGCTTGATGAGAGAAGAGAGGTGATTGAAGTGACGGGCGCAGGAATCGAGGTAGCAGATGTAAACTCGGATTCCTTCCTTAGAGATGAAAGACTTGCGAATTTTGTGCTTTTGGGTGATTTGTAAGGCCACATAAGGCGTGAAACCAGATTGGTTTCCAGCAACATCGCTGGTTGTCGTGGTGCTGAGGTTTTCAGAGAGGGAATCTTTTGAGGCGCAAAGGGCTTGGGTGGTATTGTTAGAGGTCATGAGAGATTTTAACTGGTTTGGCTTGGGTAGGGTAAGAAATGGTGATAAAGAGGCAATAGGAGAGTTGTCTCTGAAAGAGTGCTTCTTTTGTCAAATTTAGTTTTCAAATGATTATATATAAAAAAGCTTCCCAATTTAAATCTGATTCAATGAATTAGCGTTGTGTCAAATTGCCTGAGATTTATAATCCGTAGTTAATTATAACCATACAAATGTGCCATGAGATAGATTCTATTCTAATTTTTTTTGTAAATTAATCGTTCAAATCAAACGGGAAGCTTTTATTAGTTTCGCGATCCTCTTAAACTAACGTTCTTCTTTCTCAGCGCTGAACCCCTGCAAGCGTTCCCTGCCAATCTTATAGGGAAAAGCTAACCCCGCTATTTTCTTCATTATCGCTCCCGTTGGTCCATTTTTAATTCCGAATCCTTGTATCGGGTTGTCTGATAAAAATAAAAGCGTTGGCAATAAAATTTAGAAAGAGGACTTTTGACTTTGTCAACCCAATGACTTTACTCAAAAGTCAAAAAGACCTGCTATTCTATCCTAATCAAGGGCCCATCGAGTTGGTTTCCTCGGGAGATAACTCACGAAAAAGAAATGCCGTTATTTGCTACAAACTATTGAGAACCTTCCATGGACAAATGGGTAAGCGTAATTAGATCATAACTGTCAGCCCCTCAACGTGGCTTTTTGGAATCTATGAGGATAAAGTCCAGAATAGGATCTAAGAGACTTTGTCTGTTATTTAATAAAAAGTGGTTGTTAGCGTTAATAAAACAATTTTTTCGAATCGTGATCTGCAAATTTCTTTAAGATGCCAATTAATCAAATAAATTTTTAAACAACCCTGGGAAAGGTACTAACAGCTTTCTCGAGAGAATGTCTCAGACCAAAGGAAGGGCAAAATTCTAAGGTCTTCAGCTGTCAATCGAAGTCTCCTAAAATTTTCTGAAGAAAATTGAAGATTCCTTCCCATGTACATGGCGATCGGGTTTCTTTATACAATAGAAGGATTTTTCAGGCAGCACGGTCTCCAGGTATTAACTGGATTGTTTTGGATGCTGAATGTCTGAAGAAACGACCGCTTCTAAATTGATGTTGTGATTCCAGCTTTCAGTACTCGAATTAATTCTATTTACTCAAATTAATAGAGTGGATTATAAGCAAACATCAGAAGGGTAAACACCTATTCTCGAACTCATTTAAAATTATTCATGATTCAATCGGTGTTCGTCAATTCAAAATTAATTAAATCAAGAAACATTTTCATTCGCAGGTTTGTTAGATCTAATCGTAGTTCCATTGTCTTTTCGTTAGACTCCAGAAATGTGCTTGATGGATTTCTATGGATAAGATGGAAAGTGTCCATCAAAGAATGGTCTAAGAAACGTGGAAGAAGCGCTCTTTTCAGTTCTACAGGAAAGAATCATGATAGTGATCATTTGTTTCAAAACAGAGGGGAATGAGGAGGTTTCAAACGAAGTGCTAGGGTCCCTTAAAATAATGTAAACGCTTTCTTGAGAACGACAGTCATTATCAGTATGCGGTGGATTGAAAATAAGACTTACAGCGTCGACTTTCCAAGGTTTTTCGAAGGATATTCTAACTTTCAATTTTAAGATTTGCGAAGTTGGCAAAGAAACGAAAATAGTGCCTCACTAATAACGAAGTCGCTTCCACAAAATTAAAATAATTCGTAGTAGTTAATTCAAAACACAAGAAGAAATTCCGAAAGAGTCTTTTTAAGAAATTTTGACCGAATGCATTCTGTTTCATTAGAAGGTGAAATGCGAAAGGAGCGAGAACTATCTCTTTGACTCTTTGTGATCTTTTGATTCTTTTCCATGAGATACTCAATTTTCATTATATTTGACAGTTCAATCATAATTCAATCATAAGAACCGACAAGTAAGCAGGATGCATTCGTTCCCTTAAAAGAATGATTTCGTGACTCTACAACTTATCTTTTCTAAGTCTCATCACATCACTAACCTGTTTAGCTGAGAGATTTAAATTTTCGTAAGAAATGCGAATTCTAAGTGACATAAAATCGCAGTTTGTTACGAGATATGAGCTCTACCGGCATTTGCCGCCCATGTTAAGAATAAGTAGCAGCAATATCCTCACTTGAGCAAATTTTCTGTCGTCAATAGGAAATTTTGAAACCGACGATTATAAATTCAAAATCAAGACCAGAAGGAGCAATTTTCACTTTTCTGATCAGAACGTTTGCATTTTCCCTCTGATTTCATGCTAAAATCACATATTAACCCGCACAAGAACCTGACCAGTGCCTCATCCTTGCCTCCGGCCTTGGAAAGTGAAAAGATGCCATTTTGGTATCACTAATCCGCTCTTTCTTTGTCAGAATTCTTGTCTTTTAATTTTCTAAAAAACCGGTCTTATTGTAATTATTACGACTTTCCGCAAGCCTGATAAAATTGGAATCAGAAATTCTGTTGTTAATGCCCTTAAGCATCCCAAAACACTCATCAAAGGGGATATTTCAGACGCTCTCGAACCATAGTTGATACAGCTTTCTTTGTAGACACATTTATTCCTTTTGTAGGAGATTCGCTTCGGCTCTTATATTCCATTTGGTATTGAATTTTCATCTTTTTAATGCAAGTACAATATCTCGAGCATTCTTTCTATCCAGAATCGAGTTTGTTCAAAGGGTTGACTTAGCCAAATGGTGTAATAAAAACCACTACATTTTATGCAGGATCTGATCGTAATAAATAAAACCAATCAGAGATTTTACATAATAACTCACAGTTCCACTTATAGAAAAAAGCCTCCTCCGAAAATCAATTGATGAGAACGACCACAAAACCTATGAAGAAGTGGACCGAGGCCCTCAACCGCTGTCTGTCTAATGAAGCAGAATATGACATTTGTGCATCAGAACTCATAAAATACTTTATTAATGAAGATAATGACAAAATGGAAACTTTTCTGAAGCTCCTTGAACAGTCTCTCACCAACCAACAGTCCTCGCCCCAGATGGTGTTCTCTTCACTCAGGCTATTACAAGAGGCAACCGAGAAAAGACCCAAAGTTTTCGCGAAAGCACTCTCAGAACGCAAAACTCTCTATAGCGCGATTTACCAAATCGCCACCTTACAGCCCTCAACCGTCTCCTCACTCAGTCAGCAACAAGACAGTAATCCGAGTATAAGAGCCTCTCATTCCGAGCTAGAGAGTGAATCTATCAAAAACAAATGTATTAGACTCTCAATCGAATGCATTTTGCATTGGCGGCTTTACTTTGGGAAGCTAGGCGGAGATACGGGCAAGTTGTTCAGAGGTTTACATGCGAAATTGGAAAAAAGTGGCGTGGCTTTACCAAACACAGTGGCCTTTTTTAGCCAACAGTCGCACAGAGCCATAGAGACACTGATTAAGACTGGAAGCAAGTCTCCCGAAGAAGCAGATGAGATATCGCTAGAAGAAAATACGCTGGTGAATCTTGGTTCTCAAGAGGACGATAATGAGCCAGAACTTCCCACTTTAAACGTGAAAAGGCAGTTTTCCAGCCTTCATAGTCGGAAAACGGCTCTTGCGCAACTAGAAGCGGATCTAATTGGATTGAGGCAAATAAAGATCGAAGAGGGGAAGCTCTATGTGCAAGAAGGAGTCACAGAAAACCCCGAAGAGATGAGAGATCGCTTGAATGGGTTCTTGAAAAGAGTGAAGGACCTGTTAGGGGAAATGAAAATGAAGGCAAAAATTTTTGAGAATTTGAGTCCAAATAAAGACGAGAAACGCGTCCTTGAAGAAATCGCGAGTGAGGAAGAGGAGCTCAGGCAGATGCAAGAGCACATGGAAGAGAAATCCGCAAAACCTCAGAGATTGGAGAAAAGAGGGAGAGTATTCAGTTATCTATTCATTAAATCAATGGGATCTGTTTTAGAGGATGGGTTAGACGCCATTTCGCCAATATCTAATCAGAAAAGCAACAATACGCCAAGTCTTGAGACCCTTGCTAATATGATGAGCTCTACTAAACTCCCTGGAACTAACGTAGAAACCGACGCGTTTGAGAATGCGACCTCTGGTGAGACTGGAAACCCAAGTCTGTTGAGCACAGTACACCAAAATTCCAAGCCCAGCAGCAACAACAAACTCACAATTCCATTGACGAATACAGGCACCAAAGCCAACGAAGAGAAAAGTTCGGAGGTCCATCCAATGGTTGAGAAGCTTAATTCCATTGAATTGAAACTCCGCAACCAGACATCGCTTGAAAAATTTCTGAAAGGAGTCCGAATGCCAGGAAAAATTGAAAATAGTGATTACGGTGGTGAGCCAAAGAAAACTTCAATGGATAGCAGCCGCGTAATCAGGAAGGCTGCGCATTCAGCAACGGATAACCTCTCCAATAGACTCCTTCGAAGGAGCTTGCCATCTAATGGTTCCGAGGGAAAGCTGAAGCTTGGCAAGGAGCTGGACGATATTGCTAAAGGCATTCAGAAATCGCTGAGTAAAGGGAAGATTTCACGGAGCTCGATTTCCTCGAATAATCGCATTGGCGAGACGTCTCAGCAGTCGATAAGCGTTGCCTCGGGTTCAGGACGCGCGACTCCGACCTATAACCTCAAACTGGATTTTTCCAAAGAAATCCAAAATCTGTTGTCAACGACCTCGAATATCAGCAGAACAAGTTTGGAGCAGAGGAAAAGGTCTTTAGCGGAGAGCAGCGACGGGAATCTTTCTCCACTTATCAAATATACATCACATAATAGATCAAGAGATACGGAATTATCAGAGTCGCCAAATCTCAAAGACGACGATTATAAGCTGCGAGAGCATCACAAATTTGCCACTGCTTATCAAAACTATCAGGTGCTAAGCCCTGCATCATCAATCCGGAGCCACCAGCGTGCCATGTCTCCTGCTTCAGACCTGCAAAGCCCGACGAAAAACCCGGGCAATTCGAGCTGGAGCATCGATAAAATCTCAGTTTCAAGCACTGTTTCGTATAATTCAGGCTGGGTTGCCATTAAAGACCTCGCGCCTAGCCATTTAAAAGAAAAAATAGTCGTTAAGGAGGTCGTGAATACTCCAACGAATAGACCCGACGCGCCTCAGGGGCTTCCCAAACAGGCTCAGACCTCAGAAAGCCAATCGAAGAAAGTAGGTCGAAGACCAGTCATTGCCGTTCACGACCATGGTGCTCTTTACTCAAAAATTAAACAAAGAGGAATATTAAACAGTCGAACTTCAAGCAGAGAATCGACTCCCACGAGTTCGAAGCTCAAACCGAAGAAGGAATCTTCAGCGAATGAGCTAGGGGACAAAATCAGTCTGCCGCTAACCGCTAGAACGACTTTCAAGGTTAGCTGGCACCCTCTATTTGACGAAATGAATCAAAAATTAAAGACTAAAAAGGCAATGACTATGTTCAAAAGGACTGGCTTATATTCCAAAGGGATTATTTTTGACAACGAAACACTTAATATCACAGCGAAACTGTCTCGGGTCGAGGACCTCAAGTCCAACAGGAGACTAGTGAAGATATTTTTGCTTATTGGAAACAAAAGAGGCGAGTACATCCGGAATTTTTCCCTCAGAATCAAGAAAGATCCTGCCATCGCCCTCACTCAGCCTCCAATTCAAAACAAGCCGTATATAAAACCAGGGAAACAGCTTCGAGCCGAGCTCGTCGTGGGTTTGGCAGATGACCATCAGGTCTCGCATTTGGAAATCGTGTGTATCGGAGAGCAAGTGCATGAAAACAGCGCAGAAAAGTCGGAATTGGAAGCAACGGTTTATATTCCGTTGACATACTTCATGTTCATGGAAAGTCTTAATCAGCTGCAGGACGATGATCTCACTTCGCCTTGGACGCTGAGAAGCGACTTGGTGCTACAAAGCTCGGGGAAGTTTAAAATCAATGCTGACATCGTGCAGACAAAAGCGCAGTTCCAAAGCGTTTTTCAGCATGCAGTCATGTTCCCCAACTCGGACGACGGAGGAGAGAACGGTGAAGGCAGAGAGACTTATCTGGGTGTGATAGAAACCGATAGATTAGCAGAGTTCATTTATCTCAAGTTTGATTGGTTTCCTAAGACTCATGAGATCGTAATACAAACGGCCTCAGCGCCCGAAAAAGATAAGAAAGGAGCGTTTTTGCTCCAGACATTATTGTTTTTGCTTGGCGAGTAAAAATTGATTTTTTATATTTTTTCTGTGAATTTTTTTGTTAAACATGTGACGATTTACACTGTGTATGTTTGAGCATATATCAGAAATTTTAACTCGTTAACAAATCTAATCAAAGCGTGTAATTAGATAATTAAAATGTCGGAAAGGCTGTTCCAGAAAGACGGTTACGTTTTAATCGATAGTACGTATGGAGACCCAGTGACTGTGGTGCCATTGGATAATAACCGAGCGTGCTTCTTTTTCCAAGGGCATAAGTGGATATTAGCCGATGTTCTCAAAGGAAAAGAAATCAGCGATGGAGAAATCAGACGAGGGAAAAATAGACCGGATTCTTTTAAGTTAATGGGGTTCATTCAGTGGAAGAGCTCAGAAATTTTCTTTTTTAACTCTGAAATCGCTCAGTTCCAGGTGCTGGATCTGGTTGAAGGGAAAGACAGCGTGGTTCCCCCTACAAAGTACTCGAATTTGAATGAATTCAACAGTGATATCCCGAACCTGTACTATGTGGGCGGTCTAAGTGTCATGTTTGACAAATATCAGATAGTTTGGGGTATAATCTATGTAAGAGACCTTGAGATCAAGTGGGTGTATCAATGGCACCCTGTGGAAAAAACTCTAGCAATCTCTCCTTGTCCAAATGTGCTTTCAACGATTTCGCCAAAGAAAAACGAGTTTCATGTTATTCAGTCTACTGGTGAACTGGCTATTATATCAAAGGGGTATGATTCATCTGAACGCAGGATTAGTCTGTATGATATTCATACTGAATCGATGACCAGAGTGATAAAATTGCAGACAGAAATACCAGTCTCCTATTATGGAATGGATTTTCCAATGGTTGTTCAAGACGAGAATCTCTTTTGTCTTAATGACCACGATCCTCATCTTGAGTTTGTTTCCTGCAATATTAAATCGAAGGAGCTTCAAATCACCAACTATCAGACGAAAGCGTTGGTTGACTTAAAAGAGAAGTGGGGAAAGCTAGGCGTTGTGGCTGTAGACGCTGGATTTGGGCATGCACTTATTGCTAGCAGCCCGTCTAATGAGAAAAAAATTACAACTATTGGGGTTTATGATTTGAAGAATAATTCTCTGCTATTTTCAAAAGAAGTCAACGGGAGGGTTGCTCCAGAAAATATCTACCGCCAACCATCAGGAGAATGGATTCTTGTGTGTGATGTGAAAGAGCTAGCGAAGGTAAAGGCTGCTAAAATCAGATATAGCGTGCTGATGTTGGATGTACCAAAACAAAAAAAACTCATGTATCTCTTGCTTGTACTTAAACTTGCTGTTCTAAAAGCCAGCCAAAAGAAGTTTAATGATCTGTTCCCAAGCCCTCAAGTGCGTCGCGATATTACTCGAATGTTGATAGGCTAGATTTCCCAGGTTCTATGGAAAATATTTATTAAAGTGAAGTTTATAGCAAAGAAAGAGAACCTCTTCTCTTATTTATAGCAAAATTTCACATCTTCGTAATTAGTAGGAGATTTAAGTGGCTTTTTACACGCAAAATAGCTTGATTTCTCGTACCAGTAAAGAAATAGTTTATTAAATACATAGTGAATCTGCCATTTGCTTAATGCTATCAGAATCAATAGATTCTTAGCTATATTGTCAGTACTGATTCAGCAGGACGAAATTTTCTAATGTACGTTACCACCATCTTTCTTTTCAAAATAAATCTAAGAGGATTTTAACTGTTTAGAGAGAGAGTTAGGAAGAAAAAAAAAAGAAATCAGCTTTATAGGTTGCTGCAAATCAAGCAACAAATTGTGGTTGCAGTTCCTCTTTGGAAAGACAATGCTCACTTAATAACAATTCTCTCAAGTCAAGCAGTTAATAGTGCTAATGTGACTTCGATGGTTTCGCATAACGTAAAGAGAGATTCTTTAAAGCACAACATTTGAGACTAAATGCCGATTCAGAAAAAACCCTGACAGTGAACATGAATGTAGAGAGTTTGGTTCAACAATTTTAATAAAATAGAGAGTTTAGAAGAATTTTGATCTGCTAGTATCTAATGCACAGCACTTCTGAAGTTAAGTCCTCTTAAAGTCGAAAATTTAAAGCATTAAGCGTTTTTTTTTTCCTTTCTAAAATCATGGCTTCAATTCTGATATAGAAAAAAACCCGATCTGGTTCAAATAACTTTTTAAATAAAAACGACAAAGAAGTTTTTTTTTTTTAATGGGTTGCGTTTCTGTCAAAAAAAGACACTCAGAAAACAAGCTCTACGCTGGGAATTCCTCCAGGAGACCCTCGAGATCAGCCTATTCTTCACTTTACAGATCCGAAACGATATCCACACAAGAAAGCATTCACAATGTCTATAACTTAGGAAGCGAAATCATAGGTAATTGCCATTATAAGCCTCCTCTCATAATCCTTTGCACCAAACAGGCCTCGGTCACTACGGACAAGTCAGAATCGCAACGTTGATCTCAAATCCTCAGAAGAAGTTTGCTGTCAAAACGATTGCTAAAGATAGAACAACCAAGGATTTTCATCTGTTGAATAGCGAGATCGAAATTTTCCGTGAACTGGACCATCCGAACATCGTTAAATTCTATGAGACATATCAAGACGATAGGTCTTTCCATATCGTCATGGAGTACTGCAGCGGAGGAGAATTGCTAGAAAGAATGACTAATCAAGGAGGGTTTGACGAGCAGGAGTGCTCGGTCATCATGGAGAAGGCTTTCTCAGCAGTGAAATACTTACATGAGAGAGGAATCGTGCATAGAGACATCAAACCTGAGAATTTCCTATTCGCCAGTCAGGATCCTGATGCGGAGATCAAACTCATTGATTTTGGGCTCTCGAAAAGGTTAACCGATCCAAACGAGCAGCTGCATTCGAAATTAGGCACACCGCTGTACGTCGCACCAGAGGTGTTGAGAGGTCAGTATGATTACCGAGCTGATTATTGGTCGCTTGGTGTCACGATGTACATAATTCTGAGCGGAAGGTTCCCTTTTGATGAGGAAACAACTGCTGAGCTCTGCTCTAAGATAATCGCAGGGAAATACTCCTTTGCGGGGGAAGAATGGAAAGCGATATCTAAGAAAGCCAAGAATCTTATCTCCAAGCTGCTAGTGACTGACCCAAGGAAACGATACACCGCCCAACAAGCGCTTGAGCATCCTTGGATCAAAGATCGTCTACCACCTCCTTCGGAGGTGAAAGCAACATCGATGATTATTCAAAATTTGAAGCAGTTTAGAACGATTCAAAAGTTCAAGAAGGAAGTCCTAAATATCCTCGTGACTTTTCTCTCAGAGAAGGAGATAAAGAAGCTGACCGAGGCCTTCCGCTATTGCGATAGAGGAAATACTGGGGAAATAACCGTCGATGATTTGAAGCGCGTCCTGAAGGAGTCTCACTTTGGTTCAACGCAGCAAGAAATAGACAAAATACTGGAGGAACTGGGCATCAATGATCAAGACACCATCCGATATTCGGAGTTTTTGGCAGCGACAATGGATTCGAAGTTGTATCTTTCAAAGGAGACGATATGGACAGCCTTTAAGTTCTTTGATATTGATAATTCGAATGTTATTACAGTGGAAAATGTGCAGGAAGTAATGAAAAGAGCCGGGAAAAATTATTCGGATAATGAGATTAGGGCGATGGTGCAGGAGGTAGACTTCAGGAAAGGTGGAAAGATCAGCTTTGAGGAGTTTTGTCAGATGCTAGGGTTGGAAACGCTTCAAAAGGAAGTGAATATGAAGCTGGAGGAACAAAAGTTGACATCGCTAGGTGATGTAGTTCTGAGAAGGAGTACTTCTTCCTCACCGGAAAAAGCAATAATTTCTATTCGGTGTGTTGATGAAAAAGTTGTGTAAAGATATATCAACAATTTTTTTTTATATTTAAAAAAAGCAAGTACATATTTCTAGAGATTTTAGGATTATTGAGATTCTTTGTTTAGAATATCATTCATTGTATAAAACTGCTTTGTAAACGAACGTTAGATCATGGTTCTATGAATACCTATCCTCGCAAATTTTGATTTCCAGTTTGATAAATAAGACTCTTTAACTCCTCGGATATCCTGAAGCCTCTCAGTGGCTGTAGATTCAATTCATTTGAATATATGATGTTTAGAGGTTACTGTGCATTATTTTTAATTTGATCGTTTGAAGGATTTCTGGGTTAAATCAAGCTAGCCTGTAATAACTACAAAGTACCAGGGAAGTAAACATTTTCAAGAATACAATTTCTGAAAAACTCAAGCGAAATTCCTGAGAACATCAATACAATGGGAGATTTTACCTTTCATTCTTGATTCTGAGTCTTTCAGACCCGTTATTGGCCCACTCTCGCAAAGCAATTCATAATAGCTTATCTGAAATCAAAATGTCTCAGCTTTCGAACCTGACATTCAAAGGAGTCACTCATCAGAATAACTGATTTTACTTAAAAAATTTTTAATCTCGTTTCCGTTTACCTTTTGATATTTTTGCCTTACTGGCTAAACCTTAAATTCTGATTTTAATGGCACTAAACAGAAATTTTCAGTACTACCTTCCTTAAAACTAAGAACTTTCCGAGAAGAGACACTCGTGAAATCGAGACATCATCCTTCGGACATGCCGGGGCAGCGTAGATCTCTTTCAAAAAATTCAATTCTAAGCAATTCATAGAATTTTCACAAATATGATAAGAATAAGATAAGGAAATAATAATAGTAGTGTCGTAAATTTTTTTTTTAAACAATTATATGTTAAATAGATGAATCTCGCCCTTATAATTATATATTAACCAGATAACCAAATGAAAATCCAATTAGCGATCATCTTCTTTATTGCTTTCAATATTGTAAGCACCTCAGCTTGGTGCAATGACGACTGCTCTTCCTGTATCGGATCAATTTGCCATAGCTGCTTCCCTGACTCATACTGGAACCCTAATATACAAGACTGTGTCTCATACTGCATCGGGACCATCGATTACCTCAGCGACGCATACGGAGGTGCTGGGGTCTGCTATGACACATACAGCTCATACAGTACGCTATCGGATTCCTCAAGAATTGCTGCTGTAATTGTAATTCCAGTATCAGTCGTGATTATTTGTCTCGTTTGTGGTGTCTGTATGTCTCGTTCGAAGAGAAAGAGTATGCGAGCCCATCAGTTAGAGCGACAAAGGCAGATCGCGCATCCAGGCAGCGGAGATGTGGTCGTTGTTGGCATACCTGTGCAGCAGGAGTTACCTAGTATGCGCCCAAATAGACGCCTTAGTAGCATTCAGCCGGAGATCCAGCAAGTAGCAGTCCCAATGGAGGTGGGACATCAAGACCAAGTGATTCCAATAAATCATGGATATCCAGTCCAAGGTCAAGATGCTGAGCTAGCGACGCAACAAAATGGAAATAATATCGAAATAGGATATCCTATACAGGGACAGGATGCACAGGTGGCGCCGCAGCAGCAAGCTTCTATTCGACCATAAACGAAGAACTGTATTATTATGAATAAAGTATGATATTAAATAGTGACTCGGTTCACACAGAAGATAGGGTTTTTTTATTGCTTTTGTTGAGTGCAAAGGGAAACCTGGCGAATGTAAATATTCATTTTTGTATTTTAAAATTTTTTTTCACTTGAATTAATTCTTTCGATGATATTATTCTCATATGAGTTCAATATTGTTATGTGTGCTTTTCTACAATTTGAAAGCATGACTGAATAAATGTGACTTTCTTAGTGAGCTTCCGAAACTTTAGAAGGAGAAAGGGCGTACCTGTCTGACTGAGAAATAAAGATCATTTTCTTCAAATGTGAAAAAATGCAAACGAGGGATTAGATACAAAGATACATTTTTCAACTTTAATGAATATTGTGCTATCTCCTCCTTTCTTTAAAAGCCAGCGGCTTATTTCACCTTAGTTCGAAGCGAATTACAATGTACTCCATAATCCTTCTGAAAACTGTATATTTCATATCTAATCACACAGAGGGGTACTCAGGAAAAAATGATACTGATTGCCAGGGTAGCTTGCAAGCTGTGTGAATCGAAACCCTAAATTCATCAATTTTCTGCTGAATTTAATTCAGTATTCTTTATTACTGAATTAATTTTTAAATCCATTAGATCATTTCGAAACTAACATTCAGTATTGTTGAAAGACGGCAGAGAAAGAATTTCAAAACATTCTTTGCCCCTTAACACAGCATCGAATGACAAGAATAAGGATCGGACTCGACTAGTTCTAAATTTCAGTTAAGTCTCATATGAAAGCAAAAGTTGGAAGGATTTTGGCTTATTGCAGATGAACCTTGCCCCAGTAATTAATAATTCCCTCAACAAAGCAAGAAAATAAAATATTTGCTTTACAGTCATGACTTCCTTACGGATGCAACCAACAATATTAATCGCAACTGGATGCTTGCTTGGACTTGCGTCAGCAGTGTGCAATCCTGGCTGTATAAACTGCGCTGGATCTGTTTGCTATGAATGCTCTGTAGGATATTATTGGAGTACTTATTATCGAGATTGTGTTTCACTGTGCAGCGGGTACATAGATAGGTACTGTCAAATTTATGGAGGGTCTGGAGTCTGCTATTACTCATATTATGGGTCTCCATGCAGTTATGGACTGGGTGGAGGAATCATTACTGCGATTGTGCTTCCAATCGTTTTCGCTCTTCTATGTGTTATTTGCTGTGTGAGTGTTGCCACTGCGAAAAGACGCAGAAGATTGCGGAGAGCACGATACAATCACGCAACCAATACACATCAGAATACTAATCCGGCAGATTTAGTTGTAGTTGGAATACCTCTTCAAGAAAATCCTCAAAGATCGAATCGCGCGGGCCCTGAAATCCGAAATGTTGAGATTGAACCGGTAGAAGTGTTGGACAGAGAAGAAAATGACTTGGTGCAAGATAAAGGCTATCCGATTCTGAACACTGATGTAAAATACGCACCAACACTTCAAACACACACGACTGCTACGTCGCAAGGGCAGCTTCCTGTTCAAGAAGGAGACGCTAAACTTGCATATAAGAAAGTGATTGAAGGGAAAAAATCGGATGATAAGAAGGATGACCCTTCGAAATTTAATTAATTAATGGTGTTGTTGTTTGAGAATTTCATTCTGACCATTGTATAATTCAATGTAATGTAAATAAAATTCTAATTTGATTTCGGTGCAGCAGGCTATTACATGTTGAACTCTACTTTGTAATTATTATGAAGGTTGTTATATGACTTTCGGGTCTTAAAAAGAAAAGGTGTACTGCAAATAAAAAAAAAAAATTAGAATGAGAAAATAAATTTTTCTATTTGTTTTGGTGGTTAATTTTGCTAAGGCGTTTGAGAAATCGATGAATTGACTCTCTTCTTTATTTGCGTGAAGGTAATAATTACAATTTTCCGCCTGCTCTTCCACAGCCTAGTCCGTGAATAGTTGGATAATTGATCCGACCATTAATTTTTAGTGATGCACGTCGACCTTTCCACATTATAATAACCTGATTTCGGTAGATCTTTGGAACCTTACTTTATAGGGCATATCTCGTTTGGCAGCGATAATGGGTTTATAGTGTAGCATACTAGTAATCTCAATTAGAACTCCATTGGAATAGGATGGAAAGCAAACCACACCATCATTATTGAATTATTGAATTGTAGATCTAATTTTTTCTAGTTTAATACTCACGATATATATATAGGAAAAATTTATCAACAACGCCTGTCACTTCCAACTCTCCTCACATTCTTCCACTTTAAGCCTAATCAATTCTCCTCACCCTATTCAAATTTAAATTCGATGCTCGTTAATGAAAACATGTATATTCGAAGGGTTTCCAATTTCATTCAGTGTGAATCTTCTCGAAAATTAAATTCACTAACTCTTCTTGAGAGAATATTCCTCCAATTTTTCCACACGTTTGATCTTCACGAGCATAGTTAAATGGTTCGTCTTTTTCATTCCGCTATCCAACTCCGAGCTTCTGTTAGTAAACTGATCATACTTTTGTAAAGAAATCATAATCTACATGATACTTATTGCTAGAAACTTATCAATAGAATAAGACTTATGCCACTCCATTCATTGCCTAGTTATATCTTAGATTTTCCCTTTAGCAGCCTGCCAAAGCACCTAAACAGAAGATATAATGAGTAATAACTATTTACTGAACCTCAAGCTTCACTCAGCATTATCGAATTTATTCGAAATTAATATCATTTCAGATTATTTAAAAAAAAAAATCATAGAACAAAATCAACCATGTCAAATCAAAAAGCAAACGAAAGCGCGCAGCTCACGAAAGAAAGCCTAGCTGATCCGGGGATAAATAATCCCATGAAGACTGCAGAAAAGAACGAGAAAGTTAAGGAGATGGTCAACGAGCCTGGAGGAAGATTCAGCCATATGAAGGGTTGGATCCGCAATTTTGTGGACACTTCTTTCAATCAATTCGGAAATTCATTCGATTGCGAATATGGGCTGATGGTTGGCAGAGCTCACGACGATGATGACGACGATAATAACGACACTTAGATTTATTGACGACTATTACTCTCCTTTTGCGGTGCAATGACTTAGGTCTGATGTAATCGGAATATGTTGGGCATGATAACTTGATTAGGAATAGAAGGATATATCTGGCTGTTGTTCTGCAAATTGATTGATTTATAAACCTTGATGTACTTTAACTACTTACTTTCTATTGTGTGTGTGAGGAAACGTAAGTTCATATTTCGATGTGTGATAACTTTGTGAAGGACCAGCTCTCAAGTAAAAAAATCGCGTGCGCTTCTGTTATTTTTTTCAGTGAGTATAATTGAGTGTGTTTACTTCATGATGTGAACTTTTTGCTGAATTATACTTTGAGGGAGGTATATATAAGCAGATGACTAAACTAATGAATCGTGATAATATTTCCAGAGAAACAGGCTTCATCGCAGTAGAAAATCTGAATTAGAGGAATCCTTTGTCATTCAATTATGGTTGAATGTGAGGAAGATTTTAGAAAGCACAAACAATAGTGCACGGTCAGAACAGTGAGAAAATAGCCCACATTCGAAGGCATAGGTTAAAAGGTGCTTGCTTAAAAAGAATTAGCGACCATTTAAGTATAGACTATGAAAAATTCATTGAGATAATCATGAATCATTTTTTCCTGCTTTAAAAATTACGAGTAGTTGAGGAGTTTAAGAACTCTGGAATTATAATTGACTAAATAAAATCACAAATGCAAAAGAACGTCCTTATTGCTCTCGCCATCGTCAGCAATCTTATTGCTGGCTTCTTCCTCTTCAGAAACAAGCCAACTCAAGTCGTTGATACCGAAACCACCGATTTGAAAGAAATCTACAACCAATGGAAAGTTGAATACAGAATCAACGTTGGTGCTGCTGAAGATAGCTACAGATTCAAAGTCTTCTCCGGAAACTACGAAAAGATCACCAAGCACAACAGACTCCGCGGCAGATACTACGACTTGGGACTCAATGCATTCTCTCATCTCACCCAAGAAGAATTCGCTGCCACCAGACTCGGTTTGAAGATGCCAAAGGCCTTCACTAGAAACGTCTCTGTCCTCCCAACCGAAAACCTCAAGACCAGCGCTGACTGGAGATCCAAGATGAACGCTGTCAAGGATCAAGGCCAATGCGGCTCCTGCTGGGCTTTCTCTGCCATTGGTGCTGTCGAAGGTCTCCACTCCGTTGTCAAGGGCAACCTCCTGAGCCTCGCTGAACAAGAGCTCGTTGACTGCTCTGGCTCATACGGAAATATGGGATGCAACGGTGGTCTCATGGATCAAGCCTTCTCCTATATCAAGGACAACAAAGGTGTTGCCCTCGAGAGCGAATACAAGTACACCGCTACTGATGGCAGCTGCAAGTCCTCCAAGACCTCCAAGAACGGCCCAATCTCTGGTTTCGTTGATGTTCCAGCCAACGACGCCGCTGCTCTCAAGGCTGCCATTGCCAAGCAACCAGTCTCTGTTGCCATTGAAGCTGACACTTTCACCTTCCAATCCTACAAGGGTGGTGTTATCAACGACGCCTCATGCGGAACCAACCTTGATCACGGTGTTGTGGCTGTTGGTTACAATGATGCTGATGAAACTCCATACTACATTGTTAGAAACTCATGGGGTACTGGATGGGGTGAAGAAGGACACGTCAGAATCGGTATCAAGGATGGCGAGGGTATTTGCGGTATCCAAAAGATGGCCTCATACCCAACTGCTTAAGTGGTATTATTAGTTGAGTTGAGTAAAGAAATAAGCTAAAAAAATAAAGTCATAAATAACAGCTTTATTTGTCATTCTTCTACGTAAACAAATCTGTTGCCAAAACCATCTAACAAAAGAATAAACACGATTGAACCTGAAAAAATAATATTGGGCCGGAATGTAGATAGGAGGTATATCCTATTAAACTCAGAATTATAGAAATAATTTCGCCATTTTATAACAAATATGAACTAAATTCTGTTGCGAGAAAAGTGAACAAACGTATCGCTCTAAACTTGTCTATCTCCGCCCATAAGATGCTTGGAATAACATTTCAACAGAGATCTTCATTTAGTGAGAAACTACGAGCATTTTCACTGGAATAATCATGAATCATTTCCTTATTTAAATTTGTTGCATTTGATTAAAACTTCAAACGTCCGGATATAATCGATTAAAATTTTAACATATGCAAAAGAATATCGTTATCGCTCTTGCTATCCTCGGCACTCTTACTGCTGGTTACTTCCTCCTCAAAAGCAAACCAGCAACAACAGCTGTCGATACCGACACCACCTCCTTAAGAGAAATCTATAACCAATGGAAAAATACCTACAGAGCACACATCGGTACTCTCTCTTCTGATGTCGAAGACTACAGATTCAAGGTCTTCTCTGACAACTACGCGAAGATCATTAAGCACAACAGCCTCAACAAATCCTACAAGCTGGGACTCAACGCATTCGCTCACCTCACCCAAGAAGAATTCGCTGCTACCAGACTCGGTTTGAAGTTACCAAAGAACAGACAAAGAAACTTCGCCGCATTTAACTTGCCAACTGACAACCTTAAAACCAAGGTTGACTGGAGATCCAAGATGAACGGTATCAAGGACCAAGGACAATGCGCTTCCTGCTGGGCCTTTTCTGTTACCGGTGCTGTCGAAGGTCTTCACAGCATCTTCAATGATAACCTCATGAATCTCTCTGAACAAGAACTCGTTGACTGCTCTCAACGCTACGGAAATGAAGGTTGCAACGGGGGTATCCCGGACTATACCTTCCCATACGTCAGAGACCAAAAGGGTATTGCCCTCCAGAACGACTACAGATATATGGCCACAGATGGTTTCTGCAGGGCATCTGGCTTATCTAGAAACGGTCCAATCTCTGGTTTCGTTGATATTCCAGTCAACAAATCTGCTCCTCTTAAAGCTGCTATTGCCCAACAACCAGTTTCTGTTGGCATTGAGAGTCATTCATACACCTTCCAATTATACAGCAGTGGCATCATCAATGACGACTCATGCGGAATCGACTTGGATCATGCTGTTGTTGCAGTTGGTTACGATGAAACCTCCAATCCACCGTACTACCTTGTTAGAAACTCTTGGGGTACCTCATGGGGTGAAAAAGGATTCGTCAGGATTGGTATCAGGGATGGTGAGGGTATCTGCGGCATCCAAATGTGGACCTCATATCCAACTTTATGAGTGATATAATGTGAGCGAGAAATGAGTTGAAATAAGTTAATAATGACTTTATTCGTAATTCGTCTTCATAATCAATCTGGTGTCGAATCCACCTAGTAAGAAAGAAAAATGATATCTTAAAGAAACAATTTATTAAAGAAGAGAGCATAGAGAGCGAAGATTGAGCTTCTTAATAATTCATGAATAGTTTGATATGAGGTCCAGAGAGTAGTAAGTGATGTAAAAATTTCTATCGTCTATGCTGACGAGAATTATGAGCAAATTGTTCGAGTTAATTACTACACATGAATTTTATGAAGATTTAAGCGAATTAAAATTCTCTAAATCAATATTTGAAGAAGCTTCGGAGCTATTCATACAAAAAACTTCAACAATTTAATTGGGCGTCCATGCTAAGAGATGAAGATTTTGGCTATATTGAAAATAAGCAAGTTTCATTCAATAATTTATCATAGTGTTGTACAAGAGAAAAGAGAGAGTTTGCAGAGAGTATCATTGAAGTTTCTCTAAAAAATTCATTCTACAATTAATTTAGTTAGCTGAAATCTTTTCATTAGCAGAGGGTAACTAGTCTTTAGGCTAGCATTTATATAGTAATTAAGAAATTGTAATACCTTGAGATTTGTGCAATCAACCTTTTTCCTTTGGAAATGTTTTTTTTTTGGCGAATGAATTTGACATCAGTTATAGCTACGGAAGAGAAATGACAAATAAATTGTTGATGCATCACACCTATTTCATCGCATTTCGTTACTTGAGCAGTTTAATATTGTTAAGCAACGGGGTAAGAAGCAGCCATTCGGATACCGCATATGCCTTTACCGTCTTTGATACCGATCTTGACGTGTCCGTTGTCACTCCATTTGGTACCCCAGAAGTTTCTAACAAGGTAGTATGGTGGGTTGGCAGCATCATCATAACCAACAGCAACAACACCGTGGTTAAGGTTGGTTCCACATGAATTATCGTTGATGACACCGCTGGAGTAGAATTGGAATTTGTAGGAGTCAGCTTCAATCGCAACAGAGACTGGCTGTTGGGCAATTGCAGCTTTGAGAGCAGCAGTGCTATTGACTGGTACATCAACGAAGCTAGAGATTGGGCCATTTTTGGATTTGCCAGAAGCTTTGCAGGTCATATCAAGGGCGGTGTACTTGTATTCGGAGGTGAGGGCAATACCCTTGTTGTCCTTGATGTAAGAGAAAGCGTAGTCCATAAGGCCACCTTGGCATCCCATATTTCCGTATGAGCCAGAGCCGTCAACTAATTCTTGCTCAGAGAGGTCCATAAGATTACCATTAGCCACAGAGTGGAGACCTTCGACGGCACCAATGGCAGAGAAAGCCCAGCAGGAGCTACATACTCTTTGGTCCTTGGCTTCATTCATTTTGGGCCTCTAGTCAACACTTGACTTGAGATTGTTAGTTGGCAATACTTCAAAGTTTCTTTTTTTGTCCTTTGGCATCCTCAAGCCAAGTCTGAGTGCAGCAAATTCTTCCTCAGTAAGGCAAGCGAATTCATTGAGCGCCAGGGTGTAAGATTTGTGAAGACTGTTGTGTTGCATGATCTTCTCATAGTTTTGACGGAAGATCTTGAATCTGTATTCATCGTTGAGTCCGAAATATGAGCCAGTAGTGTTATAAAGCCATTGCTTGTAGATTTCTTTCATAGTGTTCGTGTTGAGTGCAATGATCTCGGCTTGTCTATTTCTGTAGACGAAGAAGCCAGCGGTAAGAGTACCGACGATGGCAAGCGCAATAAGGACGTTCTTTTGCATCTCAAATCTATTTTTTATAAAATTGATTATTAGCCAACTCTGATCTCGAATTTA
>ENA-UOTZ01000885-UOTZ01000885.1-compost-metagenome-genome-assembly--contig:-NODE-885-length-23448-cov-5.083394_pt1 | contig 23448 bp, 15 predicted proteins | sample MGYA00238144_ERZ746983 | MGnify/ENA primary metagenome ERZ746983 (study PRJEB28759, sample SAMN06268863) | compost metagenome | isolation source: single cell | place: USA: California, Emeryville, Joint... | reverse complement strand
CTCAGCTAGAAAGAGAAAATCGTGACTTTGAAGAGTCTGTCGTTCAAAAAGTTAGTACTGTTCATGGACAATTGAGAGGGAATCAAGAACATAACTACCGATGTACAATCAATAGAGTTTCTCGAATGTGTTAATAAGAATATCAGTGAAACAGACTATAGAATCAAAAGAAGAGGAGATAAGTCGATTGACCAAAAAGGTTTCCGAGCTATCAAAAGATCTATTATTAACAAAACATGAGGTATGCATCTCAGATGAGAAATTGATTTGTAATTAAAATCTGCAGGTCGAAGTTGTCACAAAAGAAAGAAATACCTTAGAAGCGGACAATGTAATTATTTTTTATGTTAGATATTTCACCATGACTCGTTAAATAATCATAGAACAAACTCTTACAGAGACTGGAAAGACTGGGTGGATTTGCATATAGGTCAACTTAGTTTTAATTGAGACTGAGTTCACGCGGCGGACCCTAACTACATAGAATCAAGACGAACACCAAATCGATCAAGACCAAAAAATTCAATATTTTTTTTTTTCTTCAACTGACAAAATTCTTAATTTGTTAATTTCGTATTGTCGCACAGAATCCACCACATATATATATTTTTTTTTTGTTGGAAACATATTAAATATCAATACATACCATTGATGAAAAATATATCAAGGTAATGCAAGTCAATTGAAGCTTCATAACACTCTCGAAGTTATATCTGGCAGTTTGATTGAGCAATTTTAGTTGATAAACGATACCTACATAAAGCAATAATAATCAGAGTGTAAAAATCATTATTAATATACAATCGATCTCAAAGTTGTTGTAATAAATTTCGAGATGATTTAATAATTAGTACAAAGAAAAAAGAGAAGAATAATATCAAACAAACGCTTACTCATTAGAAATCATCTATCTCAATATATTTTCTTGAAGGTTTTTTGAGTGCGGACAATATTGTTTTGCTGGTTGTAGAAATTAGAGGGCTATCCGGGCCCGCATTCTCTTCCTCTCTCAAAGATTCTGATTCACTGCAGCTCTCCAACGGATTTTTGTCAGCAATCGATTCATTTACTGCAATATCTTGTTGAAAAGCAGAATTATTAGCTTCCTTTTCCATCTGCATGGAATCGAGAGGATTAGAAGTACTCTCATGTAATTTTTTATTGATTTTCAGACTCTGCATGTGTAAGTTTTCTTGTGAATCTTTAGATTCGAAACCCTGCACACTAGTTTGTGCTCCGAAAAGATTAACTGTTTCGTGTTTTTCTTCACTTCCTTCTTGTATGCAATTGTCTGGGGTCGGATCATTAACTCCGCTTGTTTTGAGGCTATCGAGACATTTCAAAGCAGGCCTAATGGGCCACTGTAAATTAGGCTCAGAATCGTCAGTGTCTCTGTGAGTTTTAATTTGCTGATTTTCATGACTGATTTCTTCCTGCTCTTTTTCATCATGATAACGAGAGCATGGACTATATGGGTTTGATTTGTCTACTATTGAACTTTACTAAAAACATTTTCTCAAGCACAAATACCTTTTGATTTGTTAGTGCTCAGTGAAGGGAAAAATCCAAGGCCTCTTTCAGGCAAACCAACAGGGTTCTTTCTATCTACTGTAGAAGGCGGACTTCCATTTCTTTTTGAAAATAGTCCAACGTCTAATAATAATATTTAGGTAAATCTTCATTTGAAAAGTTACCTTTTGTAGTCTTTGAATTTTGTGGTGATAATTGCTTTCTTGTTCTTATAGAATCTGGAGTCATCCTTTTTTCTTTACTTGTTTGCGATTGCTCATTTACAGGAGTTATATTTAACTGTTTTTGATTCTTTTTGTTAGTTTCTACATGAAGTTTGGGACTTTTATTTCGTGGCTGACTCCTGACTTCCGGTTTGCTTTCTGAAGAACTTTGTTGCGGATACTTTTTGCTCGTAGCTCCATTGGCAGAAGTTTTTGGACTAAGCTGGGGTACTCCAAAGAAATTGCTCATATTTTTCGTAACACTGGGCATTGAGCTGCTTTCCATCGAGATTACGGATGGTTTCCCTTTCGAATTTGAATGTAAAGAGTCCGGGTTCTGCTTATATCCTATTCCAGTCCGTTTCTTTTGATTTGTTGGAGTAATCGGAATTGGCGTTTTACTGACAGAATTGCTAGTTTCAGTTGAGCTGATTGTATTTATTCCTTTTACTAAAGATTCTACATCTGTAGTTTGTTGCTTCTTGAAAGTAGCCAAAAACAATTATTTTCTCCAAGAATAACAAATGTAATACCTTTAATTGCAAGGTGTTTCGAGACGCTTTTAGCTCACTCTCGAGGTTCGACACATGTTCTTGTAGTTGTTTTATTTTTTCCTGTGAAGAATTCACCTCTGCCACACAAAAGCTGTTTGCTATTTTTAGTTCTCTTATTTCATACTGAAGTTGGTAGTTTTCAAGCTATTATTCAGATAATCAAATATTTTTGTTTGATAGAAACGTTACCTCCAGTTTGTGTATATGTAGCAAATATTCCGTGACTGCATTAGTGAGTTTAGATCGAAGTTGGCAGGTCTGATTCAAAGTTTTCTATTTTCATTGATCAGTGATTCAAAATTAATGGCTAAGGTTACCTCCATGTCTTCTGTTAATTTATGTTTCAATTGAACGTTCTCTCTTTTCTGTTCATGTAGCGTGACCAATTCTGCTGCAAGCTCATTCATTACTTCTTGATCTAAATTTGTAGATCTCATCTGCTCTTCTAACTCTTTGCTGTCACTATCGAGAGTATGAAGATAGTTCTCGATTTCTTTCATGTTTATCCGTGTTCTTTCTTGTTCCTTGAGGTTTAATTCCAGGACCTCGAAAATCTTGCCAACAAAAGATAACTTTTGTTGGGTTTGGGATAGCATGAAAAAGTCCTTCAGACCTTCTTTATGATGCTCTATTTTCCCTTTCAGTGATTCTTTCTCTTGCTCGAGTCTGCATTATTTTGCTATGTGAATTACTTTGTAGATAAAGAGAATATACTTCTTGGTGCATTCATCCATAATATCTTGACGAAAGTCTTCCGATTCAACACCCTGTTTATAGAGTCTCAGGATCATATTAGATCCATTGCTGCTTTTCTTTGGAGATATTTCTCGGGTAACATTACAACTGCAGTTTGGACAGCTCATCGTTTGAGGTCCACAAATTTTTTTCAAATTTTCTGACTCCAGCTGTAAACTAAATGGAAAATTCGGATTGGCGCCACCTCGAGAATCCCCTACTTGCGTTTTATTGCACTCCTATTGTATATCAAGGCATTCGATTTTTCGGAATCTCAAAATAAATGTTACTTGTCTCTTGTTGGACTGCTCAATCCTGCTTGCGAAGCACAACGTAGAAGCAGTATTTTTAAGTTCCAGAGACGAAGTTGAAATGCAAGCAATGAGAATATTATGTCCACATCCAACTAATCAAGTTCGTTCTTCGCTATCATTCAGATTATTTATTTACCAAGAGAATCTTTCAGGACACGGGTCAGTTTGGAACTTCGATAGGGAATAGTCAGGTCCTTCTGTGATTGATTAGAGAGGAGGTTAATGCAATGTTCCAAAGAGCGTAAACTCTTGTGCATACTCAGAGTTTCAGGAGAACCAGTTTCTAAAAACATGAGATGCTCAATAACTATGCAATGCCAATGCAAATTGAAACCTTTTGTTCCAGCATCAAATGACTTCTCGCTCCCAGCAAGATCGACAATATTTATCTTAGAATAGAAAGTTTTCTGCTCCCTGCAAATACATTAATTAGAATCCTTATGACTGGCAATTTTCACCCTAATCGCTGTCTATTTTCGATTTGTATCTGCACAATAGTGTGAGCTCTTGTAGAATACTGATTTAGATGGGTAGGTGCTAGTGCTCTTTTCAGATCTCCTTTCGCTATGATTTGTTCGAAATCCTCAATGCTGAAAATTTTCATTTCAACTAAGCCTGGAATGATAGCACCTATAACGTATAGTGTAAACACCCTTGAATCACCGAATCATTACCTTTCTGAAAGTCATCTAATACTTGAAGAGATCTATCAAATTCAGCAAGAAGATCAATAATCTGCTCATTATATATCTCATAATAGCTGCATTTAAGCTCATATTTCCTTGAGTCTTTGGTGCTTTTTATTCTATTAAGTAGGCGTTCTATGGCGCAGTTGCAAATTCCTTTATCGCTTGTGGATTGGCAATTTTTTCCAAAAATCGTGTGTGTTTTTCCAGTTCTTGTTGCACCGTAAGCCATTATTGTGAGACTGCTATTCTCCTCCAAAGCAATATCTAGTTTTGGCGCTACCACTTCCTTAAACACATACTCATTGCTTGCTGTTGGATCAAATATCTTGTTAAAATGATATGCTTGTTCTCTAGAACTCATTGAGTCAAATTCATCTTCAATTATTTGGAGAGTTTGTCCAACGAGTTCAATCGCATTATATTCCTCTTCTCTTTGGTTTGGAACTGAGATAGGGTAGATTTGAGGGTACTCTCCATTGATTACTGATTTGATTAGATTTCTGGCTTTGAATACATTTGCTGGTTCTAGTTTATGTGTATTATTTGGTCCATCTCTGCCTTCCAAATACGAAGTTGAGCAAAATGGCTTTAATCTGACAGCAACATCAAAATTTGGTCGTTGTTTAGTTGTCATGTCGACGTTTACAACTTATTTTATTGAATTAATGTAGTGACGGAAAACACTCGCAGTATGAAACAATAAAGGCGTTTAAGTATACTTATAACACTCTCTCATTCCCGTGTTCCTATCTCCACAGCCTCATATTGCTCTCATTCAAATGAGGACTCCTTGAATCTTTAAACTTACTAAAAGGATAAATTAGTGGCTGAGTTATCTGAAAAGAGAGCTGCGAGAAGAGCATTCATTTTACTTGAATGCTGCACTCAAACTTACAATGGAGAAGAAATTTAGGCGAGATTCTCCTTTGAGAACAAATTTTTGAATTAGCAAGTAAGGAATTCATCACTTATGAAGATAGTGAATACCAATACAAAGCAATTTGAAATGATCTCCACTAATTTTCAAGGTACTTATTGTTATTTTTCAACAGATCTGAAACCTAAGATCTGCGACAGGACCATATTTTTTTGATACTACAACGTACAATCTTATGCATATAAATGGCTAACTAATTCTTAAGCAAAGGGTGAACATGTAAAGTAACGTTCAATTATATGCTTAACTGAGAGCTCGAACGCTTCATTAAATGAGCCAGTGTTTATGAATTTGATTGTTCCTACACAACTCTTGCAGTCTTTCATTTGGTTCTGATTCAAAATAAACCAATAATGTCTAAGAAATGCAATGTTAAAGTTTAGCAAAGCAGAAGTGCAAACCTACCCCTTGTGGAAGTTTTCTATGTAGAAGGGTATTTTTCAGGAAAAAAAAACAAAAAACCCCGAGTACGAAGTATTAAAATTTATAACAGAGATCGTTATTAGAACCAATTCAAGCTTTTTAGTTCTTTAGTTTATTCATCTCTCTGATTAATTGACTAAAGATCAATAAACTTTATTGGGGTTTATATTAAGCAGAAACGCGAACAAAAACGTTTTAACATTCGTGAGATGGAACTCTCAGAATACGAAAAGAACCTTGACGAGGAAACGAAGCTCACAGACTTGGCAGTCCCGAGAAAAAAAGAAAAAGTGACTCTTGATGATTTCTTACTTCTTTCTGTCATCGGAAAGGGCTCATACGCAAAAGTCGCTTTGGTGCGAAAAAAAGACACGAAAAAAGTATTAGCTTTGAAAATCCTCAAAAAGTCTCTTGTGGACAAGAAGAACCAGAAAGCGAAGCTCTCCAATGAACGCCAGGTCATGGTAACTAAGCATTTCTCCTTAATTTCTCTCATTACAACATTCTACATTTGAAGATCGAACTGAAGCATCCATTTATCATAAAACTCTACTATGCATTTCAAAGTGAGAGAAAACTTTTCTTCGCATTGGAGTATTGCCACGGCGGGGAATTATTTAACCTGTTGCAAAAGCGCCGCGTTTTTAATGAAGCACAGTACCTAATTTTCGCCTTCGATCAGAATAATCTTATTATGCATTTTTATTTCAAGAACTCGTTTCTACGCAGCACAAATATTACTGGCGCTCGAATATTTGCACTCGAAAGACATCATTTACAGAGAGTAATCAACTTGGTTCGCAGATTCAGTATTAATCTGTTGCTACTTTTAACTCTAGCCTTAAACCTGAAAATGTCTTGATCGACAAAGAAGGTTTCATAAGATTATGTGATTTTGGATTGTCAAAACGTGGAATCAAAGGAAGCAATAAAGGCGCAACAACGATTTGTGGCACTCCGGAATATCTTGCTCCAGAGTTGCTTCTCAGACCAACCCACGGAAAAGCTGTTGACTGGTGGACGTTTGGTATATAGCACAGAGCTCAACAATTTTTATCACCTTCGTATTTAGGTGCTATCATGTACGAAATGCTTACTGGTCTACCACCATTCTACACCACAGACAGAGAAGAGCTTTTCGATCGAATCAAATTTGCAACGTTGAAATATCCTTCGACTTTGACAAAAAACGCTCGAGATCTACTTGAAAAACTTTTTGTTAAAGATCCCGCTAAACGACTCGGCAGCGGACCAGGTGGTGCTCAGGAAATTAAAGATCATCCATGGTTTGATTGTTGTAATTGGGATCTTATCATGAAGAAGGAAGTGCGTGTTCCGTTTATACCAAACATCACAAGCGAGACTGACACTTCTAATTTTAATCCGGAATTTACGGAAGCTCCCATCGAGACTCTCAGGGATTCAGGAATTTTAGACAAGAGAGCAGATAACTTTTCAGGTTTATTAAATTATCTTTTGCAATAAATCTCTAACACCCACCAAACTCAGATTGGTCATATGATCCGGAGAGCTTAAAAGATCTTGATTTCAAAGTTAACAAAGATAGTATAGTCGAATGATTTTGACTGGGATGAGCTAAGATGAATGAAGAATAGCAAAGATGTGTAAAAAATATTATCAAAAAGATAAATATTTAGCCCTATATTCAAATTAAATAGTGAGGTTCTCTGGGGCAACCATACATGTTTTATATCTTTTGAACCATTGATTATTATTTTTATTCTAGTTGTTGCGAAATATAAACACCCCAGAAATTGTTGCTCACTATAGTCTTTAAACCAAAAAAAAAATAAAAATACAATACGCAATTAGGAGTCTAGGTAGGAAATTTATCTTTCTAAATTTTAAAAATTTGTGTAGCAACACAATATGAACCAATAACAAAATACAAGGAATGGTACTCGCGTTATTGGCAATCGAGTACACTTTCCTAGCAATTAACCTCATGTAATATATAGTCTTCAACATGCAGTATTAGATAAGAAGTGCTCCTTCTTGTAGACAACTCAGTTATAAGTTTTTAAAATTGGTTTTCCCCTGAGACCAAGAACACGAAAAAGATGATTACAATCAATGAAAAATCTAATTCCTCTTTCTAAAAATATTCCATCTATTCATAATAGGATATATTTAACATTTCATTTTCCATAGGAAGGTGCCGTGGGTTGACTGGAAGCCACCATGTTGAACGATCAGGGCCGAAGATATCAGACAAATTCTCATTGACATTTCTTTTCGTAAAAGGATTCTAATTTTTTTGGGATAAAACTGAGAGAAGGTTTTGTAGAAAATTACCCTTGTTGCTAACTCATTGATGTGATTTTCGACTGTGGTTTGATTTTTCATTGCTAATCTTATCTGAAAGCCTCCAAGATAGCTGACTGCCAGGAAAAGAGCAGATGAAGTCACAGCATTAATTTGTAAAATTGTGAGCTCAGCGCTATCCAAACCCTAGTTAGTATTGCAGCATTCTGTTGAAAATGAATTTATTTGACTTACATCCAAATAGCTCGCACTGTCTGAAATATAATATCCGAGAGACACAGCAGGGATGTGCAAAAGGCAGATTGAGACGTATATCAGGAACAGAATAAAATATTTGTGATTGAATAGACCTACACAATTCCCAATCCAAGGACAGTGGTGGTCCATTCTGATCACACACCTAAAAAAATGGTGAGTTTCAAACAGGATAATGTATACTTACATATTGCAAACCTTACAGTGGTGGGTTCTTGGGAACCTAACCAGGTTGCACTTGAAACAGTAAGTTATCAATTGGAGCTCACGCACAATGCTGAGAAATTATTCGAGAAAGAAAATAATATTAACATTTACTCAAAATCAGCTTTGGAGTAATCTTCTAGATCTTCATCCTGAGAAAGACCAAATGTCTGAATGATTGTGTCTTTGTCAAGTGACTTATTTTTCATCACTTTATACAGCGTGAGCTTTTTTGCGCGTTCTTTGATACTGTCAAGATCACTGAAATTCTCATTCTAACCGCATTCAGAAATAGAATTGATTGAAGCGTATACTATGTCATGAGGCACTGTTCCAGGGTGCATATTAATGCATTTGTAGTAGCAAAGGACCATGAGAATAACAAAGAAGTGGAATTCGACCCCTATAAGAAGACCGAAGACTGTGTGCTATGTGGAAATTGAAATGAAAATCAGTCATTGAATAAATTCTTTGAACCAACTTACAGATACAATCAATCTCGCCAATGTAAAGCGAGTGAAAATCGAGTACTCAAAACAGAACATTGCAACGACGATTAAGATTGGAAAGACGCGATCAAGAGTCCAAGAGAACTTTCGGCTGCTAAAATCGATGAGCCTTTTTCGTATCATTGTTGTTTAAGCTTGAGTTCAAAATAAAATCTAAACAAATTTAATCCTCATGACCTCATTTTAAGATTTACGCCGTTTAAGGAAAGAGACTATTCGCATAATCGACAAGAGATCGTACTTAGGTGAAATCGGCCTTGAGGATGAGAGATAATTGGGTCTTCTCACATTTTTCGAGCAAAGACTTTTAATTTTTCACCGAAAGTGTTTTGTCTTCAGTTTCCAGAAAATTTAAGTGAATAGTGACCAATACTGCTGATCGTGAGTGCATCCTAACTGAAAATATGCGGAGTTTCAGTACGGATTACATTTTTTTCTAGTGTGGCAATAAAGGAACTTTATCAATATCAAAAGAAACAGAATATAATTAATCAGCATCAATTTATCTTTGAGTCTCTTAAATTAATCCCATTAAACGGATCAATTTCTCTGCAGAACATGAAATCATCTCAACATCTCAAAGAGAAGCCTCTATTTAACAACTTCAAAAGCAAAGAATCTGAAAATAACCAAAGTAATCTTATCAGCTCTAACTCCAGCTAATCCCTTCAAGAAAGCAGTTCAGAAGAACTCAATGTAGGTTTCCCTCAGCAAGGCACAGTTGCCGCTCAAAATAGTTTCCATACTGGACCACACAGCAATGGGAATCCAAAGATAAGAGATGACATGAAATTATTCGTTGAGGATCCTGGCAGCACTATGCATCAGGTTCAAGGTAAAGAAGCTAACCAATCGAGAAAGAATTCACAAATATCACAACAAACAAATTTAAAAACATCAAAATACATGAAACCAACCTACACTTCGATCCACAATCAAGTGCCTCTCGATGCATTGAAGAGAGAAGTCCCACATTCCATTGAAGCTTTCAGTAATTCTTTTGTAGAATATTTCGAGTATAGCTGAGGATCATTCAAGAAGTCTCGTTTCTACGGAGGTGGCTGAAATAGAAGTAAGGCTGTTAGATGGGAAGGTTTGACAAAACGCATTTTTAGCTCGAATATGATCAATCTCAAAACTCCGGATCTAATTCAGAATTGAAGAAAGAACAGCTTGGTCTGCTTCTAAATGGAAATAATCAATATGTACGTCTTTCTCTGCCCCAGGTTCGTTATCTTTTTTTTTGTGTTTTGTTTTGTTGGTTAGCGAATCCCAACGGAATCAATTGATAGAACTGATAACTCTAATTATGAAGAAAAAGAGGAGTGGAACAAGAGAAGTAACAATCAAAAAGCAGCTGGCCATAGAAGTGAAGATACCCAACACAGTAAAGAAAAACCTATCACCTCTCTCTATCAGAAGTAATAAAAAAAATTATTGACGTTGGCATTCATTCATGTGTAATTTATAAAGATTAGCACAGAATAACTATCTAGGTCATTCACTTGACAAAGATATTATTACTTCTGAAGAAAATGATGATGTTGCACAATATCAATCAATGACTCACTATGTAAAAATTAAGCAAGATGCTGTGCTGGAAGCTGTCTCTGAGCACACTTTAGAGTCAGAAAATCATTCAGATTCTTTGGGCAGAGAGGATTTCGAATCAAACAGACGAAAACTCTTCGAATTGCTTGAATTACACCACGCTGACCAGATTATGCCCAAACAAATTCATGTGAAGCTAATGGAACTCCTTCATAGAGGCGGTTATAATATTGAGTCATACTTACAACTTTACTATAGTCAGCAAAATAATAAAAATAAGGTCCCAGAGGATCAATCTGCCACTGACGATCAGAAAGCTCAGATCATCAATTCGATAAATAAACTTACTGACTCTCAAACGCATGATAAAATAGGAGTCTTAGACATGAGAAATGGGAAAAACCAATTGGAACCAAAATTCGATCAATTTGCTGAAATCAAAGATGCGAAAAAACCAAGAACAGAGATAGAAAAACGAAGTGAAATGCAAGACACTTATGAAGTATCAGAGAACTTAATCAGCCAACAAGAAATGGATGTTCTTGAACAACAGCTACGAAGCTTGCAAGCAGCTGAAGAAGAGGTGCTAAATTCGTATCTTTATCTCGATCAGCTCCAAAACAAGAAACTCCTTGAGGAGACTAGCATTTATCCAAACCAAGCATTCTCTTCTCATATTTCTCATCAACAAACCAAAGAAACAGTTCCTAGACAATCGAATTATGTGACTGAGAGTAGAACACCAAAATCCAATCTTGGTGATAGTAAAAGTTTTGAGAAAAAAGATATTCTTTCTGCTTCGAGTCTGTCAGAGATCGATCAGAGCAGCATGTCTGGATCCGCAAAAAAAGAAAAGAAAACTACTAAATCATCCCTTGCTCGCATGTATCTTCAAAAAGCAAGAGCCAAAGCCTCAGGCTCAGAGACGGAGGTCACTCCTTCAGCAGGAAAGCATTCGACTCAGCAGCAAACAGCTAAAGAAATTAAGAGCTCTAATATTGCAGCAGCAAGAGATAAAACAAAGTTAAAAGCGGAGTTTAAAGAGCAACAAACAGAATCTGAAGATACTATCGCACAATCCAAGATTCAAAAAGAGTTATATGAGAAAAAGCACGAAGCTGCAATTGCTAAAAGACCTGATAGAATGAAAAAAGTTAACACAAAGCCGAAAAAGCCTCTAACTTTGAAAGATTTCAGGGAAATGGCTACAAAAAACTTGAGTCAAACCACCAAAAATTCAGAAGGCAATAGATCAAACCAAAAGCAAAAGTTTTATGCTTCCAACCCTTACTTTTCTCCTCAAGCGGCTTCGACTCCTTACAGCTGGGAGTCGCTAGCTAACTCTGCAAAAATGAGAGATGAGAAGGTTTTTGCGATAACTCCTACCCAAGATTATTTAATCCTAGATCGGCATCAACTTATTGATAATCCTCAAATCAAGGTATTAAACACCAAAGCATGGGCAGATTTTTTGGGGACCATGGCTCAAGAAGAAGAAGTTGATCTGCCAAAACCAAACTTCACGATCGCAGACGATACGGTTTATCGCAAAAACATAAACTGGCTAATTGAAAAAAGGAGGATCTTGGAAGAAAGGCGAGAAAAATTGGAGAAGCAAGAGTTGGATAAGTGCACATTTTGGCCTAATTTGAAAAGGGGCGAAGATGGAGAGTTGTATTACGTGCATCCTTCCCGAATTTCCAATAGTAGACTTAATTCAAGTCTACAACATGCGCATTCGAATTCACGAAGTTCATCTAATCGGGAACGATCTCATTCCGCTGCAAGAGAAAGAAAAGGATTCGATTCATATTCAGAACTTCGTGAATATAAAAAGAACCTCCAAGCCGCCACTGAAAAGAAATTCAATTTCGCAGGAATTATTACAACGAGATTTTTAAATCAGAGGAGTCCAGTCAAGGAGAGGCTTCCAGAAAAACATTTTGCAAGCGATGCAAATCATTCTTACTATAATTCAGAAACTTATCAACCGTCTTCTAACAAATAAAAGTAATGAAAATTTTTTTTATTAAAATATTCAGAATTATCATTATCAAGCTGCATTTATGAAGTAAATTATGGTTTTCACGGACTTTCTTGAGTCTAGTTGAGCCTTCAAAGAATAATTTTGATTTTGAAAACCAGACTAGTAGATGCGTCAGAACTCGAAAATATCAAATTAATATTTGCATAATCGGTAGACAAGATTGGAATGTTGATGATGAAAATATGTGCTAACACTTACGAAAGAAGACTATTCTATTAAAATTATCAGCAGAAGATGAATCAAGAAAGCATTAACGAAATTTCTTCAATGATATTTCTTGAACGATACTATTTTGAATTCTGAAATTTCAGAGGGTTTGTTTTGTCCTTAGTCAAGAAATCCATTCTGGCTCAATAAATCGCAATAAAGTACTACAAAACAATATTATGATCCTTTCGATATTACACAAACCACATCTTCGGCAGAATCATCATTAGACAAAGCCCATTAAATTATTGCGCGTAGATTCATTTGTGGCCTTCTTCTTTTATTCATTAACTTTCATGGCCTCTTTTTTATAAGTTGGAATCGAAATATTCTTGAAACAGTTTGATATTTATGAGGTGAAGACTTTTGCTAAGGTGCCCGTAAACTTTCTTGTATTAATACCACCCATGTTGTATAATCACCAATTTTTCTCCAATTTTTGTTCACTTTCTTACGCTAACTACTGACTGACAAATAGAAGAAAGAGAATGCGAGAGAGTTCATAATTTGATTCAAATTATTTGTTAGTTTGATAAATATATTCGAAACGTTTCAATTGATAGTAGCAGACTTTAAACTTGATTTTTCATGCAAACAGTTGGCAAGACCGCAAAAAGCAGTATGACTTCAAGGATTAGCACAGCAAATAACGAGGGAAACTCTGCTCGTGATAATCAAAATCAATTCGAGAATCCTTCCAGAGCTGGATCTCGAAATCAATTAGATTTCAAAACCAAACCCGTGGAAACTCAAAAAAAGATAATTATTGATCCCAAATCCATTGACATCCTCAACATGCTCCATAAGAAGAAGTTAAAGATTATCGAAGAGGAGTTTCTCCAGTATGAGCTTGGTCCTACCATAGATCAGTTCGTCGAAATTATGCTTAAGCACTTGTTAGAAAATAATCCTGACGAAGAAGACCTCAAATTACCGGTAACTCTGAACCTCATCGACCTTTTTAAAGAGATCGACGTCAATGATGACAAGCACATGGAGTGGGTAGAATTCTCTAATTATATCATTGAACTTGGTAATTTATTGATTGAAAACTTGCAACTGACAGCTTCATAATTTAATGCAGGATTTCTGAAACAAGACAGATCATTTGTTGACATAATTAAACACTACAATCCAAGCGAGAGCTTCAAAGATCGTGTCAAGCACGAGAGTGAGATCGAAAAGCTCTACTATTTCGACAAGCTTGAATATATATTTTGTATTGAGCACGAGAGTCCAAACTTTAAAGTATACGATGCGAACACTGGAAAATTGCTCTTTGATATTCCAGCTCATCGTGGTGCGCTTCTCTCAGCGGATTATCTTCCTGAGCAAAAGCTCATCATGACCTCGTCAAATGATCTCACGATAAACTTTTGGCAAGCAGACAACTTTACTCTTAGACAGCGTCTCTCAACACCCGAAATTCAGCTCTGCATAAAGCACGTGGAATGGAAAATTAACGATAAGAAGGTGAGCATGATTTACACAGCTGGTTCAGATGCTATCATTCACTACTATGATACCGATACATTGAAAAAGAAAGGGCATCTGTCAGGATGGAATCCATTCTATAAGAAGGATATTCAACAATACGGTCACGCTGGCCCAATTACAGATCTACTGCCTTTAAAAAATCATCAAGTCTTAGTTTCAGCTGCGCTTGATGCCAAAATCTGTTTGTGGGATATCACCAATCACACCTTCAAGAAAGAGCTAATTGGACACGACAAGGGTGTCTATGCGTTAGATTACTACGAACCACTTGATTATCTGGTGTCAGCTGGACTTGATCACGAAGTTTTTGTGTGGAATCCTTACGTAAGCGAAAGGATATTTACTCTGCGTGGACATAATCATCCTCTAATAGGAGTCAAAAACGTGAAAAATACTCCTCAACTCATAACAGCTGACATCAGCGGAATGGTCAAGGTATGGGATGTCCGTAACTTCCAAACCATGCAAACCTTTAATGTTCCTACTGAAGAACTATTTACTTTTACAGTTACATACCCGAAAAAGCGAATTATTGTTGGTTCTCGTAGCCTTCAGTACTATGAATACGATGAGCCGAAGGATCAGGAACTCACAGACGAAAAAAGTTGTCTCTGCGTGCTCTACAATGAAACTCTTTTCAGTTTCATTACTCTCCATCTCGACTGTCTGAAAATATGGGAAGCCCAAACGGGTATTCTAAAAACCGTTCACAGACAGATTTCCACCGCAGATCTTACCTGCTGCTGCCTCGACTCTAGAAAGAGAAAGGTCTTTGTAGGAGATTCTAAAGGACGTATTTATTGTATCAATATAAAGAACGGAGCACGAATGAAGAAATTGCAACGGTATAAGGATCAGGTGACTAAAGACCAGGTGACCTCACTTGTCTATTGGGCTCCAGGTGAAGATAACGAAGGTGGACCGGATAACGCTAAAGCCAGTGATGATAGCAAGAGAGTTATCGCAAGTTTTAAATCCGAGATTGTCCGAGTGCACGATGATATGTCGAATGATCCTAAAACTATTCGATACGAAATGAAAACACATCTCAAGGGCAAAGCTGTAAACTCCCTCGCACTTCGGAAGAAAACTGGAATTATTGCGTCAGCAGGAGACGACAAACAAGTGGTCATTATGAATCTCTTTTCCTACAGACTTGAAGGAATATTAAAGCATGATGCTGAAGTGAAGCATGTGATTTTCTTGGAACCTCATGATTTTGCTTTAACTGCTGACAACGAAGGCAAGCTTTCTTTCTACACAGTCCCTGGTGAAAAGGGAAACAACCTCAACAAGAACCAATTCATCTATGCCATGTACTATGAAACACAGTCGCTTACGAGTAAGCAAGAAAGGTTTCCGGTTACAGCTATGAAGTTCAATGGTGATCTTGGCTATCTGATTCTTGGTGATGGATTTGGAAACATCTGTATTTGGGACATATCCTCTCTTATTGAGAAATTAAAAGTAATTTCAAACGACCCAGAAAAACTCAGAATGATCGCTGAGAACGCCAATAATCCTCACTCTGCTAAAAAGAATGCACATTTCTCTGAGACCACGGACAAAAGAGATGATTTATTCATGACTCAACCTGATGGTCTTGACATATCGAAGAGCGATATCAAGGAGATTTTCAGTAAAAAAAAGGCACATGACGATGGAATCAACCACATTGAGAATATTCCTGAGTATCAAGCTTTCGCAACTTCAAGCTATGATTGTAAATGCTTCATTTGGTCAGTCCTTGATGGGTCTAAGCTTGGACAACTAAGACTCAGAAATGGCAGGGATGATCTTCGAAAAGGAGATAATGAGGACATCGAAAAAGACAAGAAGCTCAATGAAGAGGCTGAAAAGCCTAAGAACCCAGAAACCAATGAGGAGCTTCTCGCAAAATACTCTTTGGATGCTTTGATCGAAATGTTAGGACCAGACGAAATATGGTCTCGGTACAACCTTGAACAGCTTATGAGTAGATACAGTGTTGATGCTTTGCTTAAATTGAAGACTATGTCAACTTCCACTGAGGCGCAAAAGAAGCTGGAGCTTCTCAAAATCAAAGAAAAAAGAGAGCAGGAGAGAATTAAAGCGGAAGCTGCCAAACAACAGAAACATGAGTGGAATTTCAAAGTTCGACAAAAAGAACGTGACGAAGAAAACAGAAAAGAAGCCGAAGAAATGCTCAAAGCTTTGGCTAAAAAGAAGACTGAAAAGGAGCTTCTGGCCCGTCAGCCACAACCTCAAGCAGAGGCTAAGAAAAAGAAGAAGGAAGATACTTCCATTACGAGAAAAGTTTTAGATATGCAAATGTCCAAAGAATTTGGAGAAGCAGATGATCAGCAGCATGAAACTTTGAGAGATGAGGAGGACTTTGCTCGTAACTCAAAGAGCCAGATAGCAAGACTTCATGCTGAGCGAGCTCTTGATCTTCATAGACAGATGAAAAGAGGTGCTGTCGAGCAGCTTGACCCCGATAAAGATCTGTATGTTGAGGACGAAGATGAAGATGAAGACTACCATATTCTTCATGATTTAGATTTCAAAACGAATACAAACTATGGAGTTAATAACAAGAATATTTTCAAATCTAAATCAATTAAGACTTTTGCAAAAGCTAAGTTGAAATAGCAGGCTAGGGAGAGAGGTCAGTATCATGCTAAGCGAATTTCATATTGACGTTATGGCCTGCATTAAAAAACAATGTAAAAGCTCAAATCACAAATTTTAGAATATGCAACTTCTTAATCGTTTAACATTGATTGGCGAGGATTTGAGGATAAGGAATGTACAGCATTAACTTTGAGAGTGAGAGATATAGTTTTGCTAAGTTGGAGAATTATTTATGGCTTATACTCTTCGAAACGTACTTTATTGGAAATAGTTAAAGCAGCCAAGAAAATTGTCATGTTAATAAGCAACGTTTGAAGTTTTTTCAGAAGAAAACTCTAATGAGATGAAATTAGCTTATGGGGAGGCTAGTTGCGATTAGGTATGGTTAGAGACACCATACAATATAAATGAAAAATCAGGGTACATTTTCTATAAGCTTTACGATCATGCCCATGAGGACAGTGGTAAAAATCTTAAGAATATGAAGCCAGCAACAGGGATTGGAACTAAAATCGCTTTGTTTGCTTGTTTGCTTGTTTGCTTGTTTGTTTTCCTGTTGAATAATCTATTCAGGTTCATTTTCATATATCACGTTATTCAAACATGGTAAAACAAAGAATTTCAACTCTAGCAAGAAAGTATTTCCTCTTCAAGGGAAGGGATCAATAGATAGAGAGATTCTCTCCTCCTGAGTAATTTGACATCATCAAAACTAATCGACTGAAAATTCAATGATTAACGCTACATATACTCCAGAGTAGTAAAAGCAGCCCACCTACAGATTGCAAAATGAACATTTATCTCCATACAATATAATATGAAGCTCATGAGATCGCTTAATTTGGATGACTTTATCTAGTAAGTCAAAGTAAAAGTTGATTCAAAAAGGTTTGGTATTGTTAAAGATAATAGTTAATTAAGGCATTAATATTGTTTCGATGTTCACTCTGAGTTAGTTCACTAATTTAAAAGAAAGTTATTGTATCTTTATACAACTGATTTCGACACATTGGTATTCATTGAAAATTTCAAGATTTTTTTTAATATTGTAGCTGACCAATATCTCATTAAATTTTCACTGTACATATCCAATTACAGAAAAATCATCTATAATGTATTTATCTGTGTTGCAAACAAGCAATTTTGGAGTTCATATTCATACCACGTTTACCACTTTAATTCCAAGGATTCAAACAGTTGGCTGCTGGACTCAAAAAGAAAATTTAAACTCAAAAAAATGTTATTTTTTTATCTAGAGTCTGATTCAACTCTTATCAATTTGAAATCAAACTATATATTATAATTCTAATCGAGAGTGCTGTTTTAATTTCGCTCAGGTTTTACTCATAGAAGGGAAAATTTTTTGCAGAGTACAAGTCAAAGTCTAAACCTATTGTTGCATAATAAAAAGAAAAGACACTTCAACAATGTAAAAAGATTTCGATCGTACATGTATTTCAATCACTGCTTGCATGTAGAACAGTGGTCAAATGTTACTCCAAACCGTAAAAAATAATCAAATTCAAGATTGCTTAGACTTTACATCTTGATATTTCACTATATTCACATGACCAACAAACCAACACGAGGAATGATTAGATTTATATTGCTATACTCTATGACATGTAGTTCCTTAAATGTATAATTTCATTCACCCTGCAAGGTTTCCTGCAATTAGGGCATTCTTGCTTAATAAAAAGACCTTTCACAATACATTCCCAACAAAATATATGTCCACAAGGAGTTGCGCTTGCATCCTTTAGAGTATCAAAGCATAGTTGGCATTTAGATGCTTCACTATCTTCGACTTCAGTTAATTGAGAGTGATTGACAGTGTTATTTGCTCTTTGCTGAGTCGTAATTTCTTCCTTTCTCATTTTGATGTACTTCGAAGTCACACCCCACACATATTGAATCGATTCAATGGTCATCTGAACTACCATTAGCAACCCTACTTTCGAGTAATCTATTCCATGAACTGAGGGCTGCCCTTTGAAATGATAGCCAATCTGCAGGAATCTATTTGAAAGTCTAAAGAAGTATCCTCTCAAGAAGAAGATAGCCAGATTCAGTCGAAAAATTTTGTCAATGAGATCATGATATTCCGGAAGGCTCCTCAGAAAAACACTCCATAAACTTTTTGGAGCTGTTTCTTGTTGCTGACTAATCAATCTATTGTAAAACTTTTTGAATATTGTAGTAGCTCCGTAAGGAATGACGAGATGTAGAATTAAGAAGAGAATCTTCACAGACTGAGGCATTTTGATTTCACCATTTTTTTTGAGAGCTCCCAGCGAGAACGGTTGAAGGCCAGAGTACTCTTCACCCAGAGTAGGGCTGCTTTTCAGCCAAGTGAGTCCATAATAAAGTCCACCAGCAATCATCTTAAGAAGATCGTCATTTTTTGCAAGAATTCTATGGCTGACAATCTTTGGTGTGAATAAATCAAGCCCATCGACAAGCTTTGCTTTTAATAAATCCTTGTATTCCTCATCTTTTTGATTTACTCTTAAAATTTCGGGTTGTGTGGCCACGTATAAAGGGTTATCCCTGATATTCATTCGGGGGTGCTTGAAAATTTTGTCTGACTTTATTTCTTTATTTCAATACCGTACAAAACCATCTAAAGCAATTATTGATTAAATTCTCAATCATTCTGAATGGGCACTGAGAAAAAGAGCAGAGGAGAATATAGCTCATCACATTTCACTTTATTGCTAAGTTCAAATGTTAAACTCGCGAAGATCTTGAAAAGAATGCCCTTGACTTTCAAAATTTTGAATTGTGAACTAACTCCCTCTCATAATCATGCAATACTAGTAGTCACGGATTTTCCCTCTTTAATTCTCAAATGAAAGTAATACTCAAATTATTTTCAGGGTAATTTTTTTCTTAATTAGTGTATTGCATTCTTAAAGATCATACCATCCTGGACATTGACAATTCCTTATGATATATAAAATAATTGACAATCGATCTAAATTCGAGATGAGATCGACGTTCTGCAATCTCAGATTCAGCAAATATCGAATAATGATCATATTATGAAATGATGATTTTGTAGCCAATATCTGACAAGGATTTTACGGATTTTAATTTTGTGGTGAATCAAATTTTTACTTTGATAGAGGAACCAGGTGGATCTAAATCAACACAAAGTATCCAAATTACATGGAATTAGGAACAAGTCTTTTTGGAGGATAGAGGAAGAATTAACGATAAAAGTTGATTGGCTTATAAGTCGCCATAAATTCCGAAATATGACTCATGATTAGACTCTTATCTCTTAACATTGATTTTTCAAAGAGGTATTTCGAGTTTCTTTCTTTTAGGTCGCATCATTTCTCATGTTCATCGAAGATTTTCAGAATGACTCGCAGTCTCAATATGAATCACATAAGCCAACATCTAATTTTACGGAAGTTTTTTGATCGCCAAAAGTATCACTTCGAAGATTTGAAAAAAGCAATTCTGCTCTTGCAATTGTGAGTGGTCGAGCTTTTTGCGCGAACTTTAGAGAATCCATTTTTATTAATGGTAAATAGGGTTTATGTTTATGTATTTCTAATCACCTTGTGAAAATAAAATATTCTTGAGAAACAAATAAAAATCTGAGCGGAGAGAATAACTATGGAGTCAATTAAAACAACCAAAATAAAGCTGACTGACTATGATATACTTCAGACTTTGGGAACAGGTTTGCATTTTCAGTAACACGTCGTCATATGATGTCTTTACAAAGGAACATTTGGTCGAGTCCGATTAGTCAAGCATAAAACAACTGGCGAATTCTCTGCCCTCAAAATGCTGAAGAAAGCTGAGATCGTGAAGAATAAGCAAGTAGATCATATCATTAACGAGAATACGATTCTCTCGAAAATTGACCATCCCTTTCTTGTAACAATAAAACAAAATGTTCCTAACATAGAGATGATTTAGATAAAGATGAAGGGTTTCTGTCAAGATGAGCGATATTTATATTTCTTATTGGAATACATTCCAGGTGGCGAGCTATTTACCTATCTGAGAAACATGCAAAGGCTTGAGCCTGATGAAGCACGGTATTTACTATTATGAAATTTGTTGAGATGTTGACGACAATCTTACTGTCAATTAGATTTTATTCCGCCCAGATAGTACTGATGTTTGAGTATTTGCATTCTCAAAATATCATCTACAGAGACTTAAAGCCTGAGAATCTTTTGATTCAAGCTGATGGGTATTTAAAGCTCACTGACTTTGGCTTTGCGAAGGTTGTCGAAGGAAGGACATATACCTTGTGTGGAACACCAGAATATCTTGCTCCCGAGATTTTGCTCAATAAAGGGCATGGAAAACCTGTGGATTGGTGGTGTCTTGGTATCATTCTCTATGAAATGCTTGCAGGTATTTTCATTCAAAAAAATTAATGGAATTTCATTTTTCTCTTTGTAAGGTATTGATCCCTTCAACGATGATGATCCACTTGCCATTTACAATAATATCCTCACTAACCGTTTGAAGTTTCCAAAAGATTTTGATAAGTTAGACGACCGAATTTCTTTGTCAGCTCACCTAATGTTATTATTAGAGATGCAAAGAGCCTTGTGAGACACCTTCTCGAAGCAGATCTTACAAAGAGATATGGAAACGGAAAAGGAGGTACTTAAATTTGTTCCACGGATTCTTATTACGTTCTTAATCAGGTGTAAATGACATAAAAAATCATCGTTTCTATAATAAATTGAGTTGGGAGGAGTTATTTGCGAAGAAGCTGCCTGCAGTCTACAAACCTATAATCAAGTGACTATCAAAGTGGATTAGGGAATTTGATTAACTCTTTTTGATAGGGGAAGAGGAGATGCTTCAAACTACAGTAAGTATCCAGATTCGGTTGAACTACCAAAACCTATTAAAGCATCTGAAGACCCATTCAGCGGATGGTGATCCTGGCTGTTATTATTATTGTGTTAGATTAATACTTGCAAAACCACGAAATAACCTCATAGTGGAACTTCTGCAAAATTCATTTTTTTGAAAAGCGTTGCATAGGTACATTCTTCTAACATGATACAGAGAGAAAGAATATAAAATCCTCAAAACTTGATATTCCTCTTAGGAGTCGATGTAAAGTAATAGGAAATTCAGAATGTAAGTATATAGCAATTGCGCAAATGATATCTCTCCTAGCGAAATAGTCGAGATTATCGGTTTGATATTTCATTTCATATTATTATTTTCAAGGCGTCTATTTTCCGCAATTTCTGAGAAAAATGGGATTGGGAGAAACAAAGAATATACTACTGACCCAAATATGAACGCATTTTGTATTTTCAAAAAGAGTAAGAGGCAGAAATAAATAGTCTTAAAGTTGTGCAACGGACCTAGCTAAATTTACTTGGAGCTATACTATTTGCTGTTTTGTTGAACTAAATTCACATTGGCTTTAACTATGAAGTTAGTTAAATGACAATTTCAACAAACTGCTTATATGCTAGGCTAAACCTTAATTTGAAACTCTTTTTTGATCACTTATACTATTTTTAATTTACTGAGATTGAGTGTATTAAAAATGCAATAAAAAAAAAATGTAAAGCTCAAAAAATAATGAATGAAAAATTTCAATAATTGAAAAAAATTTCTTTTGAATGTGACAAATTTTGAGTTCTCGAAAAGGGATAGGACTGCCTTAATGAAATGTCACTAACCAAAAGAGTTGATATAATAAGGCACTGGTCTTGGTATTGTATTTTGGCAAAAGTATTGGTAATCCATCAGAGCATTTTAAATATTACTACAAAAAAAAAAACAATAAATCAAATGTGTTGGTCTCATATTCACGGATAAACTCTATAGTAAGCATCTCAAAAGAAAATATAGTGTATTTAATAAACTCTAATTTTGAATCATAGCTGAGCTCATAAATGTACCGGGTGATATTTCACCGAATTGTTTTTTCTGAAATTTGAATTTGTCTCGATCCACCAAGATTCAGCATATATCTGAAAGTTGTTAAGAAATCAGCAATATAGTATCACTAAATGAAAGAAATTCTAAAAGAGTCACGTGAGGTCATTGGTGTATAACATGTTATGGAATTCTCATATTGTCTGCTAAAGCTAAATTTTAGAGAGATCAATCAGAGAAATAAGGAGATCACACACACACCATGAGATTCATGAAAAAAGAGTATAACATTCAAGTTCCTTTCTTTTTCATAAAAATAACGAGGTCTTCTATCGTAACGAATCCGTCACCATCCCTATCAGCCCTTTCAATCATTTCTTGAAGCTCTGAATCGTCCATAGTTTCTCCGAGCTCCTTAACTGCTTTTCTTAAGTTTCTAATACCAATTTTTCCTGTTTTCTCATCGTCTAAGAGACTGAATACTTTCGCGATTTCCCTCTCATTATCTTTTCCGCTTAATCTCGCAGTCATAGTCTCCAAGAATTCCTTGAATTCAATTTTCCCATTATGATCAGCGTCCAAATCGTTGATCATTTGATAAATCATGTGATCCTTTGCTTCGAATCCGAGCGAAATCATTGCGTTCTTCAATTCTTTTGGATCTATATTTCCACTGTTATCAGTATCAAACAAATCAAATGCTTCTTTGATTTCCATGATTTCTTGTTCGGTGAGTCCAGGCTTTACATAGTTCTTGGGATCAAAAACCTCTTTAATTGGACCTTTCATCCCTGGTTGTCCCTTACTTTGTTTCATTTTCAAGAAAGTTACGATGCTTGAAAAATTGTGGACCTGATCTCTCATATTTCTTGTACGAAAGGATTTAGAAGCAGATAATCTTATCGAACTCAAATCCTAATATGTATTCATTCGATAATTGTGAATCATTAACTGAATTTATCGATTTCTGTAACTTTAATAAATAATTAGGCAAGCCACAATAATTAA
>ENA-UOTZ01000883-UOTZ01000883.1-compost-metagenome-genome-assembly--contig:-NODE-883-length-23498-cov-11.027326_pt1 | contig 23498 bp, 9 predicted proteins | sample MGYA00238144_ERZ746983 | MGnify/ENA primary metagenome ERZ746983 (study PRJEB28759, sample SAMN06268863) | compost metagenome | isolation source: single cell | place: USA: California, Emeryville, Joint... | reverse complement strand
CCAAAACTCCTTTCAGAGTCACCCAACTCGCGAGGCTCTAACAATACTACCAGGAGAATTTCCCCAGGTAGAGGACCGTCTCCTTCCCGTCGAGAGCATGAAGGAACGAGGTCAAAGAGCCCTGCCTTAGAATATACGCCTGATACGAGAAAGTCTAACAGATCTACAGTCGTGCTCGATGACTCGAGTTCAGATTTACAGGTCCTGAAAGCTGAATACGAGAAGTACAGAGACCCTTCGCAGCGGAGATATCAGTCTCAGGAGAGGAGACCAAGAGATGAGAGACACGCGGCGACTGTTGAAGATGTACTTGAAGCTGAAAAGGTAAAGCATGACGAACTTCTTGAGCTGGTGAAGCGAAGAATGCAGGAGGAAATCGATGATGAGAGGAGGGCGAAGCAGATAGCTCTTCAGAAGGAAGAACAGATGAAGCAGGAGCTTAAAAAGAAAACTATAAGGGAAGAAGAACTGATGATGGAGCTCAGGAAGACGAGTAGTGAATGTGAAAGACTCGCTGCACAAGCGAAAACCGCAGTTGATGATCTGATGAAAGCGAGAGAAGAGCACGCAGCGCAACTGAGCGACGTGAAAGCTCTGGCCGCAGAGGAAAATCAGGCTTTGCATGAGGAAATCTCTCAGTTGAAAGCTGATATGAGACGAATCGCTGAGAGACACACGAAAGAGCTTCGAGCCGCAGGAAAGCAATGGGAAGATGAGTGTCTGAGACTTAGTGCTGAGGTCGATGAGCTGAATATGAAGATACAAGGGATGAGCCTGGAGCAGCAGAACGAGATCATGCAGATAGAGAAAAGAATCAAGGAGGAGGAGTTTCATAAGTATCAAGCGGCAATCGCTGAGATGAATCGAAAAAGAACGGAAGCTGAGAGAAAGCAAGCGATTGAGAAGCAAGACGCCGGGACAAGCCCTCTGAAAAGCAGACAGGTCGAGACTAGTCGCGACAATGACCAGCAGTTGCAGATTGAAAACGAAAGACTGAAAGCGCAGCTGAGAGAGGCTCTGGTGATCAATGGGGAGTTAGAAGATGAACTTGCAAGCAAAGAAGCCCGAGTTAGAGAGCTCGAGCAAAGGAACTTTAGCAAACGGGATTCAGAGAGTCAGTATGGAAGAGAATCGATCCAATTTGGAAGGGAATCGAGTCAATATGGAAGAGAGTCAAGCCAATATGGAAGAGAGTCAAACCAATATGGAAGAGAGACGAATCAGAATGAAATCGATAAGATAGTAGCAGGACATCGACTCGAAAGGAAAAGCTGGGAAGAAACCGAGAGAGCGCTTAAAAATAGGTTGATAGAAATGGAGAGGGAGCTAGAAAGATCGAGAGAAGAGAGTAAAAAATTCAAAGGCGAGTATAATAGAATGAAGGATCTTATCCAAGGGAATGTGAAGAGGATAATAACTCAGACTTTCCAAGATCATGAGAATACTCGGGGAGATGAGCCAGATTTTTAGGCCTGTTTCAATACGAGAAGAGTAGCTGAAAGAGATTAGATGTTTTATAACTAATGTCCTCTTTTTGCAATAAATGTGGCTTTTAAACGATTTTTTCGTGATCTTTTTAGGATGGATTCATTTTCATGTCGAGCTACAAAGTTTTTTTGTTTTGGATTGAAGAGTCGTTACTTGTAATAAGGTTAGATTCATTTTAAATGTTACTCAATAGATGAATTGAAAGGAGTAAAAACTTTAAATATTGTGTCTCTTTTTTTCCCTTTCTTATTCCTCTCAAGTGACATTTGGAGAGTTTATTATTTATTCAAACTGAAAGTAAAACATTTGTACTTGTCCCGCCAATGGTGTCAAGGCAAACTCCAATTAAAAAAATAAATCACTTTGCTTGATTAGCTATTTGAGATCTTGATTAGAAATTGATGGATCGAAATAATTGGATAACACATTGGTAAAATGGAAACTCAGCGGACTCGCCAGAAAAGGGAAGGTATTCACTCTGTTGATCCTTATCAAACTATTATTATGTATTGGCTGCTGGCTATTGGATATTTTAGCAATGTAGTAATGCAATGATTTCAAGTTGATTCCGAATGAGAAAAAAAAAATGCAAAAGCTTTTGAGCTATTGTAGATGGTAGTTCACTTCCTGAATCTCTATTCAAAGCGAAAATTCCAAATTTCTCTTTATTATCAGCCCAGCGGAAACCTGTTGCAATTGTATCTCAAAGGCAAGATTAAGGAAAATGAAAATTTTGTGTCGTAGCAACTGCCATCTGGCTCTCGTAATACATGGAACACTGTTTCTATACTTTATCTCAAAAGATTTCGAACTCATCCATTGTTCAGAGGCTCTAACAATGGTTTAATCGTTATAATGGAAAAGATATTTTATAATCAAACACGCAAATAAAATAACTTTAAAACTCAACAAGCTCAACATACCGATGCAATATATTGGTACTTTGTATGCAGCGGGTGCAGGCATGGCAGCTTCAGTTATTGGTGGAGGAATCTACTACGCAGTTGCTGACGGATTCACCACAAAGCTGCTTGGAGACCTCTTTGGACATACTGTGAAAACTCTTGTTTATGCAGCGATGCTGTCTATACATCTAATGGGATATTTTTCCACGATCAATCCAACAGTTAAAGAGATTCACCGTCAAAAAGGACTATCCCCTGAAGAAAGAGAAAAAGATAATGAAAAAAGTAGCGTTGGACCCTACGTGATTATTGTGGTTTATCATTTGATTCTATTGGCTTTGGAATACTTTATTGGAATGCTGGGCCGATCTCATTTGATCAAGTTGGCAACCAGTCTCTCTATTGCTGCGTGTGTTATCAGTCTCAAAATTCCAAATTGGGTGCCTAAGAAAAAGGAGGGACGAATGAAGTGGCTGGGATTGACAGCGCTGATATTCACAATACTTTCATTTGTCATCTAAAGCTACTTAAAATACTTCATATGCTAGCTTGAGTGTTTGATTTGCCTTTAACAGCTTCTTGCGAAATAAAACTTGCAAATTAAGTCTCTCCCTGAACCAATACAAACAGTTATTAGCCAGCATTCCCTTTGAATAATTATTGTGTAATGCTATTTTCATCAACGAATATAAATTTGATTTTGGTAGTCGCAGGTAGGTTGCTACATTCGCAATTTCAATTTTTATCTCATAGAAATATCAATTTAATTTCCCAATCTCGTAGTTGAAAGATATTATTTCCAAACAAATATGATAGCTGATTTCAAGATTAGACCTTATGTATGTTTTGACTAAGTCAGTAGCTAATATGAACGATTTCTCCAATATTGCATGCTCTAATTTTTGACTTAGTTTTTATTATAAGGTTTCAAATGAAAAGATTGTGCTCTGATATGGAAAACATTTTTGGAATTTTTTAGCGAAGGCCTGCTACTCATTAAATTTTCTATTCTATCATCAATAATTACTCGTTAATCTCTTTGGATTCTCACTCTTAATGAAGGTCAAATCCGAATTCACCAAAACCGATAAATCCCATAGGCACAACCTTGAAAGCAATATTATGGACATGCCCACCAAGCCCTCCAGCAAGCACGCCAAAGTGGTGTCCACTTGGAGCTTTCGCCTCGTATGGATTTCCTCCGCTGCCACCGAAATCAAATTTTCTTCCTTTATTGGTCTTGAACCCAAAATTATCCATGATATCACCGTTCCTCCCAAAAATCTGAGTTATATACTCATCAGGGCCTAGCTCTATGATCTCCTCCTTCCCTGCTCCAGTCCACTGATTTCCAATATGTTTCTCTCCTTCCACTACAATATTTGGACCGAACACGAAATAATCAGCTCTCCATCCAAAAATAAGCTTCCCATCATGATATATCGTGAATTTATAGATCTTATAACTGCTTGGTGGGTATTTACTCAGGACTGCTTCATCATTGAACGAAACAGTATCTGCATGAGTCTTCCCTCTCTTAAATTCTGATTCTTCAAAGGTACTCGGAGCTTGGAAAATAGGCTCAACGATCAGTTCAAGATTATGGATATGTCCCCCGAATCCTCCTTTAATAACTGCGAAATGCTTTCCAAAAGGAGCCTGTGATTTGAAAGGATTGCCACCAGGCCCACCGAATTCAAATTTCTTTCCTTTGCTGGTCTCGAAACCTAAATTATCGAAGATGTCTCCACTTCTTCCAAAGAATGTCACCAGAAATTCATCAGACGCAAGCTCGATCACGCCCTCTTTAACTCCTGGATGCATCTGCTTTCCTAGATGCTTTGGACCGTTCACGACCTTTTTTGGCCCATAGACAAAGTAATCTGCTTGAAGACCAAAGACGAATTTATCGTCGTAATAAACTCTCAGAGTTTGAATCTTATGAGCACCGCCGAACTCCTTTAGAATGTCCTCATCGCTGAAGTTAACAGTGTCAGGATGCTTTTTTCCTCTTAAGAATTGATCGGTAGTAGCATTAAGAGGTTGGAATCCGCTTATCCAAGGCAGCGGGTCAACGTATAAATTGAGGTTATGGACGTGGCCGCCAAGTCCACCTCGAAGGCCGCTGAAATGTTTTCCATAAGGGACTTTAAGAGCGAATGGATTGCCGCCAGAACCGCCAAACTCCCAAGACCTTCCAGCTGAGGTTCGGAAGCCTAGATGATCAAAGATATCTCCATTTCTGCCAAAAATTTCAATGAGAAATTCGTTGTCTTCGAGCTTGATGGTGTCTGTTTTGGCTCCAGCAACCTCCTTGCCGAAGTTTTCAGGCCCGGAAACGAGTTCTTTGGATCCGTAGATCCAATAGGTTGCCTGAAGGCCAACTATATTGTTTGGAGTGTGAACTACAGTAAGCTCCTTGATTTTATGAGGGGAGTCAGGGTACTTTGAAAAGAGAGAGCCGTCATCAAAGAGCTTAGTGTCAGCGTGGGTCTTTCCTTGTAAAAAATTTTCGTCTTTGCTCCACATGGTTTTGGATATTTGTTTTTGTTAAAAGTTATTTTGTTTATTATAATTTATAGACTGAAGCATAATTTGTAATTGAACCTAAATATCCTGAATCCAGATTCTCAAAATAATTAAAAGTTGTAGAGGTTTTCAGGAGAAAAGTGAATTAATTCGTTGAATTACTTTCAGGCGAGTGAAAGGAACTAGAGAAATCCGAGCTTTTTATCAAAACAAGAGGAAAGGTTTCTTGTTGCACAGAGTCATTTGGTTATATGTGGGAGTTCATCACTTCTACGAGAAGCAGGTATGTATTATTCACATTTTCTATTGAAGTAGGCACAATTTCTAAGATTTCAAGGATGCTATTATCGGTTCTATATCAAAAATATCATATCCATAATCCATTTCAGGTAAAGGTGAAATTAGCCCTGGCTACAATAGGAATTTAGACTTGTCAATTAATTCACATCATAAAAATTCAATTTCTTCTTTTCCTTCATGAATAAACACCTTCCCCATTTGATGGCATAGAACCCTAGTGAAAGTTATGTTCTCTCTTTAATTATTCTTAAATTCTACATTTCCAAAGTGATATAACAAGAATAGTCAGAGATCTCTTTATCGATAATGAACTCTTTCTCGAAGAAATTGGAGCTAACCCTCCTCCTACCCTCCTTAGCAAAAAATAAACAAAGAAGTCTTATTCTATATAACCCATGCAGATAATCTGAATGTTGGTCTCTGATAGTGTAAAAACTCCTGAATGTGAAAAATATTGAAACTCTCACAAATAAATTTTGCGAATAATTATTTACTTCTTTTGAAGTCCGCCATGAAATCCTTAAAAAACAACTTAATGGCTTGCTCTCTCGAAGAGCTCCACAACAAAAAGCTACAAATGACAAAAACAGCTGACTTGATCGAAGAAGAAACTCTTGAATTGGAATCCGACCTACAATTGCTGAACGCAGAAAATTACTTACTAAAACAAAGAGCCGATAAGCTTCTCAAACTACTTTTTGCTCTTGAAAACACACAGAAGAAAACTTCTTTCCTTTCAAAGTTCACGAATGCAATCGCATCAAAAATTTCAAACAGTACAAAGCCTGAAGAAGCAAAATCGAAATCAATCGCTTATGATATAATCTCAGAAATAAATAACAACCCTGCACTCAATCCTCCTAAAGTAGAGAACCGAACCGAAAAGCCAAAGATTTTTTCCGCGAAGCCCAGCTTCAAAGAATTAACCTCTCCATTAACGAATTGCGAAGCAATCGAGGGTCTAGAGCCAGTAAAACGAGCAAACCTTGATGAATTGGCAGAAATTGAGATTAATGAAACAGAGTCCACATGGCCTTCCCTTCCAGATATTCCCTCGTATAAGAATTGAAGGAAATGACAGGAAAATTTAGTGCGTTGGACTTATAAGCGAAATTAGAACTATAAGCGCATCGTTTGAGATTTTTCTTGAACGATAGAATAAATACGGAAGAAATATGAGTCTGTATTTATTTGTATTTACTTGATACATTAACATCCGTCGATCTATTGCTATAGAACACGTGTTGAATTTACTACATTAACCTGAACTCAGCGATTAAAGATAACTTGACTCATTAAATAATAATTCGAAGTAAAATTTTTGTAGGATATGACACCAAAGATTTCTGCAACAGTAATTGTAGCATTAGCCTTATGCGGTAAAAATTAGCCTTGACTTCAGTTCGCTTACTCTTTTTATCTCATCACAGGTGCGCTTGTCGTATCAGCTGACGTTTTCGCAAACACTCGAAAATTCTATCCCAAGCAAATGACCGTAAGGGATTGCATCGAACGTATCGAGGGCTCGCTCTGGGGTTATTTCATCGCTGATGCTCTTGCAATGCCAGTGCATTGGTACTATAACCAAGAAGACATCAAAAAGGACTACGGGAACATTACTACTTACCAGAAACCCAAAAGGCATCATCCTCATAACTTCACAACCTTCCCAGCGAACGAGCCAGTTCCTGATGACAAAGCCATCGTCGGCAAGGTTATCTTGAAAGGAAAGGAGGTATACTGGAACCAGAATCCTCCAATTCACGTTCATGCGCTCTTGGATGCCGGAGAAAACACTCTGGATGCTCAGCTCATGAAAATTCAACTGAAAACAATGATCCAAGCCAAGGAGAAAATCAGCGTGTACGACAGAGAGGCCTTCCTTCAAGGATATGTTGAGTTTATGACCACAGAAGACTCACATAAGGACATCTACGCTGAGAGTTTCCATAGACATTTCTTCGTGAACTATGACCAAGGCAAAGACCCTCATCACTGCCAATCTGAGGAAACCCACGACACTGCTTCCATCTACGGATTGACTTGGGTCCCTCCAGCTGCATTCACTAGCATCATCGATTTCTTTAAGATGAAAGCCGTGAAAGAGTACTCCGAAGGTACCATCCCTGAGGGTATTGTAGGAGCCAGCATGAGAGTCGCGAGACAGCAAATGCAAATCCTCCAAAGAGGAACCATCATGCCTAAATACGCCGAGATTTTCGCAGCAATTTTGGTCACGACCCTTGTTGGCGTCGATGTCAGAGAAGCCATTGATGCTATCGCTGCTCCTGAACTCGGAATCGACTTTGCTGAGCTCAGCAAGAAGTCTGAAGAGGAAGTTGCCAAAATGTACTCGTTAGAATGTGGCGTCCAAGAGGCATTCCCATTGAGTCTTTACTTCGTGTACAAGTACGCTGACGACATCAAGGGAGGATTCCTTGCTAACGCTAATATGGGAGGAAGCAACGTTGGAAGAGCTGCGGTTATCGGCCCTCTCCTCGGAGCACAAAAGAAAGCCCTTTCGTTGGAAGAACATTTGATCAGAGGGCTCAAGGATAACAAGGAGCTTCACAAATTAATTGATACTTTTGCTGGGTTGGTGCTCTCTTGGCATGGAAGATCCAAAGGAGACGAATTATAGAAAATTATATAACCCTTAGCTAGTTATGGAGTGAAACAATTACATAGATAGACACATAATAATATCTTATTCATAACTGATAGAACTAAACTTACAAACTGACCAAATAAATTTCTGAGAGAAAAAAAAGATTCTTGAAATCAATAGAAAATTGATATATTAACGAAAATTTTAGTTGAAAACTCTGAAACGCAGAGTCTCTTCGAGATTGAGTACTATTTTCTTATGATAATCTTAGAGAGCGCATCTTTGATCTGGAACGCGTCTTCCTTGTCTATCTCTGTCTGGAGGTCCGCAACTTGCTTCTTAGCTGTCGCAAGTAGTTTCGCAGCTGATTGCTTGAAGAAATTTTCGTTGGAAGTTCTATCATACATGGCTTGGTCTCTGTTTAGCTGCTCTAAGAAGTCCCTCATTTGGTCCTTTTTGAGTTTTTTGTACCATTTAAAACCCGAAAGCCCATTAAATACGACATCATCTTTATTAATGAAAAATAAAGAGGCCAGCGAATGACTGCGAGTTTTCTTCAAATTCGCTGCTTCTTCCTTTCCCTTGCTTTGTCTATCTAAAGCAGCTGTTTTCGCGAAAACATTTTTGTTATTATCTAAGCTGATATTATGGACCTTTGCACTATTAACCTCTGAGCGTGCTGATGCTCGGATAACCGCTCGCCCGCTTGATTTGCTCCTGAGAGCAGCTGAAGATTGATTTGGCTTTAATTTCGGGAGGTAATATTCAGTCGATTTTACCAGCTGGAACGTGCTCAATACAACGGAGCCATCACCCTCCTGGGTTTTTTGAGTAGTCTGGAGAATATTCCCAAGCGACGAGGATCTAAACATAGCGAAGGTGTTTCTTTTTGCATCATCTTGAATTTTTTCGCGTTCCTTCTCAAACTCCTTTTTTATTTTCTGCTTCTCGCGGATTATCGCGTCTCTTTCCCTCGCGCGCTCTTCTAGCCTCTGACGTTCTTGTTCTTCCTTCTCTTTCAGCTTTTGGCTACGATATTCAAGCATTCTTTGCTTCCTTTCTTGTGTGGCTCTGGCTTCCTCCTCTCTAAAATAATCCAAGTATTTTTTGTGAGGCAGCGTTTTAAATAGCTCGTTTCGCTTTTCGGTTGCTTGAGCCATTGAAACATTCAATTCGTTGAGTTTCGCTGATAAGCTTTGCTCTATTAGCACTAAACGCTGCTCATGTCGCAATTGAACCTCATTTTCATGCGCTCTTTCTTTTTCTATCTTGATTTTCCGAGAGATCTCAAGCTCTTTCATGAGCCTTACGTGCACTTGTTCCGCTCTTTGTCCAGCCTCTGTTATTCGCGCTTCTCGTTCCGCTTGCTCTTTATCCTTTACTTCGATCGCGCGTTTGATCTCCATAGACTTCAAGACGTTTCTCTCCCGTCGTTTTTCTACTTTTTCTCGTTGTTTTATCTCGAATCTGCGCAAATTTTCTTCCGCTAGCAGTTTCTTCTCCTCAATTCTCTCCACTTTCTCTTGAAGCAGTTCCTTCTGTATTTCAAGAACTGTCTGCATTTTCCTCTCAAACTGCTCTCGCTTCATTGCAGCTGCCAATATGTTTTCTTTCCTCTTCGCTTCATTCATTTCTTCGAGCTCCTTTTGTCGATGCTGCATTTTTTCTCTTTTCACTTCCAGTTCCTCCATTCGTTTTTTGTTCGTCTCTTCGATCCGCTTTACCAAAATCGCTGCTTTTTCCTTGCGTTTCTGGTCTCGCTCAGCCGCCTCGAGCTCTCTCTTTGCCTCTGCAGAAGCCTGTCTCTGTTTATGCTGCTCTTCCTGTTGCTTTTTCAGCTCCAAAGCTTCTAACAGCAGTTTATTCTGTCTTTGATACTCTTCCTCTTTCATTTGGCTTCGCCGTGCAGCTGCTAACTCAGACTCTTGCCTTTTTTGCTCAATCTCCTTTCTCCTGCTCTCCAGCATATCATCTATCCTTCTCATTTTCAATTCAGTTTTCTGTGCGCTTTCGCTTCTTCGCTTTTCTGTTTCAAGCATCTGTTTAAGTCCCATCTCTTGTTTCCGCTTGAGATTTTCTAATTTTTTCTTCTCTTGTTCATAATAACTCGTTTCTGTGTGGCAGCTGATGTTCATTGCTTTGCCTTGCGGATCATAACTGCTATTGTGCTCATGCTTCTTCTTCTCATACTCAATAATCGTTTCTCGCGTTTTGATCAACACTTGGAGCTTAGAGAGCCTTTCCTGCTCGAAATATGCTGTTTTGGCTTCGAGATACCCATTTGGATCTCCAAGAAATAGCTTTGGGATCGGCTCTTTCGCATGGTCCTTTTTATCTTTGATCAGCAGCTCCTTTTCCAAAATTCCTTGTCTTTGGCAAGCCTCTTTTGACCTCGGACTTGTTAGAAAGTTTTCTTCTTTGCCATGAGGGTCGAAGTTCAGAAGATTAATATAGTTTTTCGGAGGACTCTGCAAAGGACTTTCGTTAACGTCAATTGAGTTTTGCCTTGGAGAGGTAGTGGTCATTGATTGTGTTGTGAATCAATAGTATTGAAGTTATATTTCTTTAAAAGAGAAATATAAAATTTAAAGATAAAGAAGCTGACTGAGTCAAAGGTTATCCTCAGGCGCACCAAATTTATTGAAAAGGAAGTTATTTCTTGGAGACATGAGTTCGCCTATCCATGTCATCATATTGTTGAAACCCCATTATTTTTCGAGAAAAAGGTCCCTCTTCGATCCGCTGAGATGTAATTCTAAAATCCAAGGTGCTAATTTATAGAGTTCTTTTGTGAATGTCTGTATTTTGTTCCGTCTTCAAAATTTTGCTCGGACTTTAATCGTTATTTCACTTCACACTCTCAGGGCGGGATCCAGAAAACAAAATTAAAACCACCTTTTTTCACTTTAGTGCTCACCGGAATGAACCCACTTTGGAAATTCTATCAACCAACTTAACTTTCGAGGAAGCTGCTTTTGATTTTATATTTCGCAGAAGGGATAGAGTTGAGCCTAAAATTCGATATTTTAGAAAGTACTGAGAACCAAGGTTGGCTATTTATTTGAATTAATCGAAAAATTGTAGTTAATTCATTGATTTTTCGTTTGCGCGCTCACTTTGAAATGGCATCAAAGAAATCAAAGTCTAGATCTACTAAAGGCAACGCTGACGACGACTCCATGGATGAGGAATATGAAGTGGAGGACATCGTCGATAAGAACGTGGCTGGCGGGAAAGTTCACTACCTGGTGAAATGGAAAGGCTATCCATCCTCTCAAAATACCTGGGAGCCAGAAGCACACCTCAATCATCTTCCGAATCTCGTCAAGAAGTTCGAGGAGGCCTATGCTACGAAGTTAAAATCAAAGCTGCATCCTACATCAAAAAAAATCAAAAAAGATGACGCTGAAGACAAACCAACTCCCAAACGCGTTGGAAGACCACCAAAAAGCCCAAAAAAAGAAGAAGTGACTGCTAAAGCAGTTGAAAAGCGTAAGGCGAAGGGCAAAGGCACTGCAAAGAACGCAAGTGCAAAACCAGCGCCAAAAAAATCCGCGGGTGGTAGAGGCAGAGGAAAAGCAAAGACAATAGAGGAGGATGTAGAGGAGGAGGAAGAGGAAGAAGAAAACGAAGAAGAGGAAGAGGACGTTGAAGAGGAGGTTGAAGAGAAGGAAGAAGTAAAAAAACCAGCTAAAGGGAAGGAAAGCTCAAAAGGAACATCGAAGGCTGCTGCCGGTCTTAAGCCAGTGGGTGATAATTATGGAATATTGGGAATTGATGTACCAAAGGAAATTACGGATCATAAGGTGCTTGAGAATCATGTTATTGGCAGTGGAAAGCCGCGAAAGTATCTGTTTTTGAAGATAGAGTGGTATCCTACGCATAGGGGTCAGAAATTGGAGAGCACATGGGAAACTCCAAGAGTATTGAAAGAGCATTGCCCGAAATTGGTTGCGGATTATTACGAAAAATTCATAGATCTGAATGCCATTGCAAAATAATTCTCCATAAGTTTGCATGATTCCTATTCTAAATATCTTGTGCAATTACTATTTTTGAAGAGAAGGAGTAATTCTATTTTTTCTTAGTATTTAGGAGGGAAATTCAAATCAGCAACAGATACACGAATTTAATAAGATTGCGAAATAAAAATTAAAAGTAGCAACCCTTCTTTATATTTTTTTGAGAGGGATAAGCTCAGATGTGTTTGCATAGCTTTTTCGTCAAAAACTCTCGTGATATTTCAATATCAAAATCAATAGCTGTTCAAATGAGTTTACAAAATTCGTGATATAGGGCAATTACCCTAATAATAGTGGTTCTTTTGATTTGCAAAAGGCTTGTTTGTAAAAAAGCATTCGCCAATATTTCAATAATTGGCTCAAAATTACCTCACAAAATTTCAAATGCCTGAGCCAAATATTGAAATAATTACACTCTCGGGAAATTAGCTGATGGTATTGTTCGCTAGTAAAGCAAGATTAATAAAAAGAAACGATTAATGGTGCTAAGGAGTTAAAGTCTTTCAAAATCTATAAATTCTCCGATATTAGAAGCAAACTTAACTGCATTGTGCTTTTATGTATGTATGAATTGTAAGATTCGAACACATCAATAAGGTTTAATTTTCAACTTTGTTTTATCAGGGAAAACGTACGAAGGGACATCAGCAATCTTGGACGGGATGTTGTACTGTCCTGGGCCAGGATCACCGCCTCCCGCTGTTTTTCCTCTCCTCTCATGTCCAATACTTGACAAATAAACAATCAGCAGTGTAACTAATTAATTCAGTTTACATGGCCAAAGGACCTCTCCATTGGGATTTCAGGTTATAGTATCCAGGACCTGGACCGTCATCGGCCTTTGAAAAACCAGTTCGCTTTTCATTTCCAAACCTAGAAAGGCATACATATAAATAAATTAGACTCATTGCGCTTATCATTACACTAGGGATTTCCCTTTATAGAACGTTGAGCCTGGAGTATAGCTGCCTGGTCCAGGGATCTCTCCTTTTGCATTCAAGTCATCGTGACGGCTGGACATGGTGTACTAGTACAACAGAATGTTTAGCATAAAATTTTTTTGGATGATGAATTACTTTAGGTCCACCAAATGCGCCGCCTTTTAATTGATAGGATCCAGGACCAGGAATGTCCTCATTGAGAGAGAGAGGTTGTCTTTTTGACGTCCCTAATCTAAAAAGCATAATTTCAGGCTTCTGACTTAAAAGTCTCGCATTACTTCACACGTGGCGCGCTTTTTTTGTAGACGTCCTTCGCTTGATAAGCACCTGGACCCGGGGTTTCGCTTTTTGAGTAGAGGCCGTCTCTTGAAGCCGTTCCGATTCTGACGAGGTCGTTGAGAGTGAAAAAAGTTTTAAAATAATCAAATTACCTGGTCGTTGGCTCCTTCTTTCTAATGGAAGTCGCGTAATCTTTCAACTCATAAGCGCCAGGACCTGGAATTGTGATGTCATTATTGTGACTGTCTCTTCTTGGAGCCATTGTAATTCCTGCATTTTTCTTTGAGCTTGAGTGAGTGAACGAGTATGCTCCAGGGCCTGGAGTCTGTCCTGATCCTTCTAAATCAGAGCGTTGGGCAGTGCCGAATCTATTGTCAAATCAAAGTTGAAATTCGAGTAGGAAAAAAATGGCTAATTACACTGCCACGGGAGATTTTCTGCCCATAAACTTGTCTTTGGCAAAGTTGTAGGAGCCTGGACCAGGCGTTTCCGTGCCAAACTCTAATCCAAGTCGCTTCGATGAGCCGATTTTCGTTGAAGGCATTGTTTTGTTCAGAATTTTCGTGCTCGAGCTTGTGTTATACGCGCCTGGGCCGGGAATTGATTCTTTGTTACTAATTTCATGTTTTCCGCTTATCCTACACAGACAAAATAGAATCTGCCTGAACAGTGTGAATAATTTACGAATAAGCAGGAGCCCGCAGTTCCGTGCCTTTAGGACGATCCGTTTGGTAAGTACCTGGGCCTGGAGTCGCTGAATTCTGATCCAAGGCCCCACCTTGCTTACTGCCGAAATGGTATTTTGGTCCGTCAAACAGCTATTGTATTAATTCAGAATAAGTTCTATAATATTGCGAAGATACCGATCTTTTTGAGGCGTCATAGGCGCCGGGACCCGGAACCTCATTCCTTGATTCGGAGCCTCTTGGGCCGGTGCCAATCCTACAGTTTCAAGGATTGAGAAAAAGAATAAACGCAGCAAGTTACTTGTAAGCTGGAGCTTTAGATTTGTTGGGGCCAGGAATGTTGTATGCACCAGGACCAGGCGATTCTAAGGAGCCTTGCCAGCTGCCATCTGAAGAAATTATAGTAAAGGTGTAAGGTGAGTGAGTTGGATACCGCGCCGGCTCTGACCCATTGACCATGCAGGGGGAGAAGTCATTTTTTCAGACTGTGATTAATTAGTTTAACTTTAGTTAAGATGTTTCAGGATTTATAGTTATAAAAACCCTTGCAACTTATTATTTTCCGAATAAAATCTTAGAATCTAACAACAATCATCATTATGGAAGACTATAATAACTAACATAATTATAATTACGAGGAGTGACCCTTCGCCTTTGTTTCAAGTTGACAAGACGGTGTTCTTCAAATGGCAATTTCGGTGATTTTCCGTTGGTAAATTTATTGCGCTCCTGATTACAACAGCAGTTAGAAGAAGAAAGCTTAGACTTCTCAAAGTTCAAACAGTTTTTCAACTTGTTGAAGTTTCTAAAATCATGATTAAACTTTCACGGTGCTCTGATGGAGGAAAGATATAGCGTGAATGGTAGTTTTTCAGTTTCCTTCAAGATGAAGACTAAATCGATAAAAATTAAATGAAAGTGATTGATACTGCTTGGAATTTGATTGCTCATTTACTTCTTTTAGCAGAGATAACATCAACTATCTGTAAGTTCTGATTTTTACCGAGGAATTAAACTTTTTGTATGTAATTTGATCGGATTCGCCTAAAATAGAAAAAGAAACTATACACAAAATGTTGTATCAACTCATCTAATTTACTAAAGAGGCTCTCTTGTTATTTTCAAGGCACATCTATTGTCAATCCTTTAATATACCTTGCCTGAAGTAATGCTGTATTTTAATGTAAATAGGTGTTGATTCATTTGCAATCACAACTGTATGCATTTTTAATCCAATAAATCAAACTCTGAAGATGAGAAATCTTTGAATATTGGTACAACAACAAAGATAATTTAACGGCCTTCCCCACTTCTAATGAAAGAAACAAAAGTCACTGACAAAATCGCTGCATGCTACATACACTACTGAGTATTTTTCAATAATTTTGCTCTCGCAAAAGAACTGAAAAAATTAACGGTTTATGAAAGCTTAATTAAACTATCTCAATCAAATATTTGATTGGGGTGAGGACCGTTACGTTAGTTCCTAGCCTAAGTTCCGAAATGAAATTCTAAAAAGATAAATTCCATAATTCCCTCTTCACTTCACTTAAATCTTTTGCATTCTCAATACCCATTATTCTCAAGATTTTATTTCGTTACCCCCATACTATCGATTGATGATATCACATACATACTATAATGTATTGAAATAATCAAATTATCAATCATTTAACACCTAATGTGCTTTGTTTCGTCGTTCAGGGCTTTAGTTATTGTGTTTTATTTCAAATTCATAGAAACATTACAAAAACTGATGGCTTTCCTTCTCATTCCTTCTCATTAGAAACATTATCATTATCATGAACTCTCCTTTGAAATCAGAGCACATTTGTCATTACTTACTTGTATGCATCCTAAAACAGATAAATCTCAAAGAGTTATCTAATTTTTTCAGTAAAAAATCGAATTTTGAGCGTTGCCCATTCAAGTTAAATTATCGCCACACTTCGGCTAATAATCTATTAATCTAACACTACACCATACTTTTAATCTGTTGGTCAATGTTCTCTCGACAATCCTTAGTCTCACGTAACATACACCTCTCTTCGATTTCTCATTGCATTTACTTTCCTAGCTAGCGCATGCTCTCGTGGATTCTCTGCTAATAGCCCCACCAGAATCCTTGATATCGAAGACACCATAGAAGCTTACAAGCAGAAGCTACGCAGGTCACTTATGTCTCCAGACCTTTTCGCCAACATCAGCGAACTCGTTCTCAAAGAGATGGAATACTCTAAGGGGTCCTTGCACTCAGCCTTCATTAACATATTGCACCAAACGATCTCGAACGAACTCGTTCTTCCCATCGCTCGTTTCCAGGCGCTCTTCTACCTCAAATTAGCTACTGAGCGCACGAACATGACTCTTTTAAAGCTAATAGCATCACACCAATCGTTGCTAGACACGCTCCAGCAGCAGAGTTTGTATAATAAGACGCTTTCGATCACCTCGCGTGGAAATACCTTCTTCAATGAGAAGCCAAACGAAGCGCTCAGCCTTTTGGGAAGGAATTACATCCGTTTGCTGCTCGAAATGATCAATTTTTGGGATTCACAGTATGGAAATATGACTGAATTGCAAGATTCAAAAGGGCTAAACACTTTCCGGCAAATAATAAACACTCTCAAGTTTACGCATCGTCTGGACTTTCCCCAAGACAACATATTTTACACGATGTTTGATCGAAAGAAGATGACTCAAGCTAACTCTCGAACGATTCTCAGCCAACTCAGCTTATCGAGTTCAAGACTGAAGATAATTCGAGAAAAACTTGAGGAGCTGATAAAATATATCACTACGCTTAAAGAAGACTATGCTGTTCTCAAGCATAATTCAACGACTATAAAAGTCGTCGCGTTGACTGGGAAATACGCTCGAATGAAGACTTTGAGCCGAGATCTGCAGGCTTTAGCCGATGAAGCAAGGTATATCCCTGAAAAAGACGCACCAGCACTCCTAAACGAGCTTTATATCAACCTGGAAGAAGCCGAGCAGATGCAAAATGATTATAATTTGTTTTTCACTCAAAAGATTACTGCTAAAGAGCATATATCGAACATCGTCTCGAGTTTGGAAAACGGCACTTTGTCAGAGATCATCAACGACAAATGCGTACTAGAATGTGAGAACATGAATCTCAAAGAAAAGCCTTACCACATGCAAGAAATCATGGAGCACAGCACCAAAATCCAAAGGCAATCGAACATGAAGACGCTAACTTTTTTCCCATCCGCCTCTATGGGATCAGACGGCTCAACGAAAACTGACCTAGACCGTCGTAGCACTCAGAAAATTTATAAAGGCAGTAAAGGGTCTATAGTAAATTCGTGGCTTCAGGAGAATTATCATAGCTTGCAGCTCGTACCTAGGCAAGAAACTGTAAATCGGCTGCTCGATAAGCAAAACCAGCCAGACCTGCGAACGTATTCAGCGAGGAAAAAAGGCACTGGACAAAGCTTTTCCGTGAAGATCATGACGATGAGAACGAACGAGCAATATGATCGAACTTGCGCATCTCTCGTGTCGATGATGAGGGTGCAAGGACATAAACACGTTATCGAAATCAAAGACTACTGCTTTGACAGCAGTAGGTTGGAAATAGGGTATGCGGTACCACTAGGCATGAACCTAGAGCATGTGCTAGATGACGATGAGGCACTAAGGCAGTTTAATCAAAGGAGAGTTGTAGAAATATTCAAAGATCTCGTAGAAAGTTTGTCTTATGCGCAAGAGTCAAATGTACATCACTTGAATATCAAACCGTCAAACGTGATTGAGGTCGGTGGAAGGTTTAAGCTTTGTGACTGGGGACTGCCGTGGCAATTTTTAGATTTGAACACTCCAGGGAAAAAGCTGGTAGTTGAGAGGGTCAGAGACGGGATTTATTGTGCTCCAGAGCTGCTGACTGATCAGTTAGTTGAGATAGATGCAGAAAAACTCGATGTGTATTCACTAGGAGTGGTGATGTTGAGGTTCTTGAAGGCTGATTTGCTGAGACTTGAAGACCTTGATAAGCACGAAGAAAAAGTGTATGATAAGGGAATTTCGGATATAATCGATGAACTGGAAGCGAGCATTATATTAAAAAATTTATTAAAAAGGATGTTAAAGTGGAAGTTGCAAGAAAGAATCAGTCTTGGAGAACTTGAAGATCTCTTGAATGATGTCCGAGACGAGTTGTAATCAACTTCTTCTTTATAACAAATCCTAAGGATGGATAGCTAAATATAAATATCAATATCAATCATGAGGTGGATCCGCTCAATGGATGGAATTTCAAGCAGATTATAAACGTGAATGTTTTTTTAGCGCACGCAAAAATTATTTTTAGTGGAACTTTTTTTCATTAGACAATATTTATCAAAAGAAAGTATTTGGTTTTTATCTCTATATTAAATATGAATCCATTTGCATGTAAAAGAAGCAAAATAAAGAACATATATCATTTGCAGCTCAATTATTACTATTGTTTTATCGTAGATTAGGATAGCTATACTGCAGTTGATAGGAAACATGAGAATAATTGTAGCAGAAACATTGTTTATTTTGTTGAGTTTTCTATCGGATTCGAGAGAGACTAATTTAAGCAAGCACAGATGATCAATGTTATTTTCAATAGCAGCTAGAGAATTTGAAATAAGATATATCTACTGAGTTGCTTTATTTGAGTTGTATTCTTTGTTGTAAATCAGTTTCGGGGTTCTGGCCAAATAAAAGCCCTTTCATTTCAGCCTGTGGTTTGAGTCTGCAAAAGTAGATTGGAATACTCTCGATTTCATAAACTTGCATGTAAAATTACAAAGCCGTGATAGATTCGCAGAATTTTAGTATGGTAACAACATCTATCAGTAAGTAAGTCCAATTGAAAAATATCAACTTCATGATACTAAATAACACGTCGATGTTATGTTCAATCGAAATAATAGATCAAGCACCTTAAAGATTTCTCTTGTTGTTAGATTCTTTAGGTTCAACGAAATTGCCATTATTTTTTAAAATCCAGGGCTACTTTCGACAAATTGAGTGTCGCGAGGTGTCTTATGGATTCTCTTAGTTATATGAGGAAAAAATGCTATTCCTATTTGCTAAGTTTATACTTCGAGATATAATTTTTGTCTTTTGCTGGATCAGTGATATGAACAGCCTGTTGTATTTCCATCTTCTTTGCCTATTTTTGCTTGCCAGTGGAAATTGCTGCAATTAAACAGGAGAAAAATGTCTTCTAGGCTTTATTTAATTGTCATGATCAGCGCAATGCATACGAACCATAATTTCTTGAATTATTGCTTGCCCTATCTAATTCCAGCAGTCTGAATCAAATTGGTACTTTCCTCTTGGAACTTCTCAAGGATGATTCCTCGGAAGTTTCAAAATAGAGCGCGGATCCTCCCTTACCTTTTTTTTTTTGGTTTGTGAATTAATTTTTTCTTTCTCATTCCACGAAAATTTGACATTATGATGTCCGAATAATCGTGTCCAATTTGATCATAGCCATGATGATCTACAAATCCAGTACCAAAAAACTCGATGTCTTTTTTGAATTGTTGTTGATTCGCATTAATCTGTGAGGCATTGTAGCTATCGCTCGTTGCAATAATTTTATTTCTGTTAGTGCTTTAAGCTGATAGTCAGTACGCTGTTCGAAATTCTCTCACTCTAATTGAACAGCTTTGTTCTCTTCTAAAAGAGGCAACAAACAACAAGCCTTACAACCTGAGATCATTTCAATTAGCAGTCTCAAGTGATACCATGCTTAAATTTTTTGATATCACATACTAGACTAAGTTCTATCTTATAGTGTAGGTGAATTTCATCTAAAAGTATTTTCTGAGCTGGAATCGAGGCATTTTGAAGATGCGTCGAATTCTGGCCCATTTCTTTATGATACTGACAGAAGACGGTTCTTTTGTATGGTTATTTAAATAGAATTAATTTTGATCTCACATGACGTGATATTGAAAGCTACTTCCCCTCACCTCGGTACCCATATACCACTCTTAAACTCATAAGCTTTGAGAGTGATTAAGTTCTTTCGGATTGAACGGATTGAACGCGATCGATTAACAATGTAAAGGCCTTTTCTAGCACGAAAAGGTATGGTTTGGTTCATCTCAGAAACTCTGCCAACCCTTAGACCAGGAATTATGAGGAGAGCTTGCCTTTCAAAGCAGCTCCAAGGACTCATTTTCCGTCGAAGACCTTCATCTTGAGTTACTCTCAGATAAAATCTCCTCTTATTGACAGTCGATGCATTTCTCTAACTTCTTCTTTTGCCTCTCAACACAATACTTCCCATATGAGAGTTCTGATATCTTACAGAGAAAAAAAATGGATTTCGGGCTCCGAATTGGTTAATCTCAAGGATGGATCATTTTAGGTATCTGGCGACAAGTTTTCTAATCGCCTTCAATAAGAACTCTTCTCCGCTGCTTTTTTGATTCAATCCCTTTCCCTATTGCTCTAAGAGGATTAAAATATATAATAATAATGCCATTTTGGCTTCTCATTTAACAATGCTCTGTCTTTCTTGACCAACGCTAATATGCCACTAAGTTCTCTTAAGAGTCAAGATGAACACGAGCATTTATGCATTCACTGAAAACTATCTGCTTTCAATTCAAAATGAGAAACAAATTTTAGATTATTGGAGCACATTCGCCCCTGTTTCAAACGAGATTTCTTTGGTACTGTAGCTTTCTCCTTCAACAATCTATCCAGTACCAATTTTCCCCTCCTTCTTCTCAAGTCGTAGGATTTTCATAATCAAATACGAAATGTTTAAAATAATGGAGGATTATGGCTGAAATTATATATGTAATTATAAACCTCGGCCTTCCAGGTTCAACACCTAGACATATATGCTGTACCTATGAGTGAGATTCCTCCTTAATTAAATATGAGGGCCAGCTCATCAATTGCCAAGAAAAATTACGAATTTATCGATGTGGGTTTATAGTCCTAGTTAATTTCATTTAAAGAGTCCGAAATTTGTTTTGACTTTTTTTTTTCTTCTAAAAGCCCTCTAATGTTCTACTCTAATTTCATTGCTTTTCGTGGCTATTAATACTTGGAATAGTCGCGAACCAATAGAACTTTTTCGAGTCCTTCGAGGATTTTCCTACAAAAATTTATATGCCAGAACACTGCATATCTGGTAGTTACATAAATCCCTTGAGTTACATAAACCACTTGCTATTGCTGTTTTCGCTGCTATATTAGCTCATATTCAAGTACATAAACTGACCTTATAATGATAGAACACCTTACATTAAACTTGCAGAGAAGACATTGCTATTAATTACAACAAAACAATTTCATATGAATTATATCAAATATTTAAGAAGAAGCCCTAAATGGAGTTCAGAATTCATGGTCACTATTCTTATTTTGCTCCTATTGCAATTCTGAATATTTCCTTCAGCTTTCTCTACCTGATTTTGACATCTGCCCTTATTTCGGGATATTTTCTGATGATCGAAACAACGAGGAAGAGCATTCCTGGAGTTTCTGATGATCTCTGAAAATTTGATGTCTTTCCAGCAGTTAAGCACAAGCGGAGATATTAGAGTTGCAAAACCGAGCAAAAAGTTTGTGATTAGAATGAAATCTCTCCATGTTTTAATCCAGCAAGGCAGAGCATTGGTCTCTTCGCCTCATGCCTGAGAAAAGGGGGCTTCCTAACATATATAAACTAAGCGACTTGATTATATAGAGGAGGAAGCGTCCAAAGCGTTGGCTCTATTTTGGCAGCTCTATTCAGCATTTTAGAAATCGATTATAATCGTATAGAAGTGTGAAGTAATTAAATCATCTGCTCGATTGTTTGGAATAAAAATCATTGATTCTCCGGACGCTAAATTAAAATTTACAACGTCGCAGTTATCCGAAAGCGGCATCTAATCAAAATTTGCTACTAGTGATAATTTCCAGGTTCTATGCCTGTAAAGTCCTTTGATGATGAATTAGGCGCAGTCTTCTCAAATATACAACATTCTGAGATGGTACTTGAAAGAGAGAGAATAGAGAGCTTAGGAGTGTAGAAAAAAAAAATGAGTAGCAATCTAGAAATGTACCTGCTCCTTAATGAGATTGCTAGTCAAGGAGTAAATTAGAAATATAAAAAAAGGCTTTATGATGCTAGGAGTTTAGATAGATCGCAATTGATTCGTATAAATGCATCTATGTATTTGCTTTTAGCAAAAAAAGAGACTCGATGAGAGGGCTTCAAAGCTTTAAGCTGATAGTGGCTGAGCATTTCCGCTGCGAAGAAAGTTGGTTACCAAGTAAACCTCCACTGACCAAAAATAAACTTAGTTGAATAAGCCAATTAAGACGCGAAATCAAATCTCATTGGCAATTTTTATATCATTGGCTGTCGGAAATGTGTATTAAGGCAGTAGTTGGTTTGCATATGTTCAGTGGTTAGAACATGATATGGAATTTTGGATCTTCATTGAAGAGACTCATTTTGGAGCTCCTATGAACCTAAAGTTAAATTCATTAGAAACAGATTTCGAGTGCTTCAGAAAACCAAAAATTATATGATGCTTAGGTTGAAGCACGAAGAGTTTTATCACATAAGCTAGAAAAGATGCGAATAGCGAATTTCAGACGATGATTCACGACAAATGCCTCCTTTTTATTTTTCGGTAGCGTATGTATTTCTTAAAACACCCAAAAAATATATAACGAGGATAAAGCAAGGAATCGCATATTTTCCAACAAAAAAAAAAGGGCTTCATGATATAAAAATCTGTTGATCTTCAAGGATGAACAACTATTGGGGCAAAAAGTTACCTTTTCTGCATTGTCTGTTTGTTGGATGCATAAGATAGAGGCTCTGCAATCACAGTTCATAAAATACGTGCAATCGAGGAACTATTAGGGTTTTCAGAACAAAAAGCTCAAATGGCTTCACTATATAGTGCTCCGCGTCTCTGCTTGCGTTTCAAAGATGAATAATGAAGGTAAACCAAAGAGAGAAAGCCGCAATCAAATTAGACAGTGAATTTATACTTTTGTTTCCATATCTCAGCTGCATTGGAGCAACGCCAAGCGGAAAATCCCTCGTATCTGATATAATTTGACCTATTATCCTTTTTTCTCAGAATCATCTCCTTCTTATGATCTGTATTCATATTTCTAAAAGGTTGCATCGCACAAATTTTGGAACTTCCTGCACCTCCCACACTTCACAAAACATGGATCGCTTTTCAAAAAAAGTTCGCACCTCACAAAAACAAGTCGCTCTTCTTTACTTGCTCTTGTGAAGTGCTCCTTGTTTTGTGAATTGCAACGTTTTTTTGAGAAGTGTCAAATTTACTGTGATGCAACCTTTCTCAAAATGTACATGTAATAGATACAGTATATTGGGAGAAACAGCCAGACCCCGTCAGGCTGATACTTCTCTCAGAGGCTATAATTTCAAATGGAGATCTCCAATCAATGTATTATATTGTTATATCAATAATCTACGATGCACTTTAGCTAGCTGCTTGTCCATATGTCTCTATCTCTCTCTTTGAGAAGATTTTGAGGGTTAAACGTGATTGCTGTAAGGTGTTTTATATGTACAGATCCAAAGGCAGGACAGTGAATGCTTCCTCGTTGAAGAAATATACCAAGTTTGGGATAAATTCAGGTATCTGAACCTGATTTAAGCGACAATATATCACCCTCAGAGGTAGAGCTACGGTTCTCAATTTAGAAAAAGGCCATTTTGGATTACGCGACTTTTT
>ENA-UOTZ01000882-UOTZ01000882.1-compost-metagenome-genome-assembly--contig:-NODE-882-length-23517-cov-16.423294_pt1 | contig 23517 bp, 14 predicted proteins | sample MGYA00238144_ERZ746983 | MGnify/ENA primary metagenome ERZ746983 (study PRJEB28759, sample SAMN06268863) | compost metagenome | isolation source: single cell | place: USA: California, Emeryville, Joint... | reverse complement strand
ATGTTCTAATTCTATTGAAAATAAACTAGCATTAGCAAAAGCAGATTATTTGGCTCATGAGGAATTAATCAAATTTCATATAATTGATTCTATTTTGAAATACATCAAAGACATTTTTTTGGGGGCATGACCCCTTGGATTTGGGAAATAGAGCTCGAATCTTTTTGGGATGGGCACGGCAACATCCTGAAGCTGCGTGCTAATAGTAAAGAAGATAGCAAGTGGGTGTTTTCTTTCGAAAAATTCTCATTTTCTTTAGATATTATATGACTTTAGTTACTCTGTTATTTAGGAATTGCATGCAAATATAGATATAATTAATTACTTCTATCATCGAATATAACCAAAACCCCCCAAAGAAATATATGTTATTACTGACCTGTGTTCCCTGAAAGCTTCTCTATTTCCATCACATCATCATCCTGACATTTGTTGTTCCTTAGCGCATATTTCTCCTGCTCTGTTAAATGTATTAAGCACACAAATCCATTTTCAATTTCTTACTTTTGCGCTTTTCTTCGAGCTTTTTTTTCTTAATTTTTTTGTAAATTACAGCACTTTCCCGCACCTTTTGTTCCTTAATCTCAGCTGCGTGTTTTTTCTGAAGCTCTATGTGCGATTCATATTTCGCTGAAAGAAGGTCCTCAATATTCTTAAATAGCTGCTCATGAGCCTCGGCAAATCCCTTCAGCGAATCCCGTAAGAACCAAAATTCAAAAATCGCTTTCAGCTGAACAACCACATTGATGCCAACCTTTTCGTCATCTCTGAGCTGAGAATGGATGAATTCAAAGTAACTTCTCATTGCAGCAGCGAACTCTTCCATCTGCTCGACTGAATGGCGACTGGGATCGAAAGGCAAGATCTTCGCGTCTTCACAGATCTCGATAAGGTCTTTGAACTCGTCTGTTTGGTCCACTGTCAGCGTCTCGCAAGTAAAATTGAAAATTCGATCAGCTGCAGTGTCAATGCTAGTGATAGCCTGCTTCATGCCATCAAATGCAATCTGATAATCTCTATCAACTTCTAATAAAATTAAAGCTTACCTTCTTCGCAGCGAAACATGCTTCTGTGCTCTGCTGAAAGAGATCGTCATCCAATCCTCGCATTGACTCTTGTGCGTTCTTCTGGATCTGGATAATCATTTGTTTGCGAGTAAGATTCGGCCAAATAGAAAAGACTTGATTATAATTCCCTCATCAGAAACCGCGATAAAAAGACCCAAAATTTCAAAGACATTTTCTATTAAAGATTTGCCAAAATTCAGAGGAATTAAAATTTCTCATCTCGCCACCACACACAAAACTTTTTAAAACCGAAAGATATGCTCTCCCTTCCTTGTCCATTCTTACCAACACCCTTCGGCTAGAGCAGTTCAGACGTCAGGATATTACTTTTTGAAAAATTCCGGCTAATTGTCGATTAAATCAATCTATATTTCGTTCTTAATGTCTCTATGGCTAAGATAATCATTGTCAAATAACATAGCTAGACCGTTTACTATTGGTTTTGAACGTTGAAGCTATTGTTTGTTTAAAGAGAAGTCTATTAAGAGGAACAACAATTTAGGGTGCAGCAAATGGAAACGTTGCTAAATCACCAGCTGATTATGCAATTCATATAATCTCAAGGGATAATTCCTTCAAATCGGTTCCATTAGGCATGAGGCTCGCTTAGAAAAGCTTTTCTGAGGTTGCTGGGGTGTTGACATGAGGTAATTGACGTCTGAATTGTGATTTCAATTGTTTCAAATAGGCCTCTCTCTTGGCTTGAGCAAAGTCGTACACAGTGAATTGATATTTGTCTGAGAGGTGACCCACGACCTTATTATGTGCGACAAAACTTGGCTCAATGAGATTGTGGGTAAGGGATTGTGAGAAGTAGAAAACTCCAGCATTTCCTAACAGAAACAGAGCAAGATTAGTAATGTGTCTTGGGTTGATGTCTGAGCCGGCGCCTCTGAATCTCAAACTGAACAATGTACAGGCGGCGAAGGCGAAAAGACCTTCATAAGTGTACACTTTTCTGTATCTGTTTAAAAAATGGATTTTAGATTGTAATTCGCACGAAAGAAGCTTAAAAAAAGGGCAAGCGCCAAAGAGAAGGAGAAGAAAGAGAAACAACTAGGTACTTTTCTGCTTGGAAGACTTTGAGGTCTTCAGGTTCGAGCTTTTCTGGGACCTGGGATGCGATATAGTAGAAGATGAGTTTATGACGGTCCTGAGGGGTAGCGCCAGCGAGGTTATCGTGGTTGATATAGTAACCGTCACGGGACTTGTGGATTTGGTTTTGGAAAAACCAGGAGAGGATAGTCATCTCGCTTTATCTGAAAGGTTCCTTTATTTAAGTTGCTTGACTATTTAATTATTCTTAGCTTCTCTGAGAGCTAAGTTATCTTAATGAAAAACTCACTTTTGCTTATTTCCTTATTTGCTTATTTTTGAAGGATAATTTTCAAAGGAAAAGGAAATAAATTGCGTTTAGTACCACGATAAGAGGAACGAACAAAGAAATATGAATAAATCAATTACCTTCAATGTATTTCTCTGAGAATGAAGCGGGAAAAGTCTCTTTTTCGAGCCTTATGAGTTTTATATATCGTTTTTTGATGAGACAGCACACTGAATGCAGCATTTCAGGCTTATATTATTCAATAAACCGAACTTTTTCATGAAAAAAGCTGTAAAAACTCAAAATTCCTAATATCCAAAAAATCTGTTAAGGTTTGCTTTGGAAATTAATTTTGAATTGGTTATCAACAAATAATCCGCTCTTGTGTATCTTCAAATATTATTGGAAGAATAGAGCCTTATAGAATCAAATATGAAGCGAAGTGAATTACAAAATTGCAGCTATTGACAAAACGGGAAGGCAGAGCTTCACAGTTAAGCGGTTAAAGAAACTTAAATACTTTTTAAGAACTCAATAGCTGAATTCAAAGCTGATTTATCTACAGTTTTGCTTGCTTCCTGTGAATTGAATTTATCTTGTGGGCGTTTATCTTGTCTCGCATTTTCAGTGAAATTGTAGGGCAGCAGCGGGTGGGGTTTCTTAGCATTTTCATCATTAGATAGGATTGGAGGTTTCAATTGGTTAAAATTCGAAAATGTCTTTGATTTATTAGTTATGTTCGCAAGAGGACCGCTTCCTTCAAAGCCAGCTGAAGACAGTGTTGATTGATAGCTGGTGTCGAGCGGCTTTTCGCTCTGTCTTTGTGATTCAAAGAGATTTTTTACTCTTATTGATCCGCTGGTGTTCATAAACGACAACTTTGGAGTATCTTCAGTTGGTAGCGGACTTGTGTTGGTAGTCTCTTTAAGTTTCAAAGCTAGATTAGGTGACATCGTTTTTGCCTTCTGTAACGCGATGCTAGTTGTCGCTGAGGATTCTGTGCCGAAAGAACGACTCAAATCAAAGCTGCTGTTCATAGTATCAGTGAGTATGCCTCTATCTCCTCCTGTCTAATGATTGTAACAAAAATGAATGAGTTGGCTTTTCTCAAAGGATTTGTTGCTACCTTATTCATAACGTTTTTGTATTTTGAATTGAGCATATCATAGGTCTTTGCAAATTTCGCATACTGCTGTTTGAGCATATTGAACTGCTCGGAGTTTTGGCGCATCTTACTGGCGAACTCTTCTTCACGACATGCAAAAACGAACCCACGCCAAAGCGACAACGCTCGGAAAAGCTCCTTTTGCTGTTGGTTCAATGAGATGCAGACCAGAATATGACTGGCTGAGCGGCAGATGTCATTTTTCACTCTTCTCTTCAATTCCTGGTTCCTTTTCTGTGTCATGAGAGTGCTCCTATTTATACCATGACATAGCATTAATGAAAAAAAGAAATTAGAGTGCCATTACTTTTCAATAGCAGCGAAGTTATATATTGCACTGAAGCCTTGCACTGTGGCTTGCGTATATTTCGTTTCTAATAACTTCAGCAGAGAATACATCGCATCCGTTCTCTGAGCATATTCGGGAGCGCTGTAATGAGCTTTCAATATGCTCATAGTACTATGGAGTTGACGATTCACGCCTTTCTCCACTGCCATCACAAAGCAGCGTATAACTGCAGCTCCATACTTTGACTGAGAAAGAGCTCCTTTTTGATTTGAGTAGATGATTCCTCTGTTTGAAAACACTGGTATTCCTACAGTAATTGTTTCTATTACATAACCAGGTCAAATGCCGACTATTACCTCTTGGGCTGATACTTCTGACCGAGTAATCAAAAATACTATCAGGGTGGATCTCCATTTGTCTATGATCACTCAGTGGCTGTGAATTAAACGCATTGTCCCTCCATCTTAGGAAGCTTTGGAGCAAATGTGATTTAAATCTTATGAGTATCCTCTCGAATATGACTTTCTGCTGACAAACATTCGATCCTGAAGGTAAATCTAGCCAATGTGATGAGGAATGAGCACAATCTTCCTGAATGTGGTCGAAAATCATCTGAATAATGTTTCTGAGATTCCTTTTCAGGACTTTCTTCAGCGAGACAGCGAAATTGCGGTACCTCAGCCGATCTATTGCAATTATTATAGTTATGCAAATGAGAAAAGCAATTGACTCACTATATTTTTTTGTCATCGTATCGCGTTCGTAAATCGCTGCGGTTTTTTCAATGGTAAGATTGACATTCGTCTGCTGGAGTTTCTCAGCCTGAGCTTGAAGATTCTTCCTCAACACCCTCTCAGCATACAGCTTCATCACGGCATAATCCATTTGCGCGTTCAATCGCAACTCACCGGTTTCGTCTAATCGGTTACTCGTGCTAGCCAAAACCGAGTTATTGGCCTCGGAGATATTCTCGTAATGCTGACTTTGAGGATATAGACTGCAACCTTCCTTTGTATAATTATATTCATGCTTCATGAAATCTAAGTTAAGAAAAGTCAATTTCTCTCCGTGATAAGGAACCCCATACCATTCGCTTGGATATTGCCTAAGAGATCATTGAATGTATCATTCTCATTGGGCGATCGGCAATTTATTTTTGATATCTCATTGATCTCATGAGTATTTTGCTGCAGATTCGAGTCCGCCTCTGTGAAGAGCATCCCCTGCGATGTCTGCCCGCATTCTCCTGGGATAAAGCGACATTTCTCATTCCGATGCATTTTCTTCAATGTTTTAACGTCCTCGCGCTGCTGTTCAGAACACGAACTCAGCAGAGACACATTAACACGGCTGTTGTTCGCCGTAGGGTTCGGAATTTTAGGAAGATTGTATTGGAAATGCCTCGAGTCGCTTAACGTCTGAAAAGACTCGTTCAACAACCCTATATTGTGCTGGTAAGTTTGCTGAGTCTGCGTCCCTCGAAATTCGAGTTCATGAGGTGCGCTGTAATAGTTTTGGAGAACGATGTCTTCCTTGGATAAAATAGGCTTTAAATCGCCCAGCGACTTGCTTCCGTCGTCTATTTCCATGCTTGTTAATAGATGGGACAGACTTAGGAGCTTACTGTTTAAAATGGGATACAGAGTTTGCAAAGCTTCACAGAATTGAGTAAAAGAAAGCCGCAGAGCAGCTCGATACACTGAAAAGAATAGGAATTTCGTTTTCTCTTTCAAACTGATCGGGATTTCTATTTTCGCGCTGTTTTCTTTGCATTGATCAGTCTGATTTGTAGATTCTTGAGTGGAACATCGCTTTTCCTCTGATGCCGGTGGCGTCCATAATTCTAAGCAAGGCAGCAGCGAGTTATTTTCGAAAATCAAGGGTTTGAAGAGGCTAACCTGAGTTTTTATCCAAGAAATTTAAAAAGTTATCGAAATCTATGGTGTCTGTTGTATTGCCGCTTGAGACCTTAAAGAGCTTTGAGGGAAGAAAAGGTCAGAGTTGTGATATTCGGACTGAATGGAGATTACATTAAGAATTGAGAGGAAGACGGCGTCTTTGGTGTTGATTTTGTTGCATTCAAGGATTGTAAGGAAGGTGGAGAGCTCTATGGCGTTGTTAGAGGTAATAAGTTCGCGTTTGGATTGTCTGGTAAGAGACTCGCGTCTGCTAAGGATGGCTTTTATTTCCATTTTGAAGAACCGAAATTAAAATCTAACCGATATAGAATTTAAAGTTTGGAGGAAAAACAAACTATTCAATACGACTCAAAACAAATGTTCTGTTAAAAAAGTCTATTCCTTCCCCATAAATGCTAATTTGATTTTTCACGATAAAGAGTGTTGATATCATGATAAAAATCAACTTCTAAGTGATGAATGCCTGATGAATACACTCTGTGATACTAATCGCAGATAGCAATGGTCTATGCTATTTTTAAAGCCTTGACAAACTCTTTCAATCAAACCACCTCACTTATATCTAATAGTATCCCCAGAATACCCTTTTCTCTCTCTATAAAATGTATTTATTAGTACTAATCTCTAGCTATTCCCTCTGTTCATTCAAGTTGATCACTTGAGGCTATTATTGTTCAATTCATCGCAGCAGTTCGTAATTCAGGATATTTTCTTCAGATATTAAGAGTTTCATTTGAAGATCAAACATGAACATTACTCAAGTTTTCATTAATATAGACGAATCAATTAATTATTAATTCTTTCATTCTCCTCCTTATCGTCTCTCATTCTATGTAGCAGAAGGGTCTTTCGTCTTCTCTTCAAGAGGCACAACATGTAAATCGATTGCTTCCCCTCGTGACCAAGCATCCGACCCTGGATGTCTCGGAGGGAACGTCATTCCCTTTCTCCTCTCCAAAAAGTCGCTCTTTTTGCACTTCATTTCCTGCGCTCTCTGCTCATAGAGTGTGTCAGACCACTGCCCATTCCCATTGGCTACCATCATCAACTGCGGTGGACCAAAAGGCAACGGATCGCCTCTATCAACTTGCCAGAGAAGGAACGTCTTACCGTAAGTCGCAGCAACTTCTTGCATAATCCCCTTCTCAATCATATCGGGGATACCAGGCGCGAAGAAACTACCGGACTCAACGTCGTAGCTATGACTGTGCCAATATTTTTGTTCCTCTTCCGAGAAAGTAGCAAAGAGCCGCTCTGTAACCACATACTCGATTCCTATCATCCTCGCGTCTGGACCTGGACTGTCATAGACAATAAATTGTCCGAAATCTTCATTTAGAAAGTTTCCATAGTGATGCAGTCCGACCTGTCGTTTTCGGTTGTTACAGTAGAATGCAAAACCGCATAAATGCATATTAATAGACTTAATAGGATCGAACGATTGGATTAGACTAGAGCCTTTTTCGACGATGTATGTCTTGTGTATGAGATAGATTGATTAGTATTGAATTGAGGGAAGTAGTTACCTTTAATGATTTTGTTTCTCCCGGCATTTTCTCCTTGAAGTTGTCAGGAGTTTGACCAGGATTCGTTGTTGAGATCATTGTGTTGAGTTTTCTTGTGAAAATTATTGAAAATACATATTCGAATTGAGTGAGGTCTTATAGGAGTTAGAGGATAAATCGAAAATTCGACGAAAATTTCTGTAATGAGCAAAATAAAAATCTTCAGGAATTTAATTTTGAGAGTTTGTGATTAATTTTACGGCGCTAATCGAAATCCGAATAACACCTGCGCTCTTTGAAATTAACTTACGGAAGCGAAAGGAATTATTCTAAGCCACTGACCGAGACTTTCTCAAGAAAAATAAGTCACCAAGGTCTAAGGACTCTATGATGATTTGGCCTTAAGCATGTTAAAGACGCGTTTAGTCCTAAGGGATTTGGACAGATCCTGGTGATATGTCTGGAAATTAAGAGAACTGGCAAAGAAAGGTCCAAGTTGTACTTAAATTTACACTTTCGTTTTGACAATTCAAGCTTTTAGTCTATTTCTTCATAATCTTCATTATATTTGAACTTCTATTCTCGCTGATCTTTCACTTAAAAGGAATGAAATTAGATAACTTTACAGAAACGATATCTTTATCAGCCTCCCAAAGAAAATATCAGCACTAACGAACAAGAAAACTGAATTCCTAAAACTTCGAATCATACTTGTGATATTTCGAGAATTGAACAGAATAGCGGTATAGAATGAAACTTTTTTGTTGTAGATTTTTGAAATAGTAAATTTCAACAAGAATGACCAAATTTAACTTGAGTATGGATGATAAGGGATCAGAATTGCGATCATCATCTCTGATGATAGTGTGAGTTTTAAAGATGATATAATGAAAATTTCATTCAACAAAATTGAACTTCAATCGCTACCATCAGAATCCTCATTAGAGCCAGAATCCTCAACTAAGTGATCATCTACAGTGAAGTTTTCACTGAAGAATTTTACTGGAGTCATCATCTGCACCATCATCATCACCATAATCATCAACCTCACTATCATCACCGTCGTGCCGAGCTTTTGGCTTTTTTTCATAATCGCGTCCGCAATATTTTGGTTTCAGCTTCTTTTCCCAGAGTTTCACTTCATCATCTGTTAATTTCATTTCAGGCAAAGATGAGATAACATCTTTGATCGCTCGGTCATGGAACCCGTTTTCTTTGAGGATATTGATGATTAAATATTTCTTGTGCTTCGGTGTTCTCTTTATTTCTTTCTGCAGCTCTGCTCGGAGAATTCCTTCAAAGATATCACTTTTTTTTGAGTTTCTAAAATCGAAAATAGTTGCATGGAAACGTTCCTCAATATGCTCATAAACATAAAACTTCCATCCAAATTCCCTGGTTCCTCGTTCCCACCATTTGTATTTATTGAACTTATTAGCATATTCATCTAAGTGCTTATGATATTCTCTTTTAATGAAGGTTAATGCATCCTCCCAAGAATTATGAAAATCAAGAGAATGATTCTCCAAGGGGATTTCTTCTGGTGCGACCTCATTATATCGGACAATCTTCCTGTAAAGAACTAATTTTTTGGAAATATAGGTTAAGCACCCGCTTTCTTTACTAACTTTAGGTTCGTTAGATTTGCTATCTATTTCCTCAGTGTGACTTTCAATCATTCTTTTGAATTTGTTCGTTTCATTGTCACTTCTGTCAGTAAGAGCTGATTTTTGCAAGTATTCATTATAATTGCCAAGTTGTGTTTCATATTCTTTATGATAATAACTTTTTTCTTCAATTGTTAAATCGTTCCAAGAGTCAGCGATGAGAGAATTAAGCTCTGAAGGCTTTTTCTCTGGATTCTCTCTTGAAAATCTCTTATATACCCCCTCTCTGTAAATGAAGAATGGAGAGATCGGTTTTTGTTTTTTCATGAATCTGGTTGTGATTTTGTGCTTATCGAAATTATTTATGATAGAAAGTATGTCAAATTAAATTTATATACTCGAATCTCAATAGAATATAATTCTCTTATAATTTGACTAAATTCTGCTCATTGATTTCACCCTTTTCAAACTGAGGATGGCTTGAGAATTTTTGTTTGGGATATCGGCTTCTTATCCCATAGATTCGCGAGAGCGTTAAGCGAACCAAGCTTAGCAAGCGACATTCTTCGATACATTCGATAATTAAATATGAATTCTTGTATTTCTTAGAATTCTTTCACATCTTTCTCCCCGATCAGCTGGGTTTACCGGGCAACAACGGCGTGATTTTGCTCTCCTCTGCTCGAATTGCTGTAATATATAAAGATATCCTCGCTAAAGGTTGCAAAAGCTGAATTCAATCTTCATGAGATCAATGAAGTTTATGAACCAGGGCACAAAAATTAGAACTCCTCGGAATCACGCCTAAAAGATAAAAAAGGAGCGATTTAGGCTGATTTCATTCATTGAATAGCAATACTTTACTTGATGTTGCTTAGTTGGGTTGTGACAAAGATTGTCACAACATTGTTAGATATATCATGTTTTGTTTCTCTTGCTTTATTTTTAACATTGAAGCGAGAAGTATATTAACAACTATGACCACAATTAGTCTAAAAAATTGCACAGATAACCCCACTTACACCTTCTCATCAGAATCAATAGCGGGAATCGCATTTTGATACAAATTAGACTGATTTAATCCAGCCAAATGAACCTTTTAAATTCAGAAGATTTTTAAAAAAATTCAAAATTTGAAAAAGTAAACTAAAAAAATTGCAACATGGAAGACCTTGTCCTACATTACCACCAGATCGTAAGCTACAACACTCACCGCCTCTTAACATCAACCTCATAAAAGGTCGGATTCAGAAACAATAAGAACGCCCGTTACTTTTCCCATGAAAAAGATGGCACAAAATTCTCAGTCGACGCTGATCATCCCTACTTAAAGGTTACATTCGATATCCTGTGCGCATCCTGGCTAACCTCCGGTGCTTAGATCCAAAACAATGGCGAGTTATTACCCAACAACCGCGAATTCTACATCATTAACCAGAAAACACCTGAGAGCAAAGATCCTATTACTTTTGGATCACAAATTTCTATTGTTTCAAGGTAATTTCCAAGCCATCAGGACACATTCTAACGATGCCACTAAAAAGAGATGGATTGTACCTCGTCGCCAACTCTCAAGGCGAGCTGAAGCTCGAATCTCGTAAGTTTGATGAAAATGCTCAAGCTTTCTCGAAATACGCTCGATGGACGGTGGTTGACGCAAACAATCTCGCCAGTCGTGGTCAAGTCCACGTGTATGATGATATCGCTTTCAAATCACCCTATGGTATATAATAATGACACCATCGCATAAGTATTAAATTGGCTTTTACTCCTAATTAGGCAACTTTTTGATTCGCGAAATGGATGAAACTGTCTCAGCGAGCGGACCGAACGTAAGCGATGACTCTTCTTGGAGAATTCTCAAGGCAAACATGCCGTTTATTCCCGAATGGATGATTCTCAGACCGTTTATTTCCGATAACTACTTGCTTCCGAAATTTGAGAGCATCAGCACAGAAAAAGGCACTGTGTCTAGCTATCAGCTGAAGAATCTCGGAGGTAGTCCTAAGACTCGATAAAAATTTCTCATGGTTTTTGGCATAGACGAGGCGAAATCCCTTGGTACAATGCCACACTTGGCGCAGGAATACACACTTATCGAGGACATTCTCTACGTGATGATGAGCATCGATGGCACGTATATCAAAAGGAAACAAGACCCGCTCAACAAATCGAAGTTTAAATACGTGATCGAGCCTCATCTAGAGTCTCCAAGCAGCGGTACCATTAACAATTTGTGGCAAATTCGCTTATAAAGACTAGAAAATTCACTGACGCAATTGGTTAACAAAATTCTCCCTGTCTGCGAGTATCACGACGAGCTACAGGTGTATATCAACATTCACTCACGCTTCGAATACGGGCTAACGAGCCAAGCTCTCTGCGCGGCTGTCAAGCAATTGTTGAGAGAATATATCCTCTTGATCAATCAATTAGACACCGAGTTTGTCAGAGGCGAATTAACTCTTCAGAAATTTTGGTTTTATATTCAGCCTTCGCTAAAAATCATGGAGAATCTTGCAGTGTAACCACCCTGATAAGATTTCCAGCTGATTTCTGTTGTTAGATTGACAAGGGAGATAGGAGACAGCAAAGGAGGCAGCCTTCTCGGCAAGATTCACAAGCTGATGAAATGCTGCTCGGATACGCAAACGAAGCAAGTTTACGCGTTTTTGCTGAACAAGGCGTTCGTTCCCTACTGCTATATGCTAAGCAAGTGGATCTACTATGGGATTATTGAGGACACTTACGATGAGTTCATGATTTGCGAGCGTAGGGACATTTCAAAGGATAATATCAGCAAGGACTTCAATGATCAGTACTGGGAAAAGCGATTCACTCTTAGAGAGGACCAGGTGAACCCCTCTCTCTTAATTCGAGAGTTAACCTAAAAAAAAATGGCCTAGATTCCTGAATTTTTGGCGAAACTTGACAAAGATATCCTCATGACAGGGAAATACCTGAACGTCATTCTCGAATGCGATAGAAAAATCGATTGTCCGTTCTCTAACGAGATCGTAGATAACTATGATCTCCTCATTCAGAACCTGTAAGAATCGTGCATTGGAAAAATAGTGGTTTAATGTGTTTGTTGTGTCCCATAGAGATTTCTTTGATCCAATCAAGCGAGCATACACATGGGCGAATGACCAGCTTATGCATATGATAATCGAGGAGCAGGATCTCATGAACCGACTGAAGTCAATCAAGCATTACTTTTTCATGGACATCGGAGATTTCTTCGTTCATTTCCTTGATTCCGCAGAGGACGAACTTAGCAAGGGCGTGAAATTCATCTCGAGAGAGAAGCTTGAAAGTTTGCTTGAAATGAGCTTGCGAACCTCCTCCGCGAACCATGATCAGTACAAAGAGGATGTAACTTGCGAGCTGCATACCTACACCCTCACTGAAGAGGTAATTTTAATTGTTCTAGTGCTTCAACTAACAAATAATTTGGTGCAGCTGTTTGCAATTCAAAACGTTACAGGCGCAGGAGGAGAGGGCTTTAATTTCTCAGGCACAGGAGAGCGCGGAAATATATACACTCCATTACAAAATATCAAGGGACTTGAGGCTTTCTCGTTGGATTATAAGGTAATCTAACGAAAAGTGTTGAAGTTTAATCGCATCTTAGGTCAAATGGCCACTAAATATCATCCTCTCTAAGAGGGCGCTGACGAAATACCAGCTGCTATTTAGACACCTTTTCTATTGCAAGTACGTCGAAAGACAGCTCTGTGATGCCTGGCTGCTGCACCAATCTACAAAAGAACTCTCTTTACAGCGCTCAATGACGTATTCGTACTGGCTAACACAAAGAATGATCCATTTCTCGAAAAACTTGATTTACAACATGACTTTTGAGGTGCTTGAACAGAAATGGATTAAGTTTGAAACCGCCCTGCATAAAGCACAAAATTTCGATGAAATTCTCAAAAACCATAACACCTACCTTGACGAGTGCCTCAAAGAGTCTTTGCTGCTTGACCCGAACCTTGTGAAAATTCTGTCGAAGATCAATAGCTCCTGCTTGATCTACGCCAAGTCAATCCAAAGCTTCACTCAAAACATGAAAATCGAAGAGAATTACACTGTATTTCCTCTTTCCATGGCATCTTATCTAATGCCACTATAGTATGACAAAGAGAATTTATTCGACGAAGCGAAAGACGAGCAGAATCCTTTAGAAAAACGCAAGTTCAAGATCCAGGTCGCTTTTTCTTATGTCTGTGGTATCTAAAATTAACTGATTTATAGAAAGCATCTACTAATACGAAGAAGATTATGATGGAGCACAGCTATATGGTAACGATTCAAAAGTTCACGAAGTCGTTCGATAACAACCTGAGGGAGTTCATGAACCATATAAACACTCAGTAACCTTCTAAGATTGGCATGCAGTTGTGCTTAAGTTGCTTAATCTAATAGGTTCTCGAAGTATAACAGCCATCTCATCAACTTGCTCAGCAGACTTGACTATGACGGCTTCTACAGCACTTATTTATGGAATTCGAACCGATAAGCATGCGAGACCTCGTCATTTGATTTCGAATTTTTAAAATACTCTTCCAATCAGTTAATTATTGTCTATATAACTGCTTTTATTGTTTAGAGAGAGAGCGAATGAGTTTATAGAGTGAGACTCCAAATATTATTATTAATCTGCATATTTAAGTCGCAGTTATTGAAACAGAGTTTTTCATAAATTCTGCCTATGAAAGATAAAATTATGAATCTCGTTTTTTTCTTTTCATCATCCATTGCAATGAGCACTCCTGCCTGAAGATTAATGCTCAAGTAATAATTAATCACCGAAGATCAAGATAAAGAGATCAGTACTCATTGATCTATGAGCTGGAAAAGTTTCTAATTAGCCCTCACTTAAGCTAAATCAACTATTGAATACCATTGGATTACTGCTTTTTTAATCCTATTTAATGATCATTTTATTGATAACCTTTTTGAAATGTGAACAATACAATCAAACTCATTCTTCTAGCTCAAAGAGTTTTTTGCCACAGCAGTTTTATAGAAACTTCCTACCTTTCTTCATACACACAATAGAACACACATGATTTGCTTAACTCTCATCGGCTTCATTGGTTATCTTATCGTAATTTTCTGCAGTCAAAGAGGTTTCGCTAGGAATCCATTTATAGTCTTGATTGCGTCTATAGCAGGCAAGCACATAGCTCTCGATGTCGTTCAGGTTCATTGATTCAAACTTTTCCTTTTCGAGCAAATATGCAATATAATAGACATAATACTTCATGTTATGCTCCTTCTGAATATGCTGGTCGAAGGTGCTCGTTTTCAGTTCATTGCTCATCTTCTCATAGTCTTCTCGATTCACATTGCAAATAAAGCACACGTTCTTCCTGTCCTCATCAGCAGCAGCCTTCTCGTCTCTCAGATCGCCGAAGGCGTCGATAATCATACCGAAAATGACATTATTCAGCAGAATCAGCACGATAATGAAGAAAGAAAGATCGAATATAATCCTCAAAATAAACGCTATTTTCGTCATCTCGTCATAATTCTCCCCTGCAATAGCATCACCAATACCACCTCCATTCCTCAAACCCAAGTTCAGCGTCATAAAGAAACATTCAAACACGTCTGTGCAAAGCTGGTTACCGTCTTCATCGACGAATTGCTCGTTTAGGAAGTAGAACCCAATACTCGCGTAAATATATATCACGACTACCTGTATCAACAGCGTCCAAAGGAACTGCCTTGTGTTTTTTGCAATGGCCTTCCCTACGCGATTGACTGTATCGGATCTAACGATCCAATTGAGCGTTTGCAGCGCGCAGAAGAACCGAATAAACACTGAACCAATGCAAAGTCCCAGGAAGATAAGCTGCCAAATGAACAATGGGTCGGTGCAAACAAACCAAAGCTCCAGGACTCTCTTGTATGAGAATATGTAATAGGTTTTCGTTCTAAGCGCTTCGTATTTTGGAGAGCTAGGGCCTTCGAGGTCAAGTATATCTCTGCAAAGCTCAGTTGACACCTTCGCTTTGTCTGCCATTACCAGCTCAAAGGCAGTTTGTATTTCATTCTTCCTTTCGTCATCCAACTCATTTTCCTTGTCTTCGTTGATTCGAGCCCAGTTCTTCGCGATGATAGTCTGATATTGCATCGCAAGGTAGTCTCCGACCTGCTCTAAAGCCAGCAAGATCTGCACTCCGATCATTATCCATAAGAACACGACTCCGACGGTCCCTCCCTCAGTAAGCTGTGATTCTCCAGTATCAGAAGCCTGGAAGGTGAATTCGGTAATGATGTACGCGCTCATAAAGAAAATAATCACATTGGTGAGCCATAGCGACATTTCGAAACGCTTGGCGACGTTGGTTCCAGTCGCGTATTTGTACTCGACCTCCATGTGATGCAGCATGATCGGAGTCTCTTTCATCAGCCCTTCCATTTTGGTTTGGTGGCTGCTTCTATCGACCTTCTCCTCAAAGGTTTTGAGCACCTCAGAGCCTTCGAGACTATTGCAGGAGGTCAGTTTAGGGAAATACACTCGCACCAGGGAAGGGTTTCGTTCAGTTACCACCTCAACGCTGATGCAGTATTCTTCGCAGAACACATTCGTGTAGAGTTTCAGCTCGCTTCTCTCGTACTCATTGAGTCCGACAGCCTCAGCTTCCGCTAGCAGTCTCTTTTCGAGTTTATTCATGCCCCAGAACTGCTTAATGATTGAATAGATCAATACAGCTGTCTTCAACATGCCTTGCATGTTTTCTTCTAAGGTAATCTCCTTAATCTTCTTCCTCAACTGCGAGACGTTATTCGCAGATGACGGCGAGTAATCGAAACCCTTTTTCCTGAAAAAGCCCCTCAAGAGGATATAAAGGACTTTAACCAGGTATCTCAAGTTAATTTGCTTCCTGGCGCTTTCGAGTTTTTCCTCAGGCGATCCCTCAACCAAATCTTTCAAGAAAACTAGAACTCGGTCCTTCAGCGCGGTATAATCAGCATCATAGTCAACTCCTTCGAACCCTCTTGCGATTAGGTCGAATTCTGCGTCGTGGATATAGAAAGTGCTGGTCAAATCGTCTATTAACACGTTATCAAGGAACTTGTAAGCGTTCTCTCTCGTCTTGCCTTGGATCGTTTCAATCATGAGATCTGTTAGCAGAATTCCAAAGTCAATATTGTATTTATTCACCAAAGGCAGGTAATTGTGGTACGCTAAGTTCATCATATCGATGAAATCGACGGAATTCAAGTGCTTTTTCTCGTCGATAACCTGCTGCGAGAGGAAATTTTGAAATTTCTTGTGATGACCTTCGCAGAAGCATTGGACCATCTTGAGGATTTGAAGCAGTTTTGGCGCGTATTCGCTTACATTAACGTTAAGAGAATACACGGTCTCATCGTCGATGTTGGGAAGTTTATCCGCGTCCTTGAATAGCTCTCCAAACCTCTTGATAATCTCAGTTCTTGCCTCCTTGGTCAGAGTATCAGAAGTCATTGGATTTTCTGAATGGCATCTAAGGACGGCCCATTGAGCGAGTTTGTAGAGGTTTTTGATTCTCAATTTCTCCAAAGTGTTAAAGTACTCTAACTGAGTCTCTAAGTTTTTGTAGAGACTCTGCATGAACTCGTTCTCAGTGTCATCGGACAGCAATTCATACAATCTGTCTTGGGAATTCTTATTCCCGCCGAAGAGAAGAGCTGTAAGGAGCTCGTAGAGCAGCATGATTATTTTCTCATTGCCTTGATTTTCCTCGAGCATTTTCACAATTAGATCGATTAAATTCTCCTCAACAAGCGAATCTTGCATCTCTTTGACTCTATTCGCGTCGTCCTCTTCCAGTTGAGACCAGCGGTACATCCTCAGCGCCTTGAGTTCGACTTTTTCAGGCTGTGATTTGATTATCTCGATCAATAGAGAAATCGCGAATTGGCACTCGCTGGACAGCTGTGGGAACTCAATGATGTCTTGTTGAATGAAGCCGACGATGCATTTGATCATTTCCTTGTTGTCCTTCACGCTATTCGCCAAGGAACTCATCTCTTGCACCTCAGACTCCTGGATTTGTTTCAACTTGACGTTGACTTGATCTTGGATAATCTTACTAGCCGAGGTCGAAATCTGCTGCACAAGAGGGCTGGAAAGCACCCCTCCAAACAATCCTCCTGCTGTGTTTTTGAATATTCCCGTTGGTGTCTGTCTTTTCTGAGGTCTCTTACCCCTGATATCTGTCAAAGCGGTCTTCCAGTTGTCATTTCCCTTGAACTCATTGAGTATCGACATGATCTCTTTGACTTGCTGAGGGATTTGCTTGTGATCCTGCTCCACCTCCCGAAGCCCTCCAATGATATTGACGAGGTTAGAAGCGAATTCTGCGCGGATGTCGCTAAATGAGCCTTTTTCTTCTGTCAGTGTCGATTTCAGAAGTTTAAGAGTTCCCTCAGTAATGCAGTCGATCCATGAAGCCGAAATCGAGGTGATATTCATGAAATTGGTGATTTGGAGCTGGTCAACGGGCAATTTTTTAACGATATCCAAGTATTCATCGATCATTTTCCCGATCTCCTCGTTCTGCTTATTGCTCTTGTCGATCCAGGTTCGTTTTTTCAAATTCTTCAAATAGCTGGTTTTTTGATCGTCACTCTTGTTTTTGAAGTCGAGATACCCAGCAATATCAATCAAAAGCGTCGTCACGAAGATAAGCAGCTGCTGCTCGCTCTTAAACACGCCGGGCTTCTTATCCTTATTGTAGAATACCTGGTCGAACGTCGTCAGTAGCACCTTTCGCGCGGGGAATTTGAACCTGAAATTTTGGTTCAAGAGGAGAACGGTCCAAGCCTTTGAAGGGACACTCTTGCGTAATTGGCCAATTTGTTCGAACTCATCCTTCTGAGCGAACGTCTGGATCGCTTCAAATAAGCTCTCGACAGCGTAGTGCTGGACAGGGAATACAATCGGTTGTGAACCCGCACCGGCACCAGAAGCTACAAGGGTTTTGAACGAATAGAAATTGTGCTCCGAAAGCACCTTGGAGAAACGCATGAATAGCTGAGCGAGCACTTCAGGAGGGTTGAATATGTCAAGTGGGAGATTGCTGGTGGTCAAAAATGCCAGACTCTTCATGAAAGAGACCGACCAGACATCCGTTGAGAATTTTTCATAAGAGAAATCTTGCAAGAAGTCTTTTTTGATACTCATAACGAAAAGATCTCTTGCGAGATCAACGAGGTATCGCTGGTCCATCTTGAGGAGAACCTCATTGTTTCGCATCATTTCTATAAAGGAAAGGTCTCTATCAACTCCAAAGAGGTCAATTTCCTCGTCACTGGTGTCATAGAACAGCGTAATGAATTCATTAGTCGATGATAAAAGCTCCTGGTTTTCGCTATTATCGAACGCGAAGACCATAATCAGCATAAACGCAAGGCGGAATGCCAGACGGATATTCTCGTTTTTGTAATAATCAGGCATGATCTCCGAGAGACCCCGAAGCGTCTCGCAAACCTCGAGTATTTGGACATGTGCGTTCGTCGCCCTGAGAATTTTCTGCCAGAAGTTGCCTACAGAACTCTTGTTCAGAGCGAAATACGGCGCATTCAGCTCTCTCTTAACTTTCTTGATGTAGCTCAAAAACTGCGCCTTTCGCTCCTGGCGCGTGGCCATCGGTAAGGCCGTTTTCGTATGCTCGCTGTAGTCATAAACCACTGCAAATATCTCCTCGAAATTTCTCACCGCGGCCTCTGAAAGTTTGTTCAGAGTCCCTTGATTTGCTTTTTCCTTTTGGAATTCTTTCATTACGATTAACTCTCTATTGATGTTGTTAAGGTTCAGTAAACACTCAAAGAGGACAGTAAAGCCGTTGATGGAGTCTTGGTTGTCGATAATCGCTGAAGAACGGAGAGTTTTCAAAATTCGTGACTTATACTTGGTCTCTTCTCTCAAATGCTTGAGCACCATGGATCTCAGCTCCCATTCGTTGATTTGGAGAAGTTCGATCATAACCTTGAGATCCTCAGAGAGATCTTCGGCCTTGATTGCTCCAGCCCCAAAGTTCTGCATATTGACGTTTTCTTTCTTTTGGTCTCTCCTCTGCAGTGATTTCGTGATGTTTTTATTGACGACACCCTCGATTTTCTGAATATTGGTGGCTGAACCTGTAATCGAACCGAGCCCCGCGGCGCCTGAGCTGGCAAAATCAGGATCAGATCTTATCGCATTAAGAGCCTCGCTAGCCAAATGCGTCAGCGTTCTATTGCTGATCTCGTTGAGAATAGTGAACGCGCGCTTTAGCTCCTTGAGCGCCTCCTTCCTTCGATTGATTTCTTTTGCGCTATTTTTCAAAACAGTCCAGACTTTGTCGTAGAGGCTGTCGAGGGTTTTCTGGTCTAAGTCAGAGTTACCGAGTATATTTTCAGCAGAGTTCAGCGTCTCGATGTTCAGTTGAAGACCCTCGAGATTGAATCTTTGAGATTCGGAGAGAGAGAGGGCTGGTAGAGCGAGCTGGTCAGGAGGAATGAAATTTTCTGAGTCCAGGTACTCACGTTCGACCGACGAAATCAGATTAGCTGAAGCGTTTTTGACCATAGCAGCGACTTTTGCGTAGACTTCACCGTCCTGTTTGCTCAGTATCTTTACCGTGTTAGGAACCCCGTTGAAAGGAAGGCGCATATAGCGGTAATGTACGGCATCCAGCATGTCAGAGACGCCATCAGCGATGCTCGGTATGGCTTCCTTATGTAGTTTTTTGCAGAGACCGACATCGTAGTATTTGGTGATTCGGACGAAGTAGCTGATCGAGTGTCTCTTCGCCATCAGACAGATAAGGTTAAAGAGCAGTTTCAAATAGAGAGTTTCCGGTGAGCTCTCCTTCAAATTGCTCACAGAGACTTCTCTTGGCTCTTGGTTCGTCCTTCTGAAAATGAAAAACAGCTCATTTTCCTTAGCAATGAGCTCGGGCATGAAAAGCGTCCTGTTGTTCGCATCTACAAGGAAGTCGTCCATAAACGAGTCTCTGAAGCTCTGTTTGAAGCAGGGGTTCTTGCTATCGAACACTGTGATCATGATATCCAGCAGTTGAACGCTAATGTCGCTCTCATTGAGGATGTAAGCAAAAATTTGCTTCGAATAAAAGTTGATTTGGCCAAGCACGTGCAAGTCTCCATCCCACAAAAATTGTTTGAGAAGCGTCGCAACCATTTCTTTTTGTGAGCCCACATGTCGAGGAGTTGCCAACTTCGTGTGTAATCCGCCAGGGTTTAACATCGCTTGGATATAGCATCGGATATACTGACCTCCATAGGCTTGATTTATGATATTTTCGTCAACTAAGCTCAGAATTATGTTCGATAAAGCCTCTACAATCTCGCATATTTGAGCCATTTGCGATTTTTTCATATGCTCTGCCATGCCGGGGTCAGTCGGCAATTTCACCTCGACGCTTGGATTGGTTGTCAAGTAAAACAGAATCTTATTCGCAAGATCCAGCACGCGACTTTCTCTACCGTAAATCTGCCTGTATTTATTCACAGTATTAGTGATACGACTCCCTCTTTCGCTAGTTCCATACGCGTTGACATCTTCCTCCTCGATTTGTTCTCGATAGAGGTCTTCGTAATATTTTTGGCACCTGACTCTAAAAGTAGAGAGCGCTTTTGACGGCATGAGCTGTTTGTTGTTGATCATGTTCACAATCGTTAGATAAAACAACTTCATGTCTCTAGCAAAATTAATTGTTTCGTTCATCGCGATGACGTCTCCCTCAGGAACAGAGATAAATTTCGCGAAAGTTGGCAGCTCACGTCTCAGCGTAGGGGCCTTTTCGCTGACTTTTGCAAAGTTATCGATGTATCGGAGCGGTGCTTTGAATCCAATGAAGTACTTGGTATTCATGTCGAAGTTTTCAGCTGCCTCCTCGCATAGGAGACCATCGTCATAGAAAAACGATTTCCCGTCCATAGATATCCTGAGATATAGCATCGTCGACCTCGTTAATGGGGCTCCTTCATCCTCTGAGATCTGCGCATAAAGATGCATCTTTGCGAGGTTCTCCTTCTTATCAGTAAGCACGAGCTTCGGATGAGTTTTCTCTTCATCCCACTCATAGCCAAGGAACAGCCCGCTTAGATAATGCTTGAGCAAAAAGCCTTTATTTCGCGGCTGCTCATCCAACTCATCGCTGTTTGGAGCTCTTTGTACCCGCAGCGGGTTGGCTGTTGGGGGCAACGCCGAGTTCTCTGAATGACTGTCCAAATCGATGATTTGAAACACGGAATTCATCTGGTTGCATTCGGTTTCAGCTTGTTCGTAGCGCTCGTACACAATGCTTTGACCATACGCATCTTTCGTAGCTGTAAGGAAGTACTTCGCAGAGTAAATCCTCACGTAATCTCCATTCTTAAACATCTTCTGCTTGGTAAACTCGTTCCGGTCCTTGTAGGTCGAGTAGCTACGGATGCAGAAATGATGGTAAATCGTCGATAATTTCGTCAGGCCGATCGGATAAACCTCCTCAAAGAGCTTCTTTTGGATCTCTGAGCGGTAGATATCATTGGGGAAGATCTCGCTTTTCTGATGAGAGTCCTCAGGCAGTTGGTTTATCTTATATTCTTTGGAGGAATGGTCCTTCTTGACTGGTTCTTCATCCGTCTTGTCTTTATTAATAGGGAGACTTGCGTAAATATGCTTCCCGTCGAGCGTTTGAACGCAGAGAGAGTCATCATATTTCAAAAATTCTCTATCAACACCGGTGTTATTGGCAGAGTTGTCGAATCTGAAATAGCACTCAGGGGTTATCTCTTTGCTGAGCGTCAGCTTGAAGAGCGAGACGTCGGATTTGAGGGCGACGTTGCTCGCGCAGAGGAACTGTTGGCTTTCAAAATGGAAGAGAAGGACGGTATCGACGTATCTGACGGTTTGGCCGATTTTTTCCTTGAGGGTTGAAATGTTAAGCGCTTTCATTCGCTTGGTTTTCGTGTCTTCGATCTTGGTTTTTATGTTTAATTGACTCTCAAGATATTGATTCTTGACGGGAGCGTCCTTATGCACAGCTTCAAGGTTAGCTTTGAGAAGCTCTACAGCAGACAGATTCGAGATCAATGGAGCAACTTCGTTTTGTTTTTCTTCCTCTTCGGCTTCAGAGCCTTCCTTGATTTCTTCCTCTTCATTGCCTTCAGTGGCATTCTCATCAGCGCCGTATCTTTCAAGGTTCTCATGAAGATGCAGCGCTCGAGCAACCACCTCGCTTCCGAGAGTTTTTTTCTGACCAATCATCAAAATGTCTTTGAGGTTGCCGATAAGCTCTTTCTCTTGGGTGTTGCATAGAAGGTTGGGAAGAATGACAAAGTGGGCGGATTTGAAAGGGGTAAAATTTGCACTCTCGCTTTTACCAGCGTAGATCAAATCGTCGCTGAAGCCATTTGAAAAGAGAAGTAGATTGCTGTATGCGTTTTGGTAGAACTGAAGATAAACGATATCTCCGTAAGAGACTAGCGTCATTGTGGTGTCCGTGTGTTTTGTTAAATGAAATTGAATTATAAAAGATGCCCTCTAAATCTTAAATATTCACTGAACAACTCTGGAAAACTCCTAAAAATTAACGAGTTAGACCATAACGGCTGTCTGTTTCAACGAATAGGCGCTCGAAAATAAAAAAAAAAATTTCCGAATTGAGAGATAAAATTTAATGAAAGCTATTAAATCAAAAATCAGGCCAGCTCTTTGAGTGTTCCTTAGAAATGTGAGAAACAGATGCTAATGTAAATATCTATTGGGTTTTCTCAAGAAATGTTTCCTCAAATAACTTTGCACAAATGAGCTCCCTACGTCTTAGATTTGAGCCGACTTCCTTGTTGTAAAGAAATAGGATGTTGAGGGCCGAGGAAACAATGAACAACGAATAGAAATCTCTCACATTAAGCCTGAATCTGGATGAGTTATCAAATATTACATTAGATCTCAATTATGCTTCTCAGCTATATCAGGAGTTTGAGGCTGGAAACTCGTTAATGAAAAAAAAAAATAGCAAGAAAAGAGAGCTAAACTTATTTTTGCGGAGAAGTGGCTAAGACGCTGCTGTATCGCAAATAGTGTGATAGACATTAGACTGACACCAGCAATTACCAAAAGATTTTGAAAACTTATCAGCAAGATCTTTGGCTTTGTTTGGATTCAAAGAATTTAATTTTGCGTTTTTTAAAGTTTTTGCAGAATCAAAATTCACTGATATTATTTTATTACTCGGTTCACGAGAGTGAAAAGCGGACTCTTCGAGGTGCACCTGTTTCGGATGGTTCCAGAGAAGAATTGAGTCATCTTCATGACCAGATCACAGGTAATCCCGCTTAAAGCTTCAGCGGACAAATATCCTCATTTTTTTTTTTGTCACTGAAAATGAATCACTGGCAAGAAATAGTAATCTTAATTAAGGCAAAACCAAATTATCAGTTTGAGAGTTCGAGGGAAGAAGTGTGACTTTCCTTTGTATGGTATTAAGGAAATTGCGTTACTAGCCAACAATGCCCGATTGTCTTAGAGAGGGTCTCTTCAACTTTGAATAGATGTCGTCACAAACAAATTTCTACAAAATCAATGTATCCAAATAGCAATTTGAGATTCTCATTGGGAAATGTTTGGGCCAGAACTACGATCAAGATG
>ENA-UOTZ01000881-UOTZ01000881.1-compost-metagenome-genome-assembly--contig:-NODE-881-length-23518-cov-25.625357_pt1 | contig 23518 bp, 24 predicted proteins | sample MGYA00238144_ERZ746983 | MGnify/ENA primary metagenome ERZ746983 (study PRJEB28759, sample SAMN06268863) | compost metagenome | isolation source: single cell | place: USA: California, Emeryville, Joint... | reverse complement strand
TATATTATCCTTTTATTTACACCAATAATTTCAAATATTCGACATACCCTATTTAAATGAAGTCCGCATTTTAATTAATTAGCCAAATTCTAACAAAGTTGATATAATGCTGTCAATGCCTGACTACTACTCATATGATGAAAGCGACTTCATTTCATACTCATACTCATACTCAGACGAAGCGAAGAACGAGAATTTTTCTTCGACTCGCTATGGATTGGATGACATTTCCAAAAATTCCTCAAGTAGTCATCATCCATCATTTTTCATCATTGAGACATTTAATCTTTAGACACGGAGCAAGAGGAAGAAAAGATCGAAGACTCTCGAACATCCAAAGGATCTAATAAACAAACAGAAGGACAATATGCTAATTCGAACATGGTGATCAAACCCGACACTAACTCTTATATCCTTTATCCGAACTGTTTCGCTGCTCACAATATGCTAACTCCTCATTTTAAGCAGGGCCAATACCCTTGCCTCGGACAATTTTTCCCTCAGCCTTACCACACTGTGCATCACTTTAGTATGGCAATCGCTGAGTTGAATTCGAAAACTGAACTCAGTGGCCGGGAAAATTTTCAATTCAACACACCGAGGATGACTGACCTTAATCGGGAGATGAATTCACATTCATTAGGGAAACAGATTCTCGATGACAAATTTCCTGTGAAAATCATGGAAGATCGAGGGAAAGATCCGAAGGAGCTTGATGAACTGCTGATAAAGATGACTGGGCTCTCAATGGCAATTGAGAAATACAAGGTAACTTTAAAGGAGATGTCGCAACCAACTGCTATAGCCATCCAGGCAGAAATGTCAAAAGAACTTCATAATATGATACAAGAATGTGTACAGCTTGCGAAAGAACCGAGCGATGGCAAGAAGACTCGAGGAAGTAAGAAGAATTCCAAAGTAAATAATCAGAAAAATTTCCCGAAGAAGATTGGTGATAAATTTTGTGATTATATCAACACTAAGCTTGGAATTAAAACTAATCAAGTCCTTAAGGATAAAATGAGTTGGAAGACGCTCAACAAGTACTTATGTGGCGATTCTCAGATTTCTAGAACGGTTGACCACAAAGCATTCACAAAATGCTTTGCCGAATTTATGATGAATCATGGCAGCGAAGGCGACCAAATTTCCAAGTCTACGAAAACGATATCTACGCTTTGTTACACTGTAAATGCAGTGACATTGGGACTCTGTTGTCGAGAAATCCTTCAAAGAATCCAAAATGGAGAGGAATACGGTTATATTAGAATCAGTAAAAGTTGGCCAAAAGCGGAAGTAGAGTTATACCAGTAATTTTTAGGCTGGTTTTGTTAGATTAACGAAAATTTTTTTGGGTTTTATAATTATTGATCGTGATTAAGGAAATTACCAGTAAATTGCTTAAGATGGTAAATTCCGGTCTATATATATGAAGAAAATAAATTCTTTTCAATAAGTTCTTTATATGAGATGTACTGGCAGGCTGGTAGACTACGTGCTTATTTCAAGGCAAAGAGTATACGATGCTGGCACTAGAATCAGAGATGGTTTGGAAAAATGTAAAATAGATATGACTGCGCTGTGGTGAGACATTCTGCTGTCAATAATTCCCAGATTGAAAATAAACTTCGGTAATGTTAAAGCGAGTATTCCTTTTTTGATTTAATGATGAAAATTCGAATTTTCAGTCTTTCAAGGAAGCGAATGAGAAGTTTGGTCAAAATGAAGATTTCAATGGCTTTATTCTTTCCATAGCTTCTTTGAGGACTTATTCGCTGCCTTCCAAGAGAAATTTTCATTTAAACAGAAGAACCAAGCAGCATTGGAATTGCTTCTATTTTTTTTGGCAGTAGGAGATATTTGCCGACTTAACATTCAACTTTGACAAAATCAGAAATGACCAAGCAACGACATGCTGAGGCTGCATAATTCCGAGTTATTTTCACATTTCATCCTGAATTCTTCTGCGATGATAAAATATTACTACTACTACCACTTCATCTGAAATTAAATTAAATAAAAATTGTTCTAAGCTACAGGTCTAGGCAGCTGACACAGAAAAATCCAATTCATCATTATCGTAGAAGAGACGTGGGAAAAATCTTCGCTCAAAAATAAATAAAATTACAGGAAATATGTGCAAATAGGCCCGAAGTTCTGCTAAAAATCCTCATTTTACCTCATGAATATATTGTAGCAGAACATATAATTACGTACCGTAATAGAATTTTTCTCACCACGAACGCTCAGAATTCTTTTAGGCAAGAGAAGTTAACTATGGTTTTATCGACTTTTAGGCATTCGAAAGAACAAGCGTATTCCTCTGTAGTTCAAGAAAGATGGTTAAAAATATTCTAAATATATCTCTAAATTGACTTTATTATGTCATAGAGCCTTCTCGAAGTATTATTCTGTTTGTCTTACTTTCATTGATCTATTTACTCGTAGCATCACTGAGTCCGCCTTGCATATAAACTCTCCATTATATCAGTACGTCTTGATTAAATCAACTTTTATTGAACAACATGCGAATATTTTTAAACTTTCGACAGACAAGCTCACAGCAAAATGGATAGTTTCTCAAGCAGTTTTAAAAAATTATGATTCTTCATCGCGTACCTGAGTTCCATGGCCATTTTATGAACTCTTTCGATTCCATTTTATCCATTACTCAAGGCGTATCTAAAAGCAATTTATTCCAAAACTCTAACAAAAAGCCTATTTCTGAGCTCCTGCTTTGAGCGATCTTTAGCCAGTGGATTTTATAATGCTTTCTTTGGATTTCTTTTCATAAAATATAATTTTTTAATTCAGGTGTTTCCGATGTTTTTCATTGGAACAGCAATTAATTAATCAAGGTGCCCGAAGGATTTAACTTCTAATTCATCAGTAAAAAGTTCCTGAATCTTGAACATTGCGGTAATTATTTGTTATTGACTTCTATTAATCAACTCAGGACCTTCGAACTCAGACCTAAAGCTCCATTGAGTTTTATAACTTAAATTCTAATAAAAATCCAAATTCAAACTACAACTCAGTTTCTTCAAATGGCTACTACTCAAACAATCCGCTTTCAGCCACCGAATCAACTGAATCAAAACGCGCCATCTTCTGAGTCTATGAACCGATTGTCACCGCTTAAGTCTCCAGTTAAACAGCGCAGGATCAAGCGCTCCACCACTGAAAATTTTGAGTCTTCAAGCCTTGATTTTTCTCCACCTAGCAGCCTGAACTTTCTCAACACTCCACCAAAAAGCGAAATTACCCTTTCGAGTTTAACCGATGTCTCCCAACAATCGCCTCGACGAACCAAAATAAATCCAGAGAGTTCCATGAGCCCACTCCTCAAGCCACTGGGACTATATGAATCAATTACCAGTCGATTAAAAAGAATAAATCGATTTCACCAGGAAAAATTCAACTCTGCAACTCGAAGCAATAGGTCTACTAAGCTGAAGATGCATAAAGTTTCGAAGTTGAGGGAAGACCTGTGGAAGTCGAGTTCTCCGAAGTCTAATCCAATGTTGGAAAAAATGAGAGAAAAACGATTGAGGAGCGATAAATACGCAGGAGACCAAGAAGAAAGGCGAATAACAAGCCAAATGAATGGCTATCGGAAATCTTATGTGATAAAGAGTGGAATGAAGTTTTCGCCAACAAATCAAGAGCAATTTATGAAGCAAGTTAGGTTTAACATTTAGGGACGCAGGTTTCCTATTTGGATAAAGATTAAATTTCTTTATTCTTTCATAATTTTATAAATCTATGACACATTTCATAACCTATATATTACACAGCTCCAACGTGCATTCTTCTTTATCTATCTATCTTTCTATTATAGCGTTTTAAGATCGTCTGTCATCCTGTGCGTTTATTATAAAAGGAATCAAGGAGGTGTTTGACATTTGACATTATAGTAATACTAATTTAGTGTTTATAAAGATGTTGGCAAGAGAAACTCTTGGAGATAACTACTATTACGTAAAAACTCATCGAGTACAGATTGAAGGATTTCAATTTAAGGAATTGGTGGCTTTTGTTGAATGAGGCTGAGTTTTCTACCTACTATTAATAATAAAATCGAGGACAATTCCTTTAGAACTTTATATAAAGCAAAGAATTGATACACAATTGGATATTTTAATCAATATTTCTGAGCTACTACATTCTTTGTTATCCAAAGATCCATATTTGAATCATGCGAAGAGGCAAACCTCCGCAGATTTCATTCAAGGTCCTGAAAAAAAGCTGATCAGATAGTTTTATCAGATCTAAGGCATTCCTTACTAGGAATAACCCACCATTTTTAGTTGTAAATAGAATAATATCAATGGCCACTTCTCTCATAGAAAACCAAGTAATTTAAGAGCAAAAGTTATTATGAAAATGGTTTAAAATAAGAGAAGTTAACGATTCCTAACCAACTTGCTTACATAATAAGGACCTAGTGAAGACACTCCATTTATTATGTCCAGTATATAGCAGACTTTTCAACTATTTTCCCTCTGCAAACAGGACATATCGAGCATTTACTCGCACAATTTTCACAGGTTATAAAGTGCTTACACGGATTAAAAAGAATTTTCCTCAAGTGCTCCTGGCAAATCACACACAGCACCATATCCGAATAATCAAAAATCTCATTAAGAGCCTTTTTCGCGGTTGATTTAGGTGTCTTTGTACGGAACTGTTCTTGAAGCATCAATATCAGTTCTTTTTTGTCCAAGAGCGCTAATAGACTGTCCAGAAAATCTTGCTCATAGCGTATATTCAGTTTAAAACAGCAGCTGAGATAGGCTATCCCTAACTTCTGATAGTTTGAAACTTTCAACACATCCATTTCCCTCAAAATCTCCATCAAACTGACAAACACTTCCAAGTCCCTTTCTTTCAAAGAGGAAGGAGTCTGTGAAAGAATTGTTTCTAACATCTGGCTCAGCTCTTCTTGGAACGTTAGCCCTTCGTCTTTGTCAGAAAAGAGCTTTTTTGGTGATTTCAGCATTATTTGAATCTTGAGAACAGCTCGATACAAATCTTTTAACCAAGCACTCATATCGGAATTTTTTGTGGCATTGATCTTTTGAAGCAGCATGTATTCTTTAGAAGTTTGATGATCTTCTTTGTCCTGGTAGCCGCCTGCGGGGTTACGGACTAAGGCCAACAGTCTTTCATTTATTCTTCTTGGTGATCGACTGTAAGTGAGGCTTAAGTCTTGATATATTTCGAACTCGTTTAAGTCGGACTTCGCATTTCCAGAGGAATTGTTCCTCCGATGTCTTTCTACAGGCTTGCTGATCCTCATAGATGAAGGCAGACGTGTATAAGGGCCGGAAAGGTCTTCATTGAAATTCATTTGAGTGAGGCTCTGTGAAACAAACTATATAATTATCATTCAGAATTATAAATAGAAAATATCTGGCCAGAACACACACAACACACACAACACACACAACACACACAACACACACAACACACACAACACACACAACACACACAACACACACAGTTGTAACTTACAAAGATCATCATAAGTCTCCAAAAAAAAAAAGAGAGCAGAAGGAATTGACGTCCGCCCTCTTTCTGCCTCGAGCAAATGTCTAGCAAAGGTGGCTAAAAATTTATTACGTTGATTTGGTGTAGTAACAAAAATGAATGTCAAAGAGAAAATAAAAAATAAATCGTTGTATTTAAATTTCCATAAGGAAAGCATTGCAACACATGAAAAAGTTTTTGACGAAACACGAGAATTGCGATTCTGAAAGAGAAGAACTTTTTTACTGGGATAACAAGGAAGTTAGTTGCATCTATTAATTTTCAGTTTCCTTGATAAACTTCAAATCCTGTCAAATTGCTTCAGAATTTAAGCTAATTGGCGCTTGTGGCTTACTCTCGATGTTTTCCTCTTCTCAAGTTTCCCACTTCACCGGAATCGCGAAATCAAAATATTAATTTTATGATATTTGTAAAAATCATTCAAATGCTTCTTCCTGATTGTGAGTGCTTACAAAATATTTGAGTTCAGATTTAGGATTGGATATTGAAAATTTCAGTCTCTTATAATACTCAAATAACCTTAGTTTGAGAACTCTTAGTTTACATAACTATAAATTGAAAAGTTCACAGTGCAAATACACTTCCCAAGTTCAATTTTCCAACAACTCGGAGCGGCTTTTTCAGCCTTGCAAAAATCTCCTTCGGAAAACATTTACATCATCAATAACAAAAGGAAAATTTTGATAAAAATACGACGAAAACGCTTATTTCGAATTCTTCGCTCTTATCATCGCAATTTTAACTTCCTCTGCAGTCGCAGGTTGAGTCTTTCTGAACCAATTGCTCTCTCTAATCTGTTGAATCGACGGTCTCTTGTTCGGATCTGGGTGGAGCAACGATTCCATCAGAGATTTGAAATCTTTACTAAATGTCTCGGTTTTTAGCCATTTTTTCTTCATCCAACCTTGCGTAAGCTTCCAATAAGTCGGCCATTGACCCTTGAGAATCAAAGAATAATTCTGGTCAGACTCCTTCGCGGTTTTAAATGGATTAAACCCCGTCACGAAAATCAGCAGCAATTTTCCGAGCGCAAATACATCCATTGGAACTCCTTTATACCCAAGACCTTTATGAAATTCTGGAGGGCAGATCCCAGGGGTAGTCACAGAGGATTCATCAATGAAAAGTCGATCACCTTTAGCATCGCGGTATTTCACGCTGTGTCCGAAGTCTGTGAGTACCAGATCGTAGTTGTGATCGAGGAGAATGTTTTCTATTTTTAGGTCTCTGTGGCAATACCCGTTCAAGTGGAGATACTCTACTGCATCGAGCACCTGGCCAAAGTAATAGCGAGCAACTCGTTCGTCGAGTTTGCGTTTTTTAACGAAGTCGAGAAAATCGCCGTTGGCTTGGTAAGCGAGCACTAAGATGTGATAATATCCGTTGCCAGGCAAAGGCTTAGAGCCTTCTTTCTTCGGGGGTGGGTTTCCGAAGAAAAAGCGAGCATTCTTGATGATTTCTGTGCAGCGAAGAAGGTTTTTATGATGTTTCAATTGGAAAATATTGCTCTCGTTTTGGAAGGAACCTCGGTAATCTGACGCAGGAATCGCTTTGAGGACTACATAATCTTTGCTTTCCGATGAATCAAAAAGAGAGGAGGCAAGGTAGACTGGATATAAGTGATCTTGGCCAAGTTCTGCGAGCAAGAAATATTTGTCGATTATGCCAATAGGCTGTTGGAAATTTATCTGATTTTTCGCTGGAGTGGTGTCTGAGACAGGCAACTTTGTTGCTGAATCCACTGTTGATGCTGATAAGGTTGTATTTGACTTGGTGGTGCTCATTCCATTGATACCTTTCGCGTTGATCAAAGCGATATCTGGTGAGTGAATTCCAGACATAGTGATTGTGTTGTTATTGCTGCTGCTCATGAATGGAGATGGGGCCATCGTTGCCAGCGGGTCGTTGGATTTTGAATTTTGCACGAAATTTGGAATGAAATGTGTGAATGAATATTGATTCTTTGAGAAGGTCGGCGCTTCGAGATAGGGCGCGTTGAAGGACATAGGGTTCTCGATCATCAGAAATGCAAGTTGGGTCTATAAAAATTTTTCTTTTGGTTTCTTTTGAGTATTATACGCTTGAGTCAACTCTTTAAAGAAGTGAAATATAGATAATACAGGTGTTCTCAGAAAACTGTGTCGAATTAAACGAACAGTTAAAGGTTATATAAGGAATCAAAGTACTTACTGTTCAAAACTGTTCAATAAAAAAAATTCCGAAGTTTAATTCCGATTGCGTGTTCAAAAACAACGTTCGAATTGGCAAATTTAAAATATTTTAAGTATTTTTTTCATTTTAGTTGGCAGAAAAGAAAGTCAGTATGGCGCCAAAATTGTGCTGAATCTACAGCAACCGACGAATAGCCTATCTTAAGGGAGTTAATCTAAGATATTTGAGTGAAGTAAGCATAAAAACCAGTAAGCAAGTATGAGGCAAGCAGAAATATCGGATTAGCTTCAAAATTGCCTAAGAACCGTTCGAAATCAAAGCAAGAAGGAAAAATTTTTTCAGAGGTACTTCTAATCTTTAAGAACAGGGTCCAAAACGGCTATAAACTCTGAATCAATTAAAGCCTGTCGATAATTAATCGCAAAGAAGTTCACTGGACCTTCACGAATCTGAATCAGTTACGCTGTCCGTGATTTACAAAATCGATTTATAAAAAATTTCAAATTCAAAATTTTCCTCGCATTCTGATTGCGCTGCCCGAAATAGCCTCCTTTTGAAAACTTTATAAGGTAAAATAGTTATGTTTTTGCCAAAAGGCCCCAATATGAGGGCATAGAGCAGAGGAAGGACCTTATTTAGTTCGGAAACTCCAATTGATGTCCCTGATATTAAGATTAGAATTGCAGAGTAGTTCGATACTGGTTTGGCGTCTTTCTAGAGATTTAAAAAGCTGTTTGTTACAGTAGTAAAGCGTGTTATCGCCTATAATCGAAACTTGGTGAATTGAAAAGAAGCGTTGATTTAGAAAATTTGGGATTTTCTTTATTCTGTAGAATTCACACGATACTAACTGTCAGAATTAATCAAAATCGAAAAAAAGAAATGCACGGAAAGAAAATTGAAGAACGTGTTGAACTGGGTGGTACTTGCCAAGAATATTAAATTGACAGATTTCCTTGATAAAATTCGAAAGGGCTTTCTTCAAAGCAAAACTTGACTTGAAAATACCGAGCTGAAATTCAACATTACTAGAGTGACTACTTGAAATTATTAATTTTTCCAAAAGCATTCGCACGTGATTCAGAAATAAATTATCCGTATCCATTTTACTTGAAACTTGGCGTCTGAGCGAACAGCAGGAGTATTGCAATTCAAGTAGCATAGTTTTTATTGATTGGTGATGCAGAGCGAAGAAAGGCGCAGAATTTCATTGATTCGAGAGCTTAATTAAATCCGCGAAAAAACAATGAAGAACGATTATTTCAAACTCTTAGCGAAATATTAAAGCTGTATTTCGAATTAGGATGGGCAGCAAGCTGTTATACAATGAAATAATAAAAAAATATCGTCTAATTTCTTGTTGCTGTTGAAGAGCGCTCTTGATGAATATTATATTTTCAGAGACCTAGGAAAAGAGTACTTTGCTTAATTCAGTATTGGAGCTAAGTCCTATATGATTGCTATGGTGAAAGATAATTGATTCTCGGGGTAAAATGTAATGGATACCTTCTTCTGCAAAATCATTTAACGCTTTACGTTCTTAATATGATAATGAAATTCAATACAAAATTTCTATACGTGGAAATGAATAAGGCACCCAACTATCTGCCTTCTTTTATAAAGGGGAGTTTCCTTCAATACTTTCATGCCTTTCCTGTCTTGAAAGTGAAGCGCACATATAATATAGAAGCATGATAGAGTTGAGTTTATGCAGACGGTCTACATGCTCTTTTTTGGTGGGCTGGGCTCCCTTGAAATTTGCGAGCGGTGATCATACAGGCAGCGCTTTTCTAAAGTTAAAATAATCGACAGGTTAGCAATTCAAAGTCTTAGAATCAAAAATGAGTTACAATAAAGAAGGAATAACGTTTTTTTAAAGAAATGTCGATAATAATTAGATCTAATAGGAAACAAAACTTCAGATGATTTCGGGATCCTCGATAAACAGTTTTTAAAGTATCAAAGTCTGCCAGCATAGCTGGCTGATATTCCATTTGCTATATTGACCTTTTATGATACATCTGCTGTAAATTTGTGACTGTTCATCCTCAGTCGAAGACTTTACAAGACTCATCTTTTATCAAATTACACAGCTCGCCCTGCCTGTAAAACTACAACACTTTGTCTGCTCCATCCTAACAATTTTTTTTTTGAAATTTCTGGATTCCTCTTAAAATAAACGCTTTATTTGAATATATACATAATAATATCAAGTAAATGTTTCTTGGCAATCAACCTCGAAACTATTTAGTTCAAGTACTCATTTATATGTTCAGAAAAGTAACAACATACCATTCATTTTGAAAACAGAATATCCGACAGAGACTAGCGCTCCTCTGCACAGAATTTATAGGATTTAAGGAGATTTGTCAATGCGATCAGTCGGTATTTTTTCGTCTTGGTAATCAAATTCATCTCCAACCATCGTTTTTGCTCTCGCATTATTTTTAAAATTTAAAGAAGAGTTGGCAGTAGATGTCCTAAAAATTCATTAAGAACCTTCAAACTTTCAGTTTTAATTACAATCTGGTTCCTAAACAAGGAACATACGTGAACCAAGGTCTTTTTATCGTAAACTTCATTATTGTCCTTCCATTTTGGAGGGATATATTGTTCAGATTCTCGTCGAACACTGTATCACTTTTCTTCAAGACCAGAGTTCCAAACTTGGAACTATTATCTAAAATATACGCCTTTCCTTTATTTATCTTTATCGCAGCATGAATACGCGAAACCGAAATATCATTGATCTTCAAATCACAATCGTGACCTCGTCCCTGCAAATCGGTTATCATCAATACAAGCAAAAAGAAAATTACGAGGATAATTTTATTGGTTCCGCTGAGATCGATAATATGAATTCCCACAGGTTGTTTATCCTTTGAAAGCGATTCCATTACAATATACGAGCCGATTGTCTTCGTGTCAAGGGGAATTAAATTATATTCCTGTCCGCTCTGGTGTATTATAATAGGAAAAGGGGTCTTGCAAAGCTCGCAGTCCAGACTTTTCCAATAGACAGTGATGACGTTTTTATTTTCTTGGATGTCGAGTCGTGTTTTCACCCATCTCTGCAAACATGATAGATGAATATAGAGCATGCTGCCGGTGCAATTGCAAGGTGAAATAAACGGATCTTCCTCGTCGTGTTGATCGGAGAGACAAATTCTGCACACAGCGGAAACTGAAACTTTAGCTTCAGTCTCATTCATTTGCGGCTTGACTTGCTTCGAGTCGCCTTGGTTCAAATTATCCTTCACACGTGCTCAGTTAGACAAGGTCCCTAGAGATAGTGGACTTACAAAATGCTGCTTGATTGAATCGAGGATGGATTTTTTATAATTCAAATTCGGTTGCTCGTTGTTTTGATCGTTTATTTTAATCTTGAAAGAAGAGTCGTTTAGAAGATATCTGCGAGGTGGTTTACTTGTTTAATCTTGAAAATGACTCGTCCGAGTTTGATAATGTCATTACATTTGATCAAATATCCTGCACTATCATATTCACCTTCACGGATAATTTGCCAAAGATTCTGGTTTAAATCAGCAGTAGACTGGTTGCTCAGCGGCTTGAGTGTGATAGCACCTATTCGAGAGAATTATTTCAGGAAAAAAAATATTTCATAGCGGATAAATGAGTAATGAAGGCGTTAAAACCCAAAAAAATAGAACTTCAGAGGAAATTTCATTGAATATAGTGACGCTTACCATTCTCAAGTGCCACTGTTGCTAAAGGCTCGACGCCTGAGTTCTTAATGGGTTTAAAAGAAGCTGCTGTTGTTTGTGACATGAAATGGATCTCGTTATTGTCGCGGTAGATGAGACCAGGTCCTCTGATATCGATATTATGCGCAAAGTAGTTGTTAGTCTCGAAATCAAAGAGTCCGTAAGAGTCTCTGCTCCAAGTTTTGGTCTTCAACTTGAGTATTCTGTTGTCAAAGTTCATTTCTTCGTCGCTTGAGTAATTTTTTTGATTAATGTATATTCTTCAGCGCGTTTAAAAGTCTCTATGAATTAATTCTATTGATAAACGCTGCTGAAATTGCATGAAAATACTTACTACTTAGTGATCAGTCATTCCCAGGACAGCTTAGATGAAACTGAATATGCGATTTGAGCTTGAAAAAGCATAGGGCTTGTATCATGTAAATAAAGGAATACTAAAAAGCATAAATGCCTTAAAACATGGGTTTATTCATCTCGGGAATCACTAAAATATTGAATTCTTTGAGAATACACTGATAAATAAAAATTATCAGTACCACTGTTAACTACCTAAGCTGTTCTCTCCCTTCCAATGATGTTTATTGAAATGAAAATAGCTCTACGAGTGTCAAACAAAGGGATAATGCTATCTGACTTCAATCAAGCTACAATATTGTTAGCTGAGAAACGACAAATTCAGTCTAATTGAATTTGACTTTCTTAGTTCAGACTTTGAAAGCGAGAAAATTCACGGAAAAATTGAGTGTTGTGGATCCCATCCCCAAAGTATCACTCACAGGTTTATTGTCAAATCTGTTTTCTTCTGTTTGGAAAGTATAAGATCTATTCGTCACATAATTTAGAAAAGAGGGCTCGAAGGTATTTGTGAGAGCGTACAGCAGAAAAATCCCAAAATTTTATTATAGATGACCTGCTAAAGATGCGTAGCATATGTCTTTATTGTATCTCATTGCTGGAAGGTTCTAATGAAAAACAATAACAAAATAAAACAATTTCATCGATCTATAAATTCGAGCAAATATTGATAGAAATGCATTCTTGTATACAATGGGTGCTGAACAATTTATTTACTGAGAAAAGTGAATTGATATTCTATCAACAAATATAAAGAGTGAATCTATAAACACAAAATTAGTAGCAGCTTTAAATGCAGGCAAATCAGAGTGGTGGCTTAATCATATCCCTCTGCTCTTTCTTAATTAAATGCCTGGTGATGAAGAGAGACGCAGCTCCTCTTACAGTTAAATTTACTCTCTCTAAATTGACAGATTTCATCGTATATATATTTGATTTTTCTTTTATATTACTCTCAATGATGTCGATCAGCTCTCCTTCAATAGTTGCCTATGCCGAAATAAACTCAATCCAGAGTTATTGAAACAATGGGGTTTACCGGATTCGCATTAAAAGTGATTCCTGAAACTTTCACAATAACGTTTGTATCCAAGTTCCAGTCATTTACTTCCTTCTTCTTAGCTGGAGCCGTGATATCAAGCTCGATTTTTTTCGCTTTCAAGATACGACAGCATCGATCTCTGAGGTGATAGTCTTCAGTTTCAACAATGTTATTAATCAGCCGTCGGCTGATCTCCTCTTGCGATTCAGTTTGCTTTTTGGCTTTATGAGCGATAAAATAGCTGGCCGAAGCGTCCTCAACGTCAATTTTCACCTTGACAGCGAACATTTTCGTAGGCGCCTCTCGCAGATCATGTTCTCTTTGAAAATCGATAATAGCCTTTCCAAGAGGACCTCCAATCTTAAAATTATCCGGTGTTAGTCTGCCAGGAAACTCAATGAAGTCGAATTTGTTGGCTACATCATTAGGATTAACGCGAGTTTGACGCAATTAAGTATACTGATATCGATTGACGCCTTCGAAATAAACACCTGGACGCTGTCATCGTAGTCTAAGCTGCTTCGAGGAACCCATAGGCAACAATTCGACACTTCGATTTTACAGAGGTCAGCTTCAGGGGGATCATTTTCTTGGCCGTCTTGACTTGCCACTTCCTATCATAAAGTCAGAACTACATAGGCGCAGCATCATTTACCATTGATTCTTCAACCAGATGAGCCAGTGCCATAACTTCCTCCTCGATTTCTTTTTGGAAGTGAATCAATTCCATCACTACTCTATTGATGAAGGTCACTCTCATATTCCTTAAGCGCACAATCGGTTTCCCTTTCTTTACGAGAATCGTGAATTCCGCATCAGCTCCTGGAGTCAGAGAGTTAACCATATCCCCAATCTTCCCGACTGAAGGAGACATGCTCACTGACTCCACCCTCACCAGCATATCCCCTCTAGCCATCTCCTTATTTGTAACCGTGATCCCTGTGATGCCTATCTTTGTAAACATCTATCCAAATAATTAATAATTGCAGCAACGGTAATTCAAATATACATCTTCATCCTTTGCAAAACCAAGAGACACGCCTTCAGCGACTACGTCAAGCAAAACGTTATAACCTTCATAACTCACAGGTTCTTCTAATTTAGAGTTATCTTCGTCCTCGGGATGAACACTCACATTCTCTGCTTGATTCTGGGCGATCCGGTTCATCACATTATCGATTTCTAAAAAGATTTTCTCAAGGAAAACTGTAGATTTTAGTTCATCTATCAGTTGTTTCCTTTCTCCAGTATATAGTCCTGTGAGATCCATTAGGAGAGTAATTGCCTCTGAGATATCAGAGCTTGAGATCACAACGCCTATTTTTCCCATTTTCACGGTCACTTTCTCCAGTCTATTATCAGTTTCGTTGAAAACCATTTGTAATGCCATTCCAACCACATCCTCCTCAATAAGAAAATTGGAATTCTTCTTCATACAATTGTTTTCGGGACCAAGATCCGGTAGGTGGATTGACGATCGACACTTTGCGTATTTGAAGGGATCGGTTTTGGAAAACTCAACTTTATCGGTAATTTCTTTCGTATGGTTTTCTTTCCGTGAGGCCTCATAAGAAATGTTTCTGAGGTACATCGTAAGGCAGTTTCTAGAGGGCTCGTAGCTCACTCCCAACCCATCTAAAGATCCGCTTGCAATGTCTTTTATTCTGAAACCGATCGTGAAGATAGATATCAGAGGCATTACGTCCTCACCCTCCGAAAATTTGACCAGTCTCGCGTTTTCTTTTGGGATATTCTTCGAGTTTTCGAAACAAAAGCTTTCGAGGTTTACCGATAAAATGTCGCCCTCTGCTACTGAAAAGACTACCTTTTGTATGAGTATCGAGATTAAATCTGCCTGAAAGAGGCTTTTCAAGTCTAGCTCGATGGGCACACCACGTGACATTTTATGAAGCTCCTCCTGGATGAAGAAATACTGGTCCATTGCTTTGTTTGAGAGAGAACCATATAAATTTCGGAATTGAGCGAACCAGCGATTGAGATATTGGAGGATGGTTATTACCTAAGAAACATTTGTGATCTAAGGAAGACAGGTTTGAAGCTAATTACATTGAGAATCCCAGCAAGGTCTTTGGTCGCAGCGATATTGAGCGAAATCTCTCGAATTCTGACTAAGAGCCGGTTCAATCCTTTCTCTCTTGTAAACTTGCCGCTTTCAAAGTCTTTCAAGAGGTCTTTGAGTATATTTTGCTTATGGATCATAAGGATGTATGCTCGTGCTTTCCTGAAACGAGATATCGTAGACACTTCCTTGGATAAGGCGGAAGACACCGCTTGATCATCTTGAGGATTGAAGAGATATTTTTTCTCGTGATTCCTGAAGTATTTCCAGAATTTTCCCTCCAGATGCTCGACAAAATCTTCATCTGCTAATAGCGAAGGATAAATCTCCAGGAGGTTTTCTGTGCCATTCGCATCGCCATTTGAATCCCGAGTTTGTAAGTATTCCTCTACAGGGCGGTCTGGGAACCGTGGCGCCAAGTGGATTATTGTGTTGTGCTTGAAGACACCAATGTCTTCGGTGACTCCTAAAAACAGAATTTTGCAGGTGACATCGCCATGCTTGCTTGCTCTTCCCTGACACATTTTTTGAATCGTAAAGGAAAAACCCGTGTTTTTGTGGTCTACACCTGAACACACATCAAGCGCATACAAATCTGCGAAATCCGTCTTTTTTAAGTCGTTGGTAACCGAATGCAAATCGCCGATGAAAATATTCGTAATTTTCTTCGATTTCTTGTGACGCAGGACACAATGTCGGCAATGCTTCGAATCTTGCTTATGATCATTTTTCAAAGCGCGAAGCTCACTCCTCAGCTGATCCACTATATAATAGCTTTACAACCTTTCTTAATACGTTCTGCTTACCTTGACGATCGCTGGCAATAAATTGAGGCCGAATATTCGCTTTACTCTCGATATCCTTCTTGGGAACTTCCCGACTAAGCGCGCTAAAAATCTCCACCATTTCAATGAGAAGGAATAAGTGGTGGTTGAGCGTGACCCTGACGTAAGGGATAAGAACTTGAATCTTTTGATCCGGGAGCACTGGGTGGTTCTCGTAAATGAGATCATAGACATTGACTGCAAGGCGCGCCTCGAGCACTTTGGTTTGAATAGTAGGGTCGCTGCATTGTTTCTCAACAATTGAAATGTCTTTGGCAAATACGCTCGTCCGGTTGTAGGCGTAATTGTGATCGTCAGTTATTAGATCGTCTAATGAATACATTTAATGTTAGTATATTAGATTGTAGTGGTGATCCAACCTGGCGAATTTTGTCCTTGCACACTAATTGAAAGATCGTTCAGATTAAATTCGAGTTGAGTTTTTTTCTTGTAAATCGAGGCTTCATTCTTGAAAATGACTCTGAAATTTGAGAATTTCATAGAGACATCAGGAACAAATGCGCTATTTTCAACAGAATTTGTAAATAAGCTTCAAATGATTAAAAAGAATGCAGTGTACGCTGATTTTTTCCTTTGATCGGTTCGTTTAGCCGTAACGAGAGACATAAGGCTTTCGTATTCATCCACGGTGATAGTTTTATTTCTCCCTTCTACCTTCTCCATTTTTCGAAAAGCAGTGCTTTTGGTAGGACTACTGCGCCTATTGAAACTAAATTCTGTGTTTATTCTCCTTTTATCTTCCTTTGTCGTCGTGATTTCACCTTCAACGTAAGTCAAATTCTCGGTGTGAGGATGTTTTTTGTAAGAAAAATTCTCATTTATCAATGTATATTTCACAGGCGGCGAAAATTCATACACAATCTTCTTAATCGATGTTGCCAGAGGAAAGAGGGACTCTGTCGAAATAAACGCTGTGAAATCTTTCATGATCACTCGAACTTTCTGCCGACTCATCCGGTCTTTCTGAGCAGCCTCTGCTTCTTCAAGCCGAGTCAAGCTGCGCTCTGAATCACTTTTTTTGGGTTCTTTTTTCAAGATCCTCTCGATTTTTTTTATGATATAATCTTTATTCTGACCAGGCACCTCAAAACTGATTTGGAGGTGGCATGCTTTCGCATTCAGCGGGCCAGGGTCTGCAATAGCATCGGGTTCACTAGCAATTATATATTGTCATCGATTCGGTTCAGATAAAATTGATGAGATTACACTCGGTGACGATTGAGCCGGGACTGAATGACTGAAACGGGAAGTTTTTTCAGCATATGGCTTCCAATGGACTTTAACGACTTAAATAGGCCTTTGTCATGTTTCGCCTCATGGACTTGAACAGCCATGGACCTTCTCGGGAGCAAGACTGGGAGCACCAAAATGCCGTAATGCAACAAAAAGATCGGGAGGATATTTCGATTGATATGCTGCTTAATATAATTAAACGTTTTAGTGATAGCATGCGGCTCGCTAGCTTTCGATCTCATCCTCCTATTCTCGACTAAAATGCAAAGAATTGAGTTGAAAAAGAAGCAAGAACATCATTCTTACGGTATAATGATAAGAACTGCTTGACTAATTCACGATCAACCCTGAGAAAAGTATCGGGTCTTCTAATATCGTAGAACGGTACGTATTCTTTTAGCTGGTGGAAATAATCATATTCCGCGTATGAGGGTTTATTTCTTCATTTTATAATACTTTACTTAAACGGTCTGGGAGGAGATTTTTTACCTGAGGTAGGTTAATAGAAATGCTGCCAAATTACCGCAGCTGTTTTCCTCCAGAAAGCTTATGAGAGGGTTTATTTCTTGCCCTAGGTCATAAAAATCATAGCTGAGCAGATCCATAAGCAGGTCTTTATAATTAAGGAAGCTAATCCTATCGTATGGGGTGTATTCTGGGCTCATTTTATCCTTGGACGGCTTGTCAATCCCGTCAGCTTCGACATGGAAGCGTCTTTCTTGCGTAGCATCATAGAGAGTCATCGCGGTGGATATCATCATGCTTTTTATTCTGAATGGATGATCTTCTATCGTCATCACCTTTCCGTTCCGATAGCTCACAAATCCACCTTGCACACCCAAAATTTCGATCAAGAGCAGCAGTCTCTGATCCCACCAGTTCGCAAGTTTGCGTTTCTCAGCAGCAACGTCCTTAATAGGGCCACTTTCAGCGGAGGTCTCGCTTTTTTCTTCCGGACCAAATTTGCCCTTCGAAGTGTCTTTAATATCTCCAAGGTGCTCATCGAAGCTATCATTCCCGCCATAAATGAACTTACCATCAGGTACGGGAATATCTTCCATGCCAATGCTCAGGTTATCGCTTGTATTGCTGTTTACGTCGCCGAACGAATGAAAAGAAGGAGAATTGTCCTGATCACCTTCATCAAGGACGCCGTTCCCTTTCCATTTATCGGTGGTCTTGTTTGATTCTTCCCATTCAGCATCCTTCTCATCTTCAAGTTTTTGAAAATATCGTTCTGTTTCTTGGTCTGGTCTAAAATCGTCAATGAGGTATCTGCGCTCATCATAGAACGAGAATTGTTTATTATTTTCATCGTCTTTTCCTTTCGGTTCAGCCATGAGCAAATAAATCCCATCAACACGGAACGATATCTGATTGATAGCTTCCTCAGGGCCGCTGTTTTCGCCTTTCAGGTATGACGCTAGCACCTTTGACTTAACAACAAAAGTTTTAGGTGTTGATGTTTAGGAAATGCTTTACGCCATCTTTGGCCAAAATTTCATAGAGGTCCACACGCTCGCTTTTCGTAAGAAGCACATTGGTTGTCGGCATATTGCGAATTTTTTCTTTAAGCTGATCTGAAATAAACACCATGTCTTCATCATCTGACTCTTCTGTCGATTTGTCTCTTAGTGATATTATGCCTTTTTTCCTCACTTTTTTGCTACCAAGATCAATTGACGACGTCAAGAACATCATTTAATTAAACTTTTTACCTCGTTGCGTAGTATCTCTTTGCCTCAAGCCTAATCTCGATTAATGCCCATTCACGATACGCCAACAGTGATCGCAGCGGAATACTCTCTTCTAACGCTTCGATTTCTTTTTCTTCCTTTTGCGTCAGTTCAGGCAGCCAAGGAACTTCAACCTAATAAATCTCGATAATCAAACACTAAACGGAGATCATCCTCTCACCATGCTCTGCTTCTTCTTGTAGAGGGCAATATATTTCATCATCTTGTTCCATTTTTGGATTGAAACTTGCGTGAGGCTCTTCTTTCGGTCTAAATCTTCAACTACTGCGCGAATAGCGTATTTCCACCATCCTTTAGGGTTCTCTCGCGGCAAATCCAAAGGCCTAATGTGCAAGTTATTCTGCGCGACATCCATAACGGTCAGAGCATTGCTCAGTGATGCGATATATCTCATTGTTTGACTATTGACTAAGAAGATCAATGGCTCTGCTATTTGAATCCTTATGAAAATTTGAGGGTCTTCTGGCGATTTATGCTTTTTTTTGAGAACAGTTCTGATGTATACGATCGCGTCAAAAGGAAAAACAACGTATGAGTCTGCATCTTTGATTCGCTTGTACTCTTCAGAAACTTCACTTTCCAGGTTTCTTTTTTCTCGGGCTGGAGAGATTTTCAAATTTTTTTTATACCAGCTCACTTTGGGAGGTTTCTTTTTATTCTTTTTGCTTAGCTTATGTATCGCGGAATCGACTTGGTCTGGATCCGTGCCAATATTGATCGCGACATAGAATTTGAATATTTGAACGCATCGATTCGTGTGCTTGGAATCTGAGTTATAATCCACGTTGCCTTGGCGGTTTGTTGGATAAACTGTGAGCTCCTTGAAGTGAACCTTCATGACTGCCGGAATTCCCATGACCGAGGTACTCTAGAGAGAATATTAAAGGAGATAAATCTTGGCTCAGAGTGTTACTTCGTAGTAAAGATTAAAATTGTTGACTTTGACGATTATGTTACTGATGACCGTTTCTATCCGCTGCCTAATCCATCCAGGTGGAGACAGCGCTAAGGAAGGTTAAAACCAAAGATTCACGGAAATTTTATCGAACTTTTGAAATATTTCTGCACTCGTTCTTCCCAACTGCTTAGTTTCCTCTTCTTGAAATTCTCCTAATCGACAAATTAACACCATGTCAATCTGTATCGTACTCACAATCGTTTCAATAAGTTTCGCCTTAGTTGCCGGATCAACGTCCTGAGAGACTGTTTTGGACCTGAGGATTCCGCGCTGCTCGACAAGCATTCTCAAGTGAATATCAATATTGTCAATCTCGATTTTGCACGGGTTGGATTTTAGGTTCAACAGCGAAAACTTTTCAAATGTTTTGGTCAGATGACATTTAACTTTCATTGAGAGTTACCTGAATTTTGATTCTTCCGATTTTTCCTGATTGAATGATCACAGGGATATTGTTAAGTAGCAGTAAATCTTCTCTTATCTCGAGGTTTTCGAATAATAGGTCTCCTGTCTATGGAGTAAGATTAAGAAGACAAAAAAATTGATAGGATGTGTACGCGCTTGATATCGAAATCGAAATCTTTGAGGAAGGCACTCAAGACATTTCTCAGCCTTTCATTGAGGAAGGTCTTGAAGGCGTTGTCTTTTGACATTTTTTAGAAGAAAGATATGGTTTGGTAGAGCTTAGGCTAATCTTCTTTGCAATAAAATTTCCAAGATCCACTTTTCACTCAATTAAAATTACTGAAGGAAATTCTTTATTCTATTCGATCTTTTGCCAATACTAATGATATCAGTGAGGATTTTTCGATTTCGACGCGAAAATATGAAATGCAATAAAAGACAAGACATCAAATATTTAGAATTGCAAGTGGATCCGCTTAGAGTTAAGGCTGGAAATTATATCCTTTGATTGTTGAACATATACGGAACTACGATTAATTCTGAAAGCAACCATGAAAGTTTACATGGAGAAGTTTTTTCGATATAGAATAAAAAGTTATTATATCTGGAATTTCCTTGCAGATAAATTATAGAAAATCTAATCACCCCTGCAAATCTTTGAACGGAAAATCAAAGCGGGTCATGGAAAGGAGTCTAGTAAACTTAATCATGTTGATTTTTCACTACTAACTTCATAGCTTGACCTTGGTTAATCCTCTTCGATAACAAATTCAACCCCAACTCAACTAATTTCTCATCTTACCAAAGAAAGTATATTTATTATCCATTTTCGTATAAATTTATGTAAATGTTAGTTATGAATTCTGGCCGCTCACTGAAAACCCGCGACTATTGCCGTTTCACTCATTGGATAAATCAATTTGCCAAATAGTTTCTGATGACTAAGAACAGTAAAGTTATAATAATCTAAATGGACTCCCTCATTTATTTAGTATGAAAGGTCCTGGCATGAGCCTTTCTTGTCCAATAAAGCTTGGCATTCAGCACCTGTGCTGCATTTTTCGTGCAAAAATTGACCAGAAGCTTTCTTATGAACGCAAGCTTCTTCGAGTTGATTAACGATTCCGGTCCAAGGTTGGTCGAACAGTTTCATGCTCACCAATTTGCTGCCTTTCTGGCCTCTGACTTCCAAGAGGAGGTTATCGAGGGTTCCAGCGACTACCTGGGTAGTGTGGCTCAAAACGATAACTTGTGTTGGATTTTCGATTTTGAACTTTCCTCCAAGATCGTTCACTTGTTTCAGTCCAGCATTTATCTTTTCTTTCAATTCAGGGGTTATTTGGATTTCCTGAGTTTGCGGTCCGCCTAATGTCAATTAGAATTAAATCATTTCTATGATTTTTACCAGGTAGCTGGCCGTAAGCGGTGAAGCAAGCTAATTGTAAGCAAATCAATAAAAGAGCGACTGCTGATCTCATTTTCAAGTGTATATGTTGGCTGTTCTTGGTTATTTGTTTGGTGTATAATTATATGTATCTTAAAGTTTCGCAACTGCTTATATAGTCAGGTAGGGCTATGGGTTTCCCTTAATCGACGTTTTCGAAATTTCGGAGATTTTTCTTTTAGGGCTCGTTCTCAATCAGTAAGCTCTCGATCAATTCAATTAACTAAATCAAAACTGTGTGACTCTATTTGAGGAACAAAGATAAAATGAGTTTTTTTTTTTATGAAGGAAAGGTTATGAGTGAGGAAGAATGTGAGTATTTCAAAGAGTTGTTGTTCAAATTCCTCTTGCGGCGGTCGATGTAAGTGTCATGAGCGTCTTTCCCCTTGTAGCATGGAAAGTTGGTGACTTTGTATGTAAATAACGTCGAAAGAATATCTCGTTATTAAACTTTCTGGAATATTCAAAACCGATATCGAAGAGATCGCAGAAAAAAAGAAAATACGATTAATTAAATTTATTTCAGAGAAGATATCTTTCATGCAACGTTTATAATGAGCGATGCCAGATAAAATTTGGAAAAAATGCTGACACTCTGTCAGAAGGACTCCTTCGGATATTTCGTGGCTTCACTAAAGATAAAGAATATTCAGTGGTCAACATAAATTAACTTCTCAGTTGTCGTATTTTGTGCTACAAATCTTTATTCTCTGTTCCAGTTATGAAAACCAAGAACAGCATGAGTGAAAGATGTATATATATCTAATATGAAAGGAAATGAAAAATAGATTAGAAATTCACTAAGCAACGACGCCTCTAGCAAATTGAATTTGACCGAAAGCCACTGAGATATAGTACGGGATGTCATAGTTTGGTATGCCATGTTCTAATCTGTGGCACCAAAAAAGTACTTGATGTTACGATATTAGAAATACCGAACTTAATGTCATTGTTTGAGAATCTGCTCATGAAAGATGACTCTGCTTAGCTGATCGGTGGCAAATTTCTCAGCATGATGGGCTATGTGTTTTGATGACCTTCAGATATTCGAAGGCCGTGAAGATCCGTTTTTTCAAGATTGATTAATCGATTTATTGAGACTTGAATAATTTACCACCTGGTTAATAGAGCTCTCGATTACACAAACAAATTTCAGTCGGTTTTCAGAGTATTCACGACAATTATGGAGCAACAATAGCCCTGAAGTTGACTTTGGATGCCTTAGAAAGGAATTATAAAGCATTAGATTAATGTATCTTTTGATAAATCGGTATATTCGCTCTCATTTAGATAGTAGATATTATGTAGTAAGCTACTTTACATTGCCGCTTATGGAATAAGTTTAAAAGGGCAGCACAGCCAATTTCTCAGAGTACGTTAAATTAGAGTTGTTAAGATTCTCTTTTTCAAACTCTCTCAATGGATTGAATATCCTTCATATCGAAGATTCAACATAGTTACTTGCATTTCGAAATATAGATTTTAGTATCATTAAGGATTGCCGCACAAGGTAGATGCAATCTTTGAAGGCAAATATCAATAAGAACCATCCTTCAATGACAATCTTTTTCGAAAGTCGCCAAGCAGGAATAACTTGATTGCAAATACGTTCGTTTCAAAGCAAAAAATATCAGCTGTGTGACTACCACTAAATGCAGCAAAAAGGCAAGCCATGTTGACTCTCCAGAGCTTCAAAATCATTTTCAACTAGAAGAATGAGAAAAATGAGGCTGTAAGTTTTGATTAAACCGTTTAAAAACTGAAAATTAGCGCATGTGATTAATATTTACCCATCTTCAAAGATAACGAATAATAATAAAATCGCATAGAAAAAAACATATCCATCTTGCTTCGATGTATCAAAGCTCCTTACAAACAGACTCTCGTCTTACAAGTGTCAATCAGACTGTTAGCAATCGGATTTTATATTCAGAAAGCTCAAGTTCCTCC